>SL_4KL_010_BRINEDRAFT_10001746_pt1 | contig 12121 bp, 8 predicted proteins | sample SodLak_010_BRINE_2_FD_10664 | JGI IMG/M metagenome (IMG submission 10664) | reverse complement strand
TCCTCGTCGGGACGTTTGGCGAGGTTGTAGATCCGGGCGCTCATCGAATCCCGGGCGACCTCGATCAGATCGTGGAGGTCGACCTCCGGCGCGCCGGAGCTCTCGATGGTGAGCGTTGCGTGGCCACGCTGGGAGTGACCCGGCTGTGGGACTTCTTCGAGGAACTGATCGATCGTCTCGTCGTCGATGTCGAGACCGCGGAGCGTCTCGCGGGCGCGGCTTGCGGACATCCCCTGCGAGCAAGGACAGACCGTCATACCGGTGACGCGGGCACCGATTTTCTCGGTCGTTCCCTCGTCGGTGGCCGTCGCGGCCGCGATGATATCCGCAGAGCCCTGTGTCGGGCGATCCGAGGCGGGCGTCTCCTCGCGGATGATGTACTCCGCTTCCATCTGTACTTCGGCTTTGGTGGTGTAATCGTGCTTTTCGAGTAGCCGTTCGGCGACCTCGCCACAGACATCTTCGACCCGGTAGGTCGGCTCACTGACAGCGTCTTCGAGCGTCTCGTCGACGACTTCCATATTCCGGCTCATATCCGCACCTTTCCGCCAGGATGGAAGATCGACGAACACGTCGAACTCGGCCATCAGAATGATCGGGCGCTTTTCGGCTCGTGCAACTTTCACGAGCTTCTCGACGCCAGTGACACCGACCCGGTTGAGTCCGACACTCACGTCGGGGCTGGATGCCTGCACGTCCGGCAGTTGCTGACTCATCGAACACGTATTAGGAAGAATCAGGGTTATTGCTTTCGGTATGATGAAATTGACTTCTTCGTTAGTGGGATATCCTTTCGTATCAGAGAAGACAGCTGTACGGGTGGAAAACCGTCTGCACGTGACAACCGGCCAGTGAGTTGGGGACCACGCCGACCGGACCATCAGCGACAAACACAATCCATTTGCAACCCGCGGTCCAATGACGGGCAATGGCAGAGTGTGATATCTGCGGCGAAGAGATAAATATGCCGTACCACTGCAAACACTGCGGTGGTACCTACTGCGGCGATCACCGGTTGCCAGAGTCACACGACTGTCCCGGACTGGACAACTGGGAGCAGAACGGACCGGTGTTCGACAGTGGGTTCGACACGACGATCGACGATAGTAGCTCGGATCAGGGTATCGCAAGTCGTCTGGGAATCGACACCGGCCCGGGTGGTCCGCTTGCGTACTTCCGGAACAACATGACCTTCGTCTTTCTGGGCGTCATGTGGGTTACCTTCTTCCTGCAGGCTGTCGTGCTCGCGATCGCTGGCGAGAGCGTTCACCAGGCGATGTTCGTCCTCTCGCCGGAGAACCCGCTTTTCGTCTGGACCTGGGTCACCTCGGTGTTTGCCCACGGCGGCATTCTGCATATCGTTTTCAACAGCATCGTGATCTACTTCTTCGGCCGACTGGTCGAGCAGTATATCGGCTCGAAGCAGTTCACCGCGCTGTTTATCGCAAGCGGTGTGATCGCCGGCCTCGCACAGATCGCCCCATCGCTGATCGGTGAAGGGCCACTCGGTCCGGGTGTCGTCGGGGCAAGCGGTGCTGCACTCGCGTTGATGGGTGTGCTGACGATCCTGAACCCACAGCTTACGGTGTATCTCTACTTCGTGATCCCGATGCCGATCTGGATCATCACCGGCGGGACAGTGGTCATCAGCACGTTCCTCGTCGTCTTCGGCAACCCCGGTGCGGGTGGGATCGCACATATGGCACACCTCGTCGGTGTGTTGATCGGGCTTGCCTACGGGCAGCGAGTCAAAGATCGGATCAGAACGCCGAATCAGGTCCGCTTCGGCGGCGGTGGCGGCCCGGGACGCGGTCCGGGTGGCCCTGGCGGTCCTGGCGGTCGTGGTCCGTTCTAATGCAGCCCGTTCGCCCCGAGTTCGTTCCCGATCCGTCGCTCTCGCGCTCGGAGATGGAGCAACGCCAGCGGGAGATCGCCGACACTGCAGTATTTTCTGATTCGTTCGATGGCTTCGACAGCCAGTCGCTGATCGCCGGCGTCGATCAGGGCTTTGAGGGCGATCAGGCAACCAGCGCGATCGTCGTCATGCGCGACGGGAGGGTCGTCGAGCAGGTGTACGCAAGCGTTGAGACGGAGATTCCCTACATCCCGGGACTGCTTTCCTTCCGGGAGGGTGGGGCGATCCTCGCGGCGTTCGAGCAGCTGGATACCGAGCCCGATATTGCCCTCTTCGACGGCAGCGGCCGGATTCACTTCCGCGAGGCCGGGCTCGCGACGCATATCGGTGTCATGCTCGACATCCCGGCGATCGGCGTCGCGAAGAGTCTGCTCTGTGGGCAGCCGACCGAGTCGACCGAGGGGCTGCAAACGGGTGACCGGGTTCCGATTGCGGCCGACGAGGACGTGACCGCTCCCGACGGGACAGTGATCGGCTACGCCGTCCAGAGTCGACAGTACGAGTCTGGCAACCGGCATATCAACCCGCTATACGTGAGCCCCGGCCACCGTGTTGGCCCCGAGACGGCGGCCGACGTGGTCGAACGCTGCTGTGATGGATACAAGCTTCCCGAGCCGATCCGGCGTGCAGATCGCTACGCGGGCGATCTGACGAACTGAGTTGGTTGCTACTCTCATGGGTGCGTTGTTCCCTACTCGGCATAACGGTAGGGTGCGTTATTCCCTGCTCGGCATAACGGTTCGAGGCGTTGTTCCCTGCCGGATACAACGCCAGGAGTTGATACCAAACGCTCGTCCAGTGCAGGCACAACGGACCGCCAGCGGGGGGTTAAAACCGGGGGCTCCCATAACGGTGGTATGTTCAGGAGCTACCGGGTCGGGAGCCTGGTCGGGATCCCGTTCAAACTGGATATCTCGTTTTTTCTGCTCCTGCCGGTAGTGACCTGGCTGCTCGGTCTGCAGGTCGGCACGATCGCGACAGTGTTGAACGAGCTGTTCGGCACGAGTATCGATTCGGGGGTGCTGACTGGCGGTGTTCGGCCGTTCGTGCTTGGTTTTCTGGTTACAATCTTGCTGTTTGCCTGTGTCACGCTCCACGAGCTGGGCCACTCGGTCGCCGGGATTTACTACGACTACGAGATCGAGTCGATCACGCTGTGGGTGCTCGGTGGGATCGCCAGACCGGCCGAGCGACCCCGGAACTGGGCTCACGAGCTCGTGATCGCGATCGCCGGGCCGGCAGTCAACATTCTCATCGTCGCTGGCTGTGCACTCCTGTTTCTCGTGTTACCGCCAGCGGACGTGTTCGTTTTTCTCTTGTTGTATCTGGCCTTGCTGAACGCAGGACTCGCCGTTTTCAACATGCTGCCGGCGTTCCCACTCGACGGTGGGCGGGTGTTGCGCGCACTGCTTGCGAGCCGGCAGGAGTACGTCGACGCGACACAGACGGCGACGGGAGTCGGCAAGATCTTCGCCGTCTTTCTCGGCGTTTTCGGACTGCTCCAACCCAGTTTCATCCTAGTCGGGATCGCGATCTTCGTCTACTTCGGTGCGAACTCGGAGGCACGACAGGTCCGATTCGACTCGGCGCTCGAAGGAGTGACAGCCAGACAGATGATGACGCCCGCCGAGGAGCTTCTGAGCATCGAGGCAAATCTACCCCTCGTCGAGTTTCGACAGCTCGATCTGGAGAGCAACCAGTTTGGCTATCCCGTCCTCAATCGCGGAGAGTTTCGTGGCATCGTCACCTCGGCGGAGATCCAGCACGCACCACACTCGACCGCCGCGGATGCCGTGACACCACCGCGGGAGCTGGTGACGATCCGACCCGAGGAGGAGCCTCTGGAGGCGCTCCGGTCGGTCGAAACAGCCGAGCTCGATCTGATACCCGTTGTCGACCACGGACGACTCGCTGGGATCATCACGACCGAGGATCTGTTTCGAACGGTCAGCGGCGGGACCGACACACCCAGCATCGAACAGTCGGGTGAGTCAGAGCACGCCGAGTACATCGAATCAACAGTGGAGGAAACGGACTGGGAGCCAAAACGCTAGCTACTGAACAGCACCGGTAAGTTCGCTCTCCTCGGTGCCGACCCGGCGGTCGAGGAAATCCGCAAGCAGTTCGAACATCCGCAGTTTCTGTTGCTGATCTGAGGAAGCATGACCCTCCTCACCAAGCTCTCTGTACTCGAACTCGCCGTCTTCGCCCTCCTCGAAGCCGTGGTCTTTGAGCGCCTCCCGGAAGATGCGTGCCTGCGAGACCGGTACCCGGCGGTCGTTGACACCGTGGACGACGAAAATCGGCGCGTCGAGATTCTCGACGTAGTTCACTGGCGAGCGTTCACGATACAGTGCCGGATTCTCCTCGGGTGTACCGAGATATCGCTCCATGAGCTCGGTCCGGTAGTGGGGCATCGTATTCTCGAACATATCTTCGAGATCCGTCAGCCCGATCCAGGCGATGCCAGCCTCGTACAGCGCCGGATACTGCACCAGCTGCCAGTATGCCGAAAAACCGCCGTAGGAGCCACCGAAGACGACGACCCGATCCTCGTCGATCCACTCCCGGTCGAGAACTTGCTCGGCGGCAGTCGCGACATCGCCCTGCTCCGCACCGCCCCAGTCGTCGAGCAGCCGCTCGACGAACTCTCGTCCCCGACCAGTCGACCCTCGGTAGTTCACCTGTAGCACCGAGAACCCGAGCGAGACGAGCACCTGCGTGTACAGATCGAACGATTTCGTATCACGCGCTCGCGGGCCGCCGTGAGGGTTGACGATCAACGGTGATGGCCGCACACCCGAATCGTACAGCAACGCTCCGATTTCGAGCTCCTCGTAGGGGTCGTGGGAAACAGCCGCCTGCGGTGTCTCCGGCACGCCGTCAGAGTCGACGGTAACGTACTCCGCGTCGGCGAAATCGTCGGGTTCGAACGGCCCGTACTCGGCCTCGACGAGTGTCTCGGACTCGTGTGTCGAAATATCGTACAGAAGCAGATCCGGACGTGTCGTCGGCGTCGTGTGGGTGAGAATGACGCGTGTCTCGTCGACCACTGGATCGCCCCAGAAGCCAAAGTCGCCGACGCCGGCCGGCAGATCGAACTCCGCTCCCTCGCCAGTCTCGAGATCGTACACGACCGGCACTGTCTCGGCGTCGCGCTGGCGCGTGCCGACGACGTGACTCCCACCGTCGAGAAACGCCTCTGCTGACTCCTCATGCTCGCCGTCGCCGAGCCACTCGACGCTGTTGGACTCCAGATGATAGATGCCGATTCGGCCAAGATCTGTGGTGTTATCGGCAATCAGCAGTCGGTCGCCGTCGGGCCCCCAATCGACCGGGCCGCTTTCAGCGCCAACATCACCGATCTCAAGATTTCGAGGATTTGAGCCGTCCGCGTCGGCAATATAGACATCCTTGTTGTCGAAATCGTCCGTTTCGTTCGTCGAGTAGGCGATCTTTTCACCGTCAGGAGAGAGCATCGATCCCCAGACAGCGCGTTCGTACTCGGTGATCTTCGTCGTCTCGCCGCTCGCAAGATCGTGGCTGTAGATGTTCATCTGGCCGTCACGGCTCGACCCGACCAGCAGTGTCTCCCCATCGTCACCGACATCGTGAACGATGTTCTGACCGTCCATCTCCACGACAGGCTCGACGTCGCCGTCGCGGGTGATGCTGTAGATGTCGTTTTGTTCGTTGCCCGCGTCGTCGAGATGGAAGTAGATCTCGTCGCCGTTTGCCGCCCACTCGACGAACCAGCGTGCGTTCCGAGGAACGTCCCCGTCGCTCCACTGGCACATCTCGCCAGTCTCCACGTCGAGGACGTAAAGTTCGTTCCGGCCGCTTTTATCGTAGTAGAATGCGATTTCGTCGCCATCCGGTGACGTGGTCGAATGGGCGAGCGTCGGGAGGGTTGCTAACGCTTCGAGAACGTCGTTGTTGGGGCCTGCTGACATGACAGATCTTTCTGTTCGCGGCGACTTTATTACTGGGGTGGTAGTTTCAGACGCTGAATCCGCCGTTGCTGGCTGTGAACGAATAAAACAATACTCGGACTCTTTACGATTGAAACCGGACGGATCAATCGAAGATGACGAAAACGCTGTCTCTCGATTTGTCCCCCAGAATCGAAGCCGCCGTCTACCTCTCCGGCGCAGTTGTACTGGCAGGAAGCGCATATTACGCATGGCAAAGCGGCGGTGTCCTCCCGTTAATCGTCCTCGGCTCTGTTCTCGGAGTGATTATTGTTCTCAACGACGAAGAGATGGCCTCGAATCAAGAAACAGTCCCCGACCAAGCGGTCACTCCGGATGAAAAAACACTCGACGAACAGCCAGCCCCACGGGGGGCTGAAACGAGTGACAAACCGACCACTCCCGGTGACGATCACGAGCCATCGCTTTCCTCGAACCGGTCAGACGGAGACGACTGACGACGGCACAATCAGTCGAACCCACCCGGCAGTGACGCCGCCACAGTTGCTCGAAGTCGACCTGAATCGAGCAGCTGTTCGACCCCGTCGATATCGCCATCCAGCGGTCGATCACCGTCGAGTGGCTCGACGATTTCCCGGATGGTTTCGTAGACCGCTCCCGTTCCAACGCCGTGAGAGAGATCGTCATCGACGTACTCAGCAGCTTCGCACGCACAGAGCAGTTCGATCGCGAGCACACCCTGAACTCTTTCGAGCTGCTCCCGGAGTGCGAACGCTGCCGTTGCGCTCATACTCACGTGATCCTCCTGATTGCCGCTGACTGGGATGTTGTCGGTCGCAGCCGATCCCGTGGCACGCGACTCGTTGACCAGCGCCGCGGCGCTGTACTGTGGGATCATCATCCCCGATTCGAGCCCGCTGTCAGTGGCGAGAAACGGCGGCAGATGTGGCTCCTGAATGTTGGGGTTCAACAGCTGATCGACGCGGCGTTCGCTGATTGCGGCCAGATCCGAAAGCGCTCTGCTCGCGTACTCCAGCCGGTGTGCGAGCGGAGCGCCGTGGAAGTTTCCGCCGGAGACGACGGCTGCCTCGTCGGTCTGGTTGGTGTGTGGGCCGACACGATCAGGTGGGAAAATCAACGGGTTGTCGGTCGCACTGTTCAACTCGATCTCGACGGCGTCGGCGAGATGTGAGACAGCCTCGCGGACCGCGCCGTGAACCTGCGGAAGACAGCGAAGCGAGTAGGCATCCTGCACGCGATCACAGTTGCGGTGTGACTCGACGATCTCCGAGTCGGCGGTGAGCCGGCGGACGTTCGCCGCGCTGGTTGCGTGGCCAGCGTGAGGCCGGACGTCGGCGATCGCCTCGCTGCTCGCGACTGTTGAGCCCATCGCCACCTCCGTCGTGAGTGCGCCTGCTGTGTCTGCACAGTCGAGCAGATTCCGGGCGTCGACGACGGCAAGTGCAGCAAGGCCGGCGGTGAGCTGGGTGCCGTTGATCAGTGCGAGTCCCTCCTTCGGGGCGAGATCGACCGGCTCCAGTCCCGCTTCGGCCAGCGCAGCCTCACCGGCAAGCCGTTCGTCGTGATCGTCTAGGGCTGCTTCGCCTTCACCGATCAACACGAGCGCGAGGGAGGCAAGCGGTGCGAGATCACCGCTCGCACCCAAACTGCCACGCGAGCGGACGACAGGGTGAACGCCCTCGTTCAGCATCGTCACGAGCTGATCGACGATCTGCTCGCGTACGCCGGAGTAACCTACTGCGAGTGCTTGCAGTCGGCTGACCATCATTGCCCGGACCTCCTCGCGAGTGAGTTTTCTGCCTCTGCCCGAGGCGTGGCTCCGGACGAGATTCGTCTGGAGCTGTTCGAGCTTTTGTTGGGGGATGCGTTCGGTGACCAGTTCGCCGAAGCCGGTGTTGATGCCGTACACTGTCTCACCGGAGTCGATGACGGACTCGACCCGTTCGCGTGACTTCCTGACTCGATCCCTGACCTCCTCTGTGACAGTCACTGACCGATCATCGCGTGCGACGGCTGCGACATCGTCGACTGTCAGCGTCTCGCCGATCTGGACTGGGTTCTCACTCATGATTCTCTGAACAGTTATTCCGGACGACAGCGCTGTCTTCGACGACCGGCTCACCGTTTTTGAGCACGCGGTCGATGCGGTTCGCTCCTGCGTTGTACGGGACGTGTGTCGCCGAGGGAAGATCGAAGACAGCGAGATCTGCCGCCGTCCCGTCTTCGAGTGTTCCCAGCCCGCCCGATCGGTCGAGCGCGAGCGCCGCGTCGTGGGTCGCACCGCGAATCGCCCGATCTGGATGCAGTCCCATCCCCATGCAGGCAAGCGAGGTGACTGTCGCCATGCTGTGGACGAAACAGGCCGGATTCAGGTCTGTTCCGAGCGCGACTGGCCCGTCGAGAAACGCCGACGGATCGGCGTACGCTTCGCCGAGTGCGAGTGCGGTGGCGGGCAAAAAGGTCGGGACGACGCCGGCCTCGGTAAGTTTGACGGCATCTTCTTCGGTCGCAGCCAGCAGGTGATCGGCGCTGACTGCTTCCAGTTCGGCTGCGAGTGCTGCGCCGCCGATCCGGACGAACTCCTCGGCGTGGATCTTGGGCTTGAGTCCGTGAGATTTGCCTGCAGTCAGGATCCGGCGGGCCTGAGAAACGTCAAAGACGCCCTCCTCGCAGAACACATCACAGAACTCGGCGATGCCCTGCGACTTGACGGCTGGCAGTTGTTCGTCGATCACCTGCTTGGTGTACACCTCGGCGCTCGTCCCCTCCGGAATCGAATGTGCGCCCATGAACGTCGGGACAAGATCAACCGGATGGGATTGGTCTGCTTGCTGAATCACGGAAAGCATACGCAGTTCGGTCTCGGTGGTGAGTCCGTAGCCGGATTTGACCTCTGCCGTCGTCGTGCCGTGAGCGAGCAGCACGTCGAGTTGCTGGTGAAAATCCGCAAGCAGCTCCTCGTCTCCGGCCTCGCGAACTGACTCGACAGTCGCGGCAATGCCGCCGCCTTCGTTGGCGATCTCGGTGTAGCTCTTGCCTTGTGTTCTGGCGACGAACTCGTCGGAGCGATCGCCGGCGAACAGCGCGTGGGTGTGGGGGTCGACGAAGCCCGGCAGCACTGTCTTTCCGCTCGCGTCGATCGACCGGGCTGCGTTCTCCGGCGGGAACTCTCGACAAATGTCGTCGGTTTTGCCCGTCCGGACGATGCTCCCATTCTCGATGACGACTGCGCCATCCTCCACCGTGCGGAGTCCGCCATGCTCGTCGGGGCCGACGACGAACTCGCTCGCGCTGTGGAGGACGGTCGTTGTCATTACTGAACTGAAAGTGCGTGGGCTACCGTTCGGGCAGCGGCGCGTGCGGTTCTGCCGTCGGGACACAGCGGCGGTGCTGTCTCGACGATCTCGACGCCCGCGAGCCGGTCGTCGCTCGCGAGCAGTCGAACGATTCGGAACAGTTCGCGGCTGGTGATCCCGCCCGGCGTCGGCGCTGAGACGCCCGGTCCGGCGGTAGTGTCGAGCACATCCATGTCGACGCTGACGTAGACCACATCGGCATCGGCCACCGTTTCGAGTGCACGACCGGCCGCGTCGATCGGATCGTCGCCGACCTCCTCGGCGGTGATGATCTCGCCACCCCGCTCGCGGAACTCCTCGGCGTAGGTCGTCGTCGTCTCGAAGTGGCGTGCGCCGAGGACCGCAAGCGAGTCGAGGCCGGCATCGAGCAACTGCCGATAGGGAGTACCGCTTGTTGGCTGGCCCTCGACCTCGCGGATATCGAGGTGTGCATCCAGGCTGATGACACCAACGCGCTCGGCTGTCGATTCTGTTTCGCTGGTTGCACTGACTGTCTCGACAGTCTCTGCCGTCCCGACGCCGCTTTCTTCCTCGTCAACTGCTTCGTCGTCTTCGGCTGCTTCGTCGTCGGCTACTTCCTCGTCTTCAGCAGCGTCCGATTCCTCGTCTTCAGCAGCGTCCGATTCTTCGTCTGCTGTTTCGTCTGTAGCACTGTCGTCTTCGGCTTCACCTGCAGCGTCGTCGTTATCTTCAGCTTCGCCTTCGTCGTCAGCTTCGGCTTCGCTTGCAGTGTCCTCGTCTTCCGCTTCCTCGACAGCATCCTGTACGTCGTCTTCCTCTGCGCCCGCTACGGTTTCGTCGTCGGTCTCTTCCGCGATATCGATCTCCTCGGTATCTTCCTCTTCGGCTGCTTGCTCGTCACTGTCTCCCATCGCTTCGTCTGTGTCTTCATCTGGGACAGCAGCCGCTTCGTCACCGTCTGCCGGTTTTTCACTCTTGTCTGTGTCTTCCGGCTCTTGCTCGTCTTCACCCTCGTCCGCTTCATCCCCATTGGCCGCTTCGTCCTCACCTGCTTCGTCGTCATCCTCGACAGCTTCGTCTGCATCGTCCTCTTCGTCGTCCTCTCTGCTGCCGCCGGTGGGATCGAAATGCTCGACATCGCCAACCGAGTCCTCGTCGTTGCCAAACCCGCCGTCAGTCACGTAACCGCCATCGGCGCGGTGGCCAAGAAGCGGCGCGACGTTCGCGTAGGTCAGTGAGTTGTCGCCACCCAGAAAGACGGGAATGGCGTCGGTCTCGTGGATCGATTCGGCCACCTCGCGAACCGCATGCTGGACAGCCGAGACTGATTCGCCGTCGGGAATCTCGATATCACCCAGATCAGCGACTGAATCGACCGGGCCGGCATCGAAGTGATGCGTTTTCGTCCGTGCGAGCGCATCGCGGATCGCTTCTGGCCCCTCGCGTGCGCCAGCGCGGCCGATCACCGCGCCGTCGTAGGGCTCACCGACCAGCATCGCGTCGTACTCGTCGGCCGTCTCCAGGGTTGCCTGCTCGATGATATCGCCGAACTGTTCGTCGTGTGGATCTGCCGAGTGACCGGTCCAGTCCCGGACGTCTCTGAAGCTCATTGTCGGTCTCGTCTCGGTACTGGGACGCCTGACTCCTTTGCTGCATCGATGGCCGCCGCGTAGCCGGCATCGGCGTGACGGATCACACCCATCCCCGGATCGGTCGTGAACACCCGCCGAGCCTTCTTTCTTGCCAGCGTTGTCCCGTCGAGCACGACGTGGTTGTTCGTGTGCAGCGAGTTACCGATCCCGACGCCACCACCGTCGTGGACGCTGACGATATCTGCCCCTGCGGCCGTATTGAGCAACGCGTTCAGGATCGGCCAGTCGGCGATCGCGTCGCTGCCGTCTTTCATCGCCTCGGTCTCGCGGTTCGGACTCGCCACGGAGCCCGCATCGAGATGGTCTCGTGTGACGACGATCGGTGCCGAAATCTCACCCTCGCTGACGAGTTCGTTGATTCGCAGTGCAAACCGTGCCCGTTCGGTGAGTCCATCGCTGTCGGTCTCGCCGTTCTCTTCGGTGTCATCGTTCCCCTCGCTGTCGCCGTCAGTCTCGTACCCGAGCCAGCAGACCCGGCTGGGCAGTCCCTGAAACTCGACGTGCTCTTGGGCGAGGTCGATCCACCGGAGCAGCCCTTCCTTTTCGGGAAATAGCTCGCGGATCGCCTCGTCGGTGCGGTGGATATCCGCGGGATCGCCAGAAAGCGCCAGCCACCGGAACGGTCCCTTCCCGCGACAGAACATCGGCCGGATGTACGCCGGAACGAAGCCCGGGAAATCAAACGCATCTTCGCGGTCGAATTTCTCCCTGACCTGACCGCGGATGTTGTTGCCGTACTCGAAGGCGATCGCTCCCCGTTTCTGGAGGGCGAGTATCGCGTCGACGTGGCGTTCCATCGTCGCCAGACTCTCCTCACGGTAGGTGTCGGGGTCGCGCTCGCGGAGGTCGTCTGCCTCCCTGACTGTGTACCCGCTCGGATAGTACCCTTCCAGCTCGTCGTGGGCGCTGGTCTGGTCGGTGACGACGTCGGGAACAATCTCGCGATCGAGCAGCGTTTCGAGAAAATCAGCGGCGTTCAGCTGGACGCCGACGCTGTAGGGCTCACTTGCGTCGGCTGCCTCGCTGGCCGTTTCGATTGCTTCGTCGATTCCCGCAGACTCCATGCAGTAGCCGGTCTCGACCCGGCGGTCGATCCGTTCCTGATCGACATCCGCCGCGATGCAGACGCCGCCGTTCATCGTCACCGCGAGCGGCTGTGCCCCACCCATCCCGCCCAGTCCTGCGGTGACGACAATCTTGCCGGAGAGATCACCGTCGAACTCCTGACGAGCCAGCTCGGCGAGTGTTTCGTAGGTGCCCTGCAGAATCCCCTGCGTGCCGATG
>SL_4KL_010_BRINEDRAFT_10001743_pt1 | contig 12127 bp, 11 predicted proteins | sample SodLak_010_BRINE_2_FD_10664 | JGI IMG/M metagenome (IMG submission 10664) | reverse complement strand
ATCGAAGCGCGAAAAGACTGTATTGTTCCACAACATCGACATATGGTCGACTGGTCTGCCGAGGACTTGGAGAACCACATCACACGATTGGAGACTGATTTAGAACACGCACAACAGGGAGAGTTCTGAACGATGTCCGACGATGTTCCGTCTCACATCCAACGCGAAGCTCGACGCGCAGGGATGACGCCACGAGAGTACTGCATTTCGAGAATCGACCACTGGCGAGCAAACCTCGAACAGGTCAGCGAGGATTATCTCGGGCTGTCTGATGAAGAATTTCAAAAGAAGGTCGACCAAGAAATCGAGTCTCGGTAAGTCACCCATCAGCAGACGAGGAAGAGTCAGTGTGGACTCCCGAGCCGCACCTACACCGACACCTTCCCAAGAAACCGATGTCATCGACTGGTGTTTCGGAACGCCAGACAATTCGTCGGTACACGGACCGTCACTCGAATGTGCTCACAGCAGCCCCTCTCGACGTGTTTGTGACCGCGAGTACCTCATCGGGAGATTCAATCACCACCGCTTCACCGCCCGGCAATCGAGATTATCGCGGATGACGTTCTGGCAGATGGCGTTCCCGGTTCGAGTCGGCTGTCGGTGCCGAGAGTGACCGACGATCTGCGGTGGCGCACTTTCTTGCATATGTTTGAAGTCCATCCACAGCAGCCCTGCCGACGCCCCCCTCCCAAACGTTCCGCCAGTCCCGAACACTAGCTCGTAGTCTGCGACCACCTCGAGCTGCTCGTCGTCGTATCGACCTTCGTCGAGTAACGTCAGGAGCCGTCGTCCCGCTTTTCGTACCTGCTCGTTGGCTTCTCCGACATCGAACGCCCCGTTTGCGCCTGCATGTGAGTAGGTATGTTCGTACCCCTCGAAGGCGACTGTGATGTCTCCTGCCGCGACGTGTTCGATAAATGACCGCCGGAGATCGTCGTCCATTTCGATACTATAGACACCCGGCCAACGGAATCGCTCGGGGAACAGCACCGCCATCTCGTGGTTCCCGATATGATATCGGACGTGGCCTGGCGGAGCCTCGCCGGCGAGTCGCTCAAGAAGTGCCAAACACTCTCGGTTGTGATCCCCACGATCGATCAAATCGCCGTTGATCAAAAGCAGGTAGTCGTTGCCTGCCCAGTGGAGTCGACCCTCTTCGTCGGTGGTGACGATTGGATCGAACGCATCGGTCTGCCCAACTGCAATGAGTGCGTTCCGTGCCGCCTCGAGGTAACCATGGATGTCGCTGATACTCACAATCGTCGGTGTCTCTCCACGGTCACGAAACCACTCGATGCTGTCTGGCGTTCGTTCTGGTCTGTAATCCATATCGTGTGTTTGATCCTCTGTATACATTATAATGAATAACAAGCCACAACATTTTGCGACGGTCGGTGGGACTATCTGTTAGATCAGTTCATCGAGGCTGAATATAAAGTGGAACTCCGAACTATCGGTGCATACTAGTTGTTGTGCCTACCAGTAGTTTCAATACTATTTATTCATAAACATTTGTCATGCCACATCAGCTTAATGCAAATCTATCTCAGACCGCATTTCCAGAAAGTGGCGGTGAGGCGGAATGTAGAGTGGAGATAGATCCAGATTCGAGTCAAGGCGAACGTCTACCTGTTCATATTGTGTTTTGCATTGATCAAAGTGGTTCAATGTCGGGCAAGAAAATACGTCAGGCTAAGCAAGGGGTAGAAAATGCAATGTCCTTACTTGAGGCAAAAGACAAGTTTGGAGTTGTTACCTTTGATAATGATGCCTATGTTGCTGTCAAACCTACAAGTGGAGATCGAACCCACCAACTAGATCTTGACACAATCACTGCTGGGGGTGGGACACATATTATTAAAGGACTAGAAGAGTCACGCAATCTTCTCAAAAAGATGGATGATTCAAATTCGTATTCACTGTTAAATTCTAATGACCAAAATGCAATCACGTGGATTGCCTTGGTCACTGACGGACGTCCATCTTCTGTGTCTTCTGCATTATCCGCACTTGTAAGTGGTATTACGAATAATACTTTTGGTGGTGAGCTTGAGAAGCATAGTGCCGTAGCTGAAACTTTAAATAACGATGGTATAACTATAAATACTGCAGGTGTGGGAAACGATTACGGAGAAAATATAATAGAAGCACTTAGCAGCCGTTCTGGTGGTACTTGGGAGCATCATTCATCTGCATCTGGCATTGGAGAATTTTTTAGGCAAAAAATACGAGAAGCTCACAATGTCGTGGCAACTAATCCAACACTTACCTTTGAACCCAAAAATGGGGTAGATGTAAAGGATGTTGTACGAACCGTTCCTCAAATCGCAGATGTCAATTATAGTACGCAAAGAGGAAGTTACGTTGTTACTGATTTCCCGGATATTCGAAAAGATATTTCTCCAGAGTACATTTTTGATCTAAGAATACCCTCACATGATATCGCACCAGATGTTACCTTTGGGGATATTACTCTTAATATTGGGAATGAAAAATTAAAAGAAAGTATCAAAGGAGATTACGTGATTGACGAAGGTTTAGCTCGTGATATCGATGAAGGCGACAAAGAAATAGCTAAAGAATCAGATACCGCGAACAATTACCTTGGACGTAAAGATAGCATGGACAAACAAACCAAACAACAGGAATCTAATTCAATATCGCGGAAGCGCCATTGATATCTTCCTCCGCCCGAAGGCGGGAGGAATCCTGAGCGGTGAAAGTTTCAGGTTCACGGTCCAATCATCTGTGTATCCTATTTTTGAAGGGTAGTGCCAAAACGTCGAACCGGTGGACTGCTGACTATGCTGAGTGGCTGTTACCCTCTATTTTCGATCGTGTTTGGCATCCAGTCGTTATTTTTTCAGACTGGATGCCAGCAGCCGTAAACAGAGTCGGGCTATCTTCTGAGTCGGTTTCAGCAGTCGGCACGGACACACCCTCCGAAGATATGCATTCTTCATCACCAACCTGTTCGGTCCTCGGTTCCGAGTTGAGTGGTCGAAACGATTGTCCCTCCTAAGAAGATGGGTGTATTCGATTATAATACATACATAACTATTTATTTAGTTTTTGGCCAGTATGTTTATGAAACAATTCTTGATAGTTCTAACCCCATTAGGATTCGACTTTGATTGAAGTTTTATCAAAGATGTCAAAACCATCTTTAGTTGCACTAATTGTATAAAAACCAGGGCTAGAAAACGTTACTTCTACTTGTCCATACTTATCGGTTGTGTAAATTTGAGAATCTTTGCTAGAGACTTTTTTAATTACAGCGTCCTGTACAGGATTATTATGATGATCAACAATATGAACAAGTACAGAATCGCCGAGCTCAACCCTATCTGGTACTGAGTTGATTGTTACCGATTTGGGTGGCTCTTGTACAGAAAGTGAGATAGATTTTTTAATGAATTTTGAACGGTTAGTTGGTGGCTTTGATACTATTACTTGTTTTTCACCGGCTGAATTAAACGTGAGCTCCGCCTGTCCACTTGAATCTGTTTTAGTGCTATCAGCATCTGTTGCTTCAACTTTCGCTCCTGAAACGGGTCGATTTTCATCATCTTTAATCTTAAAAGTAGATGGTTTTCCAGACTCTACTTTTTCATCTAATGGCACCAGCTTGAGATGTGTCACTACGCGATTGACGCTAACTCTGAGTTGATCACTTTTGAAAACTGTTCCAGGAGTATTCTTTTTACTAGCAACAATGGTCTTTTCACCATAACTGTCAAATTTTAGTGATGCTTTTCCCGAATTATCAGTTCTTTCATTCAGTGATTTGTGTTTAATCAACACACCCTCAACAGGTTGAGAACCATCAGTAACAGTAAATCCAAGTTCTTTCCCAACTACTACTGAATCGCTTTCAGTATGTAGTTCTAGCTGGACCTGTTTTTTATTAATTGAAACTGAAGTGCGAATTGGATTATAATTTATACCACATTGACCTTCCTTATTCGCAACTATTTCAACTTGACCAACATCATTAGCATTGAAAATAAGAGTTCCATATCCTTGCTTGTCTGTTGTGACCTTCGATGAACCTCCGCTAATTTCTACGCCCTTTACTGGATCTGCATCTTCGTCGACAACCTGAAATTTTACTGTATCCCCGATTGTTGCCTCGCTGGGGACATGGCCAAAAGATAATTCAACAGTTCGTTCTTCAACATAAACCTTAGTCCGAGCTTTCTTATAAGAAATTCCGGCCGTATCCTGTTTCGTCACTTGTACGTCAATATCTCCAGAAATTGTCGGTGGTATCTTGAAAGTAGCTAGTCCTTTCCCAGAGGTCTTGTGTATGTTGTCTGCAAAATCTATCTCAGCATTTCTTATTGGATCTCCCGTTTCGTCTGTAATTTTGAAACTTACTTGTTTCCCGACTTTAGTCTGATCGGGGGCTACATCGAATGTTAATTGGATCTGCTTCTTTTTAACAGATACTGATGTTTCATCTCCAACATATTTATTAAATTTATTATCTGTCTTAGTAGCTTTTAAAATACAGGTCCCATTTCCATCAATGGTTGGTTTAGCCCAACCGTCTTTGTCGGTTTCTGCAGCTGAACCTGTTTCGGGTTGGACCGATACTCCTCTAATAGTATTACCATCTGTTGTAGTTACCTTGACGTCAATCGCGTCTCCTGCCGTACAAGATGTGGGGACTTGATCAAATTTGAGCCTCTTTTTTAATTTTTCAACCTTTACATCCACTCCATCATTAATATAGGTCTTATTTCCATCCGCATTTTTTGTAGCAATGATAGTGTAGTCTCCTGGTCCTTTACCAATAGTAAAGCTAGCACTACCATTTGTATCAGTTCGTCCAAGGCGTTGGCCATCTGGATCATTGAGACGAAGAGTAGCCTCCGGAATCGGGTTATTTAGGAAATCAGAAACAGTAATTTTTATATCAGATTTATATTTAATGTTTGATTTTTCGGCCTCAATAGTCAATGGGACCCGCCAGCTGCCAGTAGACGACCTAGAGGGATGGATTGATTCCACTCTTTTCAGTGCTTTATTTATTTTCACAAAATTTTTTTTATTATCTTTGTAGTTTCGTATTAAATCTTTCGCACGCCCTACAACACGCTCTTTGGGAATGTATGAATTTTTTCCTTCGGTAGGATCAACTCCCAAGACACGATATGGTTCTTTTTCAGGATCTGCATCGAAATCAGGAGAATACATTGGGTTTCATTATAGCAAGATTATATTTATAACTCACGACCGCCAGTTGTCGTGGGTGTGCCTTATCACACTAAGACTTGATTAGCTCAAGCTCTGGTTGGTGATAGCACAACCAGTGGATGATCTCGATGTTGCAGTTGGGTGAGAGAAAATCGTGTCCGGTAAATCAACTCCTCGAAACATTGGGGAGTTACGTTTCCCATATCATTCATCTTTGACCAGTCCCAGAGGCCTTCACAAGAATGCATCTCAGGACATGCTGTTGGTAAGTGAATCTCGCCCAGTTTATTGTACCTCTGCAAGAATCGGCCGATTCGATTCACTGTGTGTACAGATACACGATCCCACAGGACCGCCATCTGTCCGTCCAGTGTAATCGAATTTTTCAACCTGTTCAGCCTCTTCATTGAGCTACTGTGATTTCGCCTCTGGATGTTTCTCAGCGGGGTCCTTCTCTTGATTTGATCGGGCGGTAGCCAAGCTTGCAGATTCTCCGCGAGCAATGGCATGGTGTGTAATCAATCCCAAACTTGTTTTCAATCAGTGCTGCCACTTGTTTAGAAGTCCAGAAATCTGTTTCCCAATCATGAGCTTGTGCATCCCCTTCGAGTAACTCGACGAGTTGTTCTCGACCTTGATCGTAAAGTTCCGAGTTAGGGCCTTGATTGCCTTCATCAGTAGTGTTTTCAGACCATCTGTACTCTCTTCGTCCAGCGTTGACTATCACGATAAAAAAGCCGGCAGCGTCATACGTGATTCTCAGCAATATTTGCCGGAGTTTTATTAGTCTCGAGAAGGTCCTGAGCAGCCTCCAACCGCCGCAACTTCTTTTTTACAAGTGAGCATGACTGCCGGGAAGAGCTTCTTGCTCATATTGGGTCTCACTCCAAAGTCTCATATCTATTAGTAAATAGGGTCTAATTAGATATAATAAAATGTTATTAATTTGTGTATCTATTCAATCACGAAACAATTAATTATGTGGTGTAACAAAGATTAAGCAAATGATTAATCAGATAGCGTCGGAGGTGGGCGTTCCACCGTCGGAATTGAGAAACTTAGTTCTGCTAATTGGGTTTGCAATTGTGTCTGGTATCGGCATGTACGTCGTTAGGGGCTCTATTCCCTATCTGACATTCGGGTATGATCTTCGGGCATTACAATTTTCATTAGCATACGTCCTTCTGGGGATTTTACCTATTCTATTTTTCCGATCTATTGGAACAGAGGGAAAAGCAATATCTATCTTTTTAATTATTAGTATCATAATCGGATTAACGGCACAGCCTCGTATCGATATGATTAATTTCGTGATTCTGTTTCTTGTTATGTTGGGGGGTTTCACATACTATGGGGTATATGCAGACGCATCAAATGTGGAGCTTTTGTTAGCAGTAGGCATAATTATTTTCCAAGGATATGCTTTCTCTATGTATTATATGTGGGAAGCTTTCCAACTAACCGGTGACCTTCGCCTGACTGGTTTAACCATGTTGTACCTAACTGGTGCATTGCTTGTAATCGGCAAAATGTTATCGGCCGAATATGAAAAGGCGAGCGCAGGGAAGGGGTATAGTCCATGAGCGGTGCAATGGTCATTGCAGGCGAGTCTGGCGGTAAATCAACGTTCATAGGGGCATTTATTACATACGTTAAGGATATTGAGGGTGACAAATACAGAGGAGATTATGACCTCAAATATGGATCTGAATATACTTTTAATGAAAAGATTTACCAACGTATACAAAATCATCAAGCATATCCTCCAGCAACTGCAAGGATTGGAAGCTATGTTGTTGATGTTTCCACAAACTCTGATGATGGCTTTGCTGCGAAAAAGAATCTTACAATGATGGATATACCTGGTGAAATCCAACAAGATGCGATTGACCGTTTATTAACAGAGAACATTGACGAAGAAGAAATCGTTGAGGCCTACAACCATGGTAGATCTGGAAACACATCTATACGCGACAAAATTGATCAAGGGCGCAAATTATCTGACAGGGAAGAAGAAGACTTGTATTTATACCAATATCTGTCATCAGAACGAGTAGTGTTCTTATTAAATATACACAAATTTATTCATCGACAGAATCTTGACCCTGTATTAACGCCGAAATTGGTTGATCGAGTCGCAAATGAAAAACGTTGCCTACTTTTAATTACAGCAGTCGACGAAGTTGGTTACGACCCGAGCACATTTAGATCGGGATCTCTAGCAAAAATAATAGGGTCGCTTTCAGTTTCACCACGTCTTTATGACACCAGTCTCCACAATTACCTAACAAATGGGAATAACTTACCTCCTGGTATAAGGTCTTCTGAAATAAAAAGTCTTGTTAGGAAGGCAGAAGATAATGATATAAGCATGTTCGGAGTTGCCGTTCCTGAGGGACCACAGGGAGATATTCAACTAGATCAAGGTCACATCAAGACGCAGGGGTTCGACAACATAGTACACTGGTTAATGGAAACATAATCATGAATAAAATAGATTTCGCACATACAATTCATGAAAAGCGTGGTCATGTACAGGGTGCTTTCCCACCTGAAGATGCAGAAAAACATAATCAGATACATCAATTGGCGAAAGCTGCAGATGCGGCACTGTATCAACAAAGAGGGTACTTTTTTGACACTCTCGATACGGAAGTGCCTATTTTTGCCTTTGGATTTCTTCACATAGAAAAAGAAAATCGTTCAGAACCTTTCTTTGACATATATTTAACAAAAATTGAACATATTAGAGGTGCCTCACTTGTCGACATTAAAAATCAACTGGCACAAAATACAAAAAATATCAGCAATCGTCATGACCCAATTTCTCAAATACTGACTATTGAGGTCTCACGTACGGTAGATCATACTGCAAAGAATTCCGAGCCAACCTCTCAACAACAAACTCAAGAAAATTTCGAAGAGAGGAGAAAAAAAGCATCCACGTCGTCTCAAGAACCCAGAAACACAGCAGCGATGTCGATAGAAGAAATAGCTGAGATCTGGGAGCATTACCGGCGTACTGAAGTGAAAGTACCAGCTACAATTTCAGAAATTAACCGCTTCGTATCGTCAGTATCTAATTCGATTGGAAAAATAAATTATGTGTCACGTGTTGCTGAAAGAGGTGACCCGTCCCGTTTTGAGTTTATAGGAGGGACCAGTCGGAAAGATATCGATACCTCAAGTCTAGTTAGCTGGCTCAATAATCAAAATAATGTTGCGCAACTAAAATGGGATGATTTACCAACATATCGTGAGGAACTAGAACAGCTCCGATCAGAGGTATCTGAAGACATTCGTACATCAGGAAATTATGATGAGATTTCGACCAAAATAGGGAACTGGTTAGTGGATGTCATACAGAGCGAACTTGCAGAGTGCCATCATCAACGGGCAGTAGAAATTTTTAATAAATCTATTGACGAGTCATTTTCAGAGCCTAAAGACACCGGGAAATTAAACCAACTACGTAATTTGGTTAGTTCTGAGAGAAGTAATGATCAGTATGATGCAATAGCAGCAGGGATTCAAACTCAGACGATTGATGAAAATACAAAGGCAAAAATAGCGAAAGAACTCGGTAAAGAGACTCGCATGGAACTCACTGAACGCTTAGAAACTAAAATTATTGAGGATTTAAATCAAAACCTAGAGGATCTTATTGCTGAGGAGGTTGAAAATATTTTGGAACAAACAATCCAACAGATTGACAAAGTCAAAACATCTAGACCATACAAAGAATCGACTTCTAATCAATAAGCCCGGTCCGGTTCAAGAAGTTTGATAATCGAACAAGTTTAGTCAATTAGTGTCTACGCGTATCGTAGACCTGATCAGGAAACGTTGTATATCGATTTTGAGAGGCTTGCAAAATCGAGCGTACCCTGAAACATGTATTCAATTGATCATCTCAGGAACGGATATAGTGGCGAAGACGCTGTCAATCATGGTCGGAGTAAGACATAGTATTCGAACCCCGCTTTTAATTTGTGTATTACCCTTTTAAACAGCTGAATTGTCAGTTTTGCTGTGGAGGTAGTTTGATTGATCGCCTTGTTTAGTATTACATAGCCTGTCATGAGTGCGTCACGACGGCCATACCACGTGATTTCAATGAACAGAACAATGGCAGGAATAAATAGAAATCCGGCTGCCAAAGCAGTCACTATTCCCTCTCCAGTTTCTGTATCGAATAAAAGCACCTGTTCTATCATTGAACCGTTGCCTGTTTCGGCAAATCCATCTCCGAAGGGTATTCCAGTCAGTTCGAATATTTCTGCGAGCAATAAAATCAAAACTGCAACTGGAAGATATACCCAAAACATCCCAACCAGTGATTCACCATTGCTCGCAAAAATACCCCCTATAGGACGTCCGACTAGATATGTTACTACTTCAACTGTTCCACCGGCTAGCAAATATCCTGAAACTACCGTTGTGACAGTTTTACCAGAAGTTGAGCGAACAGTATTTATAAGAACCCGACCACGAGTGGCTATTAGATAGGACGAAAAGAATACCGGTCCAAAAAAGAGAATTAAATCGTATGTTCCACTTAATTGGTCTACTCCAGTTGTCCGGTGTCCAATATATCCTACAACGATGACTGGTAACCCTGCCCACCACACCATTGTTGTTAGGTTGTTCGGCAACGATGTGGGGTATAATTCAAGCAGCTCTCGGTAATAGAGCGCACAGCTAACTAAGAATCCAGGGAACCATATAATCAAGATTAGAACGCCTAATATATCAATCAGTAAATTCCCCCGGAATATCGTCTCAAAGAATAAAAAGGGGAGTAATAGTATTATTAGAACACCAATAGAAATAAGAAGGAAAACCAATAGAAGAGGTACACCAATAATAAGGAGAGATCCCATTGATAAAACAAAAAAGACAAGATCATCAAAAAACCAGTCCGTGAAACCAAAGTTACTATTATTGGACATTTTTATTAGTGCATTAATTGTTATGTGAGTATTTTATTCTACAGTTACACAACAATTATTTCTAACAGCATATTAAATCATTGGTCGGATAACGTTGGTAAGGTTAGAGGGTTGGATTGTTGGGAGTAGTAAAGTCTGTATACCAAGATCTAGTTAGGTGTCTGAACAGACTTCGCTCACAGGAAGGCGAGGGGGTGCGTTCTCATCCATATCAATATTATAAGCTATATTATATATGGGACAACACGAATATAAGCACTGACGAAGCGGTTATATAGTGTTCTCCTCATAATAAAAAGTAGACATACTCAAGTGCTCACTCGATTAGCTCCCGCCGAAACCTTATCTTAATGGTGTTAACACCGACGCCACAACAAGCGGAGAACCGGCACCGAAACACGACAACGTCAGCAGACTTAGTGAGGCTCTCTAGCTGTCGCTTTGCTCCATGGAATTATGTCGAAAAGAGTCTACCAGCTGTTATTTTATTATATTACCTAACCCGAAAAGCCAATGAAACAACCAATTGGATAATAACTCCTCGTAACAATAGAGGTGGTCGCCAGTGGAACTGATCGTGAACGCAGAGTACGGAGCTGTCCTTGCAACCGAAGAGGACGTCTACTATGTACCGACAAAAACTCCGGACTGGCAGATTCGAGCTCCTGCTAAAACTGAAAAGACACCAATACTGGCGCGTGAAACAGTCCTAGAGCCCTCTTTACTTCGACAACGGGAAGATTCTCTGAGAGAATGTGACCTACTGGAGGTAGATGGCACAATTTCATTCACAGGAGAGCGAAAAGACGCGATCGGTCAGGCTGTAGACTGGGCTCAAATTGAAGAACTCGTTGGCCCACTACGGTACCGAGAAGATGTTGAGCAGGCAGCTATGTATATGGAACCCGGAATATGCCGTCCACGTGTTCCGGTTCGTGTCGCTCGGCATGGTTTAGGAGCGATCGCAGTTTACCTGTGGGCGCATGGGCATGACGGCTGGTCGGTCGCAAAGGCTCTGACCCTCACATATGCAGAACTCGACCGCCTGGTCTACAAAGACGTGTATACACAAACACCGTCGTTCCAGTGGGAGGGATTCGAATATGAGTAACGACACTCCACCCTTCTACAGCAATAAAGGAATTTAGACGTTACGTCTAACGAAACTATAAGAACAAAATACTGGTAATATGCAAAACAATTGATTGGAATCGTTTCCATCCTAATTTTTTAGTTATCAATGTGTAAGGTCTTGATAAAAATTAAGAAAGGTCCGACCTATCACTACGTATGGATGGTCTCTACGAGGCGATTGGCACACTCGCCAGTGTCGCACATGCAAATGGTGACACCATAGAATCGAACACATATCCGGACAATACCGGTAATGACAATCACGGCCTGGACATCCTTCACCGCGGCCACTACTACCGATTTCGAGCGGTCCCACAGGAGCCAAAATTTACTGTCGGCTCTCCCTTTTCATTTGTTCCGAGGCTCCAAGAACAATATAATAGGGATCATATTGATGACCGTATTGATGCTGAGTTCACCTTACTTACGGAAGACGAACAAGAAGCAGTAATTGAAAAGATTCTTCGAGCAGACCTCGAAATTGCAACGGAACACGAAGACGAGTTCAAGACTGTATTCCAGGATGAGGTTGGTCCAACCCGTGCATCCATTCTGCGATTGACATACGGAGAAGACGAACTGTGGAATGGTGTATTCATTCGGGACGAGCCATCCGTCTTTAGTTAGTCACGGAACCACGATACAGCGGTAGCTTATCGAGCCTTCTTTTCGAGAGGGATGAGGAGGCAGCAGTGTGTCCAAACACGCCTCCTCAACCCGTCTTATGCGTCGTCTACTAGCCTCTTTCCATCCGAGTTCCTCGAAGAGCACGCCGAGGAACTCGGCGTGGTCGAACGTGATCGTAAACTCCAGATTCCCGCCTTCGTCTGGGCATT
>SL_4KL_010_BRINEDRAFT_10001740_pt1 | contig 12134 bp, 18 predicted proteins | sample SodLak_010_BRINE_2_FD_10664 | JGI IMG/M metagenome (IMG submission 10664) | reverse complement strand
ACAGTAACTGAAGAAACCCTAGAACAACTAGAAAAAAGAAACAATAACGAAGAAGTAACACACGGAACAGTACTAAACCTACACCCTCCAAAAGGAGGATACAAAAGTACAAAAACTCACGTAAACCAAGGAGGAAGCCTTGGACAACGAGAAAACCTAGACAAACTACTTCAAAAAATGGTGTAAAAGAACAATGGTAAAAAGAAGATCAAAAAAGAAAAAGAGCGGTAGTCACGGCTACGGAAGCAGTAAGAAAAACAGAGGAGCAGGAAACCGAGGTGGACGTGGAAANGCAGGAAGAGGAAAGAAAGCTCACCACCACAAACAAACAAAAGATGGAGTCCACGAAATGGGAGAAAAAGGATTCAACTCCCGACAACCTGAACAAAACGGTATCAACCTGCGAGACATCGATCAAACAATAGAAACATTTGTAGAAGAAGGAACAGCAGAAGAAACAGATAACGGTTACGTATTCCACGCTGACAAAGCAGGATACGAGAAAGTACTGGGAACAGGAAGACTAACCCGAAACATAGAAATCCGCGCAGAAGAATTCTCTGACTCCGCACAAAGAAAACTAGATGAAGGAGACGGAGAAGCCGTACAATTAGAAAACTAAAAAAGGAAAAGTCAGTTAATAAAAAAGAAAAAACATAAACTAATTATTAGTAGATTTAAACATGTCAGCAGATAAATGGATAGTAAAGGTTGCATCATACCTTCCCACAGTCAGAGAACCGAATAAAGAGCTATCACTGAAAAAGATGCTGACATGGACAGGAATAATCCTGCTAATTTACTTCTTTCTATCCTCAATACCTATCTACGGAGGAGAAAGCGTCGCAGTAGACGCAGCAGTAGAACAACTACAAACATTTCAAACACTAGTTGGAGCAGAGATAGGAACAATACTAACGCTAGGAATTATACCTATAGTCACAGCATCAATTGTTCTACAGATGATGGTAGGAAGTGAAATACTGCCATGGGACACTAACTCAGAAGAAGGAAAATTAAAATTTGAGAGCGCCAAAAACCTGATGGCATACGGCCTAAGCCTAGTGATGGCAATAGGATATGTAGTCGCAGGAACATTCGGAGACTTAACAGGACGCCCAGACCTATTCGCATTAGTAGTATTCCAAATCACAATGGGAGGATGGCTCATAATCATACTAGACGACCTCATAACCAAATGGGGATTCGGAAGCGGAGTAGGACTATTCATTGCTGCAGGAGTAGCAAGACAAATCTTTGTAGGACTAATATCTCCACTAACACAAACAGGAGAACCATACTGGTTAGTGGAAGAAGCACCAGCAGGAGCAATAGTAGCATTTATAGACACACTAGAAATCAACGCACTAATACCTCTAATCTCAACAATCGCAGTATTCACACTCGTAGTATATCTACAAAGCATGCGAGTAGAAATACCGCTAACAATGGGAAGTATAAGAGGATTTGGCCAAAAATGGCCGCTTAAATTCATATACACAAGCGTAATGCCTGTAATTTTCGTAGCAGCACTAATCGCAAACATTCAAATAGCAGGAACAATGCTAGCAGGAGACAACGGATGCTCAATTCTAGGATGCTTCAGCGACGGACAACCCTCTAGCGGACTAGTCAACCTAGCCACACCACCAACAGAAGAAGTAACACAAATAATCGTGGCGCAATCACTACCACTAGGAAATCTAATACACATACTATTCTACATAACCATATACGTAGTCGGAGCAATTATATTCTCAATATTCTGGGCTAGAACCAGTGGAATGACCAGTAGCCACGTAGCACAACAAATATCCAACACCGGTATGAAAGTACCAGGATTCAGAAAAGACACTAGAGTAATCAAAAAAGTCCTAGACAGATACATCCCGGGCCTAACAGTACTATCCGGAGCCACCGTAGGATTCATTGCAGCAGTAGCAGATATGACACAAGCAGCAGGAGGAGGAATGGGAATCTTACTAGCAGTTATGATCCTATACAGAATGTATGAACAACTAGCACAGAAACACATGGAAGAACTCCATCCAGCACTAAAAGATTTCATTCAATAAAAAAATAACAAAAATTAACAACAAAAACAATCAACTAAAATGATAGCATCCGCACTAGCCACACTATTCGAATTTTACGACACAATATTCCAGCCAGTACTACAACTAGGACCCTACATAAGTCTAATAATGTTTGCAGGAGCCTTAGCACTACTTTTCTCACTAATATACTGGAAATTCATAGATAAAGAAAAAGCAGACAGTATAAAGGAAAAAATAAACGACCATCAAGACAAAATGAAAGAAGCCAGAGAAGAAGACGATCAAGAAGCAGTACAAGAAAATCTGGCAAAAACACTAGAACTAAACCAAAAATTCATGCTAGTAAGCATGAGACCAATGGTTGTAACAATGCTATTCGTAGCACTAATCTTTCCATGGTTCGGAGCTACCTACGCACCAACAATACCATTAGACCATATCGAAGATCAAACATACGAAGGAACTCTTGAATTCGCCGGACAAGAAGAACAATTCACTCTAGAAGTACAGGAAGACAATTCTACAGTACTAGAATTTAACAACGAAACATACGAAACAGGAGACAGAGTAGACAAACACGGCATAAACTGGCATATAAGAGGTTTCAATGAAGATAGTGGGGGATGGTTCTCAACAGTAGAAGGTCCAGGGATAAGCGTTGCAGCAGAATTCTGGCAACTACCGAGACCGCTACCATTAATTGGAGAAGGATTCAACTGGCTAGGATTCTACATAATAATGGTAATGCCGCTCTCAATTGCAATCAGAAAGTCTTTGGGAGTAGCATAGAAACTGGAGACAGATTCAAACACATTAAAACATGCTTTTCAATCTTTTTAACCTAAAAGCTAGCGTTATTCTCAAAGGTTTTACAGGTTTTTGAATTCTTAAATCATTTTTAACCTTCTTTAAAACAATTGACGTAAAAATCTTCTTGTACAATGCAATGGTTCACGCGTGAAGAAGCAGAGACAAATCCTGAATACGGGGAAATACCTGAAAAAAGAAGCATAGAGAAATTAATGCAAAAAGGCTTTGTAATTGTAGACAAACCTTTTGGACCTACTTCTAACCAGGTCAGTAGCTGGATCAAAGAAGAACTTAACCTCAAAAAAACAGGACACTTCGGCACATTGGATCCAAACGCTCACGGAGTACTACCTGTTGGATTCAACCGTGGCACACGCATCAACCCTGCCCTCGCAAAAGCCGACAAAAGATATGTATTTGAAGCAAAACTACACGATCAGATACCGGAAAAAAAGATAAGAAAAATATTACATCAATTCAAAGGGACAAACAACCAAGTTCCTCCTAAAAAAAGCGCAGTCAAAAGAAAAGAGAGAGAAAGAGAAGTATACGATATAAAATTACTAGATAAACAAGAAAAAATTATACTGGGAGAAGTCCACTGCGAATCCGGATTCTACGTTAGAACACTTATCACACAACTATCCGAAAAACTAGGCACACATGGAGGAATGACAGAACTCCGTAGAACACAACAAGGCCAAATAACAGAACAACAAGCCCGAACAATACAGGAGATAGTAGATGCCTATCACTACCACAAAAAAGACAACAATTCAGAACCACTAAAAGAAATTCTGCAGCCAATAGAAAAAGCAGTACAACATCTCCCGAAAATAGCGGTTAAAGACAGCGCTGTAAATGCAATAGCAAACGGAGCAGATCTAGGTGTGAACGGGATATCCAAGCTACAAGACAACATCAAAGAAAAACAATTAGTGGCAATAACAACGCTGAAAGGAGAACTAATCGCTCTTGCATATGCACAAATGACCACGCAAGACATGTATGATTCAACAGATGGAACAGCAGCAGAACTGAAAAACGTATACATGGATCCAAAAACATATCCAAAAAGATGGAAACAATAGAATACAATCTGTATTTAAAAACAGCCATCGATAAAAACTGAATTAATGTTTATAGAATCTCTAAAATATCCTTTTCAGAAAGAAGACTCTATTAAGACAATAATAATTGGGACTCTACTAGTAATAGGTTCCGTACTAATAATACCGTTTTTCATACTACTAGGATACCTCTTGAAAGTCACCCGACAAGCATCTCAAGGAGATCAGGCACCAAAATTTGAAAACTACTTAGAGCTACTAGCAGATGGTTTCAAGTTATTCATAGTAATGATAGCCTACGGACTAATTATAGTACTATTAGGCGTATTAACTGGTACAGCAATCGAAATATCAGAACCGATAGGAATAATAATGTCTTTAGTAGTACTACCACTTGTAATACTATATCATTATTCGGTACCGGCAATAATATACTTATTCTCACAGGAAACACGCGTTAAAGATGCTTTTCAATTCAGAGAAATTAAAAATATGATCTTCCAGACATACTATCTGAAAATAATTTTAATGCTTATTGGAGCACTAATACTAATTACCTCAGCCCAATACGCAATATCACTTCTACTAATGATAACAATCGTGGGAGTAATACTCATACCAATTCTAATACCTGCAGCAATATTTTACGAAAGCATGGTATACTTCAAACTATTTGCAGAAACCAAAAAACAAGCAGAAATAATAATAGAACAATAATAATCCCTCGAAAACCATAGAAACCTTAGAAAAATAAAAATAACAAAGTCAAAGTTAGAGTAGAGGGAAAAACCAAATGCACGTAACTACAACAGAAAAAATAGAAGGGAAACAAATAACCGAAGATCTAGGAATGGTTAAGGGAAACACTGTAAGAGCAAAAAACGCAGCAAGAGATATAACACAAAGTATCCGCAACATTTTTGGAGGAGAACTCAAAAGCTACTCGGGACTAATGACTGAAGCAAGAGAACAAGCATTAGAAAGAATGAGAGAAGAAGCAGAAGAAAAAGGAGCAGACGCTGTAGTGAATGTAAGATTTGTAACTTCTAAAATAACAAGCGGGGGATCAGAAATATTAGCATATGGAACCGCAGTCAAACTAGATGAATAACAATGAGGCAAGAAATCCTTTATCTTATTTTAGGAGGTATCTTAGAACTTCTAGGCGTACTTACACTAATCAGTAATCCTGATTCAATGATCGGCACAGATATAGGTTTTCAAATCCCTGCATTAGTGTCCCCGGACATACAAGGAATAGGATTGCTACTAGTAGGAGGAGCATTAACTACCAGCGGAATACTGATCATGAAAAGAAGACAGTAAAAAGATTTGACTTCTTGACTACTACATAAATAAGTCTTAGTCATAGATAACTAATTACACCATACCTGTTATTTTTGCCGGGATGGCAGAGTCTGGCTGATTGCGCCGGTCTTGAGAACCGGTGGACCATACCGGTCCTCCTGGGTTCAAATCCCAGTCCCGGCGAACCCTTTTTGTTATAATTGCTTATTTTTCCTGTAAAAATCATTACTTTTAACATGGGGCCGCCCCAATACATACAATATGAACAAAAAAATAGCTCTACCAATTTTACTGATTTTCATTTTAGGCGCATCACTATCCGCCGCTCAAGAAAACGAAACCCCTGATATTGAAGCACAAGATGTTGATGAATTAGATACAGGATGGTTTACACCAGATTCCGCGTTGTATGGACTGGAAGTTGCAATGGATAACGCTGCAATGGGAATAGGCCTATCAAACGCTGATAATGTTCTAGAAAAAAGATCAAATGAAGCTAGAGCAATGGCGGAACAAGGAAACCATGAAGCAGCAGAAAGAGCAATAAACAGCAGCAACTCGGCCGCAGACAGAGCAAGTGAAAATGCAACAGAGCAAGCACAACAAACTCTCAGTGAAGTATTTGAAAACGCTCCTGAAGCAGCACAAGAAGGACTTCAAAACGCAATGAGCAACGTTGAACGAGTAGGGCCTCCAGAACACGCAGGACCCGGTAACGAGACTGGACCAGATCAAACCCCTCCAGGACAGGAACAGAACGAAACCGACACTCCAACAGAAGGTAATGAAACTGACGATCCTCAACCAGGAAATGAAACCACAGAACCTGAAAACGGAGAAGCAGAAAATGAAACCACAGAACAAAATCAGACAGATGTAGTAGTACAAAATGATGGTAACGCCTTTGAGGAAGACGAAGTGACTGTTGAACAAGGGGAGGAAACAAACATCACTTTTGCAAACAATGGAGGACAACACAACTTAGTTCTTACAGATTTTGATGATGTAGGAACTGAAACTATCTCCGAAGGTGAAAGAGAGAGCTTCACACATACTTTCGAAGAAGAAGGAGAATTCACCTTTGAGTGCACACTTCATGAGGGTATGGAAGGAACAATAATAGTAGAATAGCCTCTTTTTTCATTTAATATTCAAAAAAATTCTAAAAAACTAGTAGACACACTTGTAAATTAAGAGGTGAAAAACATCAAAAATAAATCAATTTTAGTAGCTCTACTAGCTTTTACGGTTATAGTTTCTGGATGCATTGATATGAATGACGAAGATCCTGATACNAANGGCGAAGATTATGAAGNAGAACCNGATCCAAACGGAGAAGAAGANACTAANGGCGAAGAAACTAATAACGAAACTCAAGAAACTACAGAAGATGAAACCGATGAAATAGAACCGAAGACAGTTAGCGTAGTTGATAACGACTTTGAACCAGATCAAATAGAATTAGAGACCGGACAAGATATTATCTTCGAAAATGAAGGCCAAATGGATCACACAGTAACTATAGATGAACTGGACGTAGACCGAGAGCTTGCATCAGGAGAATCAACATCAGTAACTGTAGATGAAGAAGGAGAATTCGAAGTATACTGCAGGCTCCATGCAGAACAGGAAGCAACTATTACTGTAGCATAAAGAACTTTCCTATCTTATTCTTTTTTTAACAAAAAAAGATTTGATTTGGGCAAAGTTTTTGATAAATTGTATCAAAACCGTAACAGCTTGTTGTTTTTATTTAAAATTTGCAGTTACTATGATTATTTACAACTAACAGCCCCATGGTCTAGCGGTCAATGACGTCAGGCTTTGGACCTGAAGGGCCCCGGTTCGAATCCGGGTGGGGCTAATTCATATTCTAAACAACTTTTAAAAAAAGGTTTTTTATAGTTCTAAATCGCTTACAAGTTTATGGATTATAGAATTATAGCTATAGCGGCCTTAATGGTTGTAGGGATAGTATCAGGTTGTATTGATAGTTCTCCAGAAGGCGATACTATTGAAGATATTGAAGATCAGCCGGCTGAAGATGATCCGATAGAAGGAGAGCCAGGAGATATAGATGACTTAGACAACGGCGGAGAGGACTCAGACTTTGCCGATGATCCTGATGAAGAGGGATAACTAAAGCAACGGTTAGTTAGTTATTAATCAAAACAACAGTTTATGCTATACCTTTTCTTTAATTACATTCTTCTTTTTATGGCTCAAGTAGACATTGTAGGATATGAACTACAGAGTATTAGTGGTGGCGTTGCTGGCTACTGTGGTCGTTGTGTCAGGTTGTATACACCAACTTGAAGACTCTCCTACAAACGGTGAAGAACCTGAAGATCCTGAGACACCTCCCCCACAAGATGCCGAAAATGATACTGATGATCAAGATGAGCCTGAAGAGGATGAAGATATGAACGATGAAGAAAACAATGAAGACAACCAGGATCAGTAGAAATCTTTCCTCTATCTTTTTTTTCAACTAAAAATTAGTACGGAAAAAGACTCGATAAGAAGTTTAAAAACGATTAGATGTCAGGCATTTACTATGGCAAAACAAGTAAGAGCATCACACATTCTAGTGGACAACCAAGAACACGCAAGACAAGTAAAGCAAAAGCTTGATGAAGGAGAAAGCTTTGAAGAACTAGCAAAAGAAAAAAGCGAATGCCCTTCTCGTAAAAAAGGAGGCGACTTAGGATTCTTCGGAAGAGGGAAAATGGCAAAACCTTTTGAGAGAAAGGCGTTTGAACTTGACGAAGGTGAAGTAAGCGATCCGGTGGAAACCCAGTTTGGATGGCATATCATAAAGAAGACAGGAGAGAAGTAAAAGACCTGTAAATTTCTCTATTTCTTTCCTTTTCTAATAAATATGTACTTAAATATACTTGTTATCTTCTATAAGGGCTTAGAATTATATTAATCTTTGTTTGACACCTTTAACACAAATGTCAACTACAGAAGAACAATCAACACAAAAGTTTCTACAAAAAATCTTTAAAGGCAACTTAGAACATATTGAAGAATTTGCTGAAGAGCTTGAAAAACATAAAGACGGCCAAGATCCTATTACCACTACTATTACTTGCTGTGATTCCAGAGTAATGGAAAGAGACATGATAGGAAACAAAGAATTAGGAGATGATTTTACACATGAAGTAATAGGCAATCATGTGCTAATGTATAATCAAAAAGGAGAACCAGTAGTTTCAGGGAGTATAGACTATATACCGGCACATACAGATACTCACACTATTATAGCGGTAATAGGACACACAGGTTGTGGAGCAGTAACTGCTGCGTACAACACTCTGAAAGAACTAGAAAAAGAAAAAACTTTAGAAGAACTAGATCTAAAAAACACACCCCTAGAAGACTACAATGGTGAAACAGAAGGAATAAACTCTGAAATACGACTAATACTTGAAACCGGACTCATAGCAGATTACCAAGAACTAGAAGAAACAGCAAAAATGGAACAAAAAATAGACAAGCTAGTAGAAAGAAACGTAGACAACCAAGTAAATATGCTACTCCAAAACACAAATTACACCAACACAACAATTATAGGGTTAGTATATGACATGAAAGGAAGTTATAATGGGGATACAGGTCAAATATATCTAACCAACATTAATGGAGAAACCAACAAAGAAAAACTAACACAAAAACTAGAAAGCAACAAAGAAATAGTTATAGATAGAATCAGCAAAAGCTAGAACATCCTCAAAAACAAGAAAAACCATTTTCTACTACTCTTATTTTTTCCAATTTCAACCCTACCGCAACCCCATAGTTCTCACACATTAGTACCTTTATAAGAGTTAAAGAGGATTCAAATGGTACAGGTAAGACCAAAAATGCCAGAAGACTCCGAAGTTAAAGAAAGGGTAAGAATCGCCCGCACAGGAATCAACGGTACACAGCCGGTAGAAAAAGCACTAACAGCCTTGAAAGGAGTAGGCGATATGTATGCGAATGCGGTAGCAGAAGCAACAGACCTAAAAGATACTAAAATCGGGACACTAAGTGATGAAAAAATAGACGAACTAGAAGAATCAATCAAAAATCCCGACTCCCTAGAACTTCCTACATGGGTAAGAAATAGACGTAAAGACAGAGAAACAGGAGAAGACAAACACATAATCGAATCAGAACTGGAACTAACACAAGAATTCGATATTAGAAGACTCAAAGAAACAGGAACATACAAGGGATGGAGACATAGAATTGGACTACCAGTCAGAGGACAAAAGACACAATCTTCATTCAGAGAAGGAAGCAAAATTGGAGTCGAAACAGCACAAATTAAAGAAGAAGCATCAGGAGGAGGCGATGAATAAAAATGAAAACTCTAAAGAAACAATACGAAACACCAAGCGAAGGATACGACGGCGAAAGAATAGAAAGAGAACACGAACTAAGAGAAGATTACGGCCTAGCATCCAAAAAAGAAATTTACAAAGCACAAAGCCAACTCCGAGATCTGCGTAGAGAAGCAAGAACACAAATCGCAGAACAAGATGAAGAACAGAAACAACAACTACTAAGAAAAACACACGAACTTGGACTAACAAGAAAAGACGCAAAACTAGAAGACATACTAACACTAAATGTAACAGACATACTAAACAGACGACTGCAAACAGCAGTCAACCGCAGAGGACACAGCGACACACCGAAAGAAGCAAGACAACTAGTAACTCACGGACATGTATATGTAGACGGACAAAAAGTTACAATTCCAGGATACCAACTAACAACAAAAGAAGAAAAGAAATTAGAAGTCCGGATGCCAGAACCAAGTCAAGAAGACGAAGAAACGGAAAATGCAGAAGAGTCGGCTGAAGAAGAAAATCAAGAACAAAACAACGAAGAAGGTGAAGAATAATGGTCAAAAAAGGAATAGTACACATTTACTCAAGCTTCAACAACACAATGATTCATATCACAGATGGAACGGGAGCAGAAACAATGTCGAGAGTAAGCTCAGGACAAGTAACAGATAAAGGTCGACTACAAGGAGCACCTTTCCCTGCAATGAAAGCAGCAAAAAGAGCAGTAGAAGAAGCACAAGAAAAAGGAATAGAAAAAGTTGACATCAAGGTAAGAGCACCGGGTGGACAAAAATCAAAAATCCCTGGAAAAGGAGCACAACCAGCAATCCGGGCAATCTCAAGAAGTCCAATTGATGTAGGAAGAATAGAAGACGTAACACCAATCCCGCACGACTCAGTTAGACAAAAAGGCGGAAAACGAGGAAGAAGAGTATAAAACCTCCACATTACTAATTTTTCTATAAGGTGAACACAAAACAGTGGAATTTGAAACAGTAGAAGAAAACGAAGAAGTACTAAAAATAAAACTAACAAAAGCAAANGAAGCCATCGCAAATTCTCTAAGACGTGCAATGATGGTAAAGGTNCCAACACTAGCAGCACAAACANTAGAAGTATCAGCAAACGACTCACCACTATTTGATGAAATACTAGCAAACCGTGTCGGACAAATACCGTTCACAATACCACAAAATATAGATGAAGAAGACACTGTTCACCTAGCACTAAAACAAGAAGGACCTACAACAGTAACAGCAAATGANATAACAGCAGATAACGATGAAGCAGAAGCAGTAAATGATGCAAAAATCACAAGACTAGAAGAAGATCAAAAACTAGAGTTTGAAGCTGAAGCACAACTTGATACAGGACAGACACACGCAAAACATCAAGGAGGAACAGTAGGGTACGAAAAGACAGGAGAAGATGAATTCCTGTTTAGAATAGAATCCACCTCAGGATACACAAACAAAGAACTCTTACAAGAAGCAATAGCAACAATCAAGGAAGAATTAGATACTTTTGAAGAAAGAGTAGAAGAGCTGTAAATGAAACAGTTAGTTTCTAATCTCACTAAGTTTATCCCTATTTCTCTTAATATTTCTTACCTTAAAACCAAATAAAGATGAGTCAAGACATTTTTAACGAAATAGAACAAACCAGTTCCTCAGTTTTGGAGTTACAAGATAATTACTATGCATGGCAAAGAGTAATTTCTTCTTATGAAAAACTACAGGATTATGCTCCTGATCAACAGGATTCCATACAAATGACTGGTCTGACTGCAGAAAAAAATGCTGAAAAACTAGCACAAGCATGGATGACCGCAGATAAAGATTTAAGAGAAATGGAAGCACTTTATTCTGGTTTCTCCACAGATTTAAATCGACTGTTAACTGAAAAAGAAGATATTATAACGGTAGAAAACCAGGAATACCTCTTATCGGAAATAGAACAAGATTATGGTGTAAAACCAATTCCTAATAACGTGAAAAAAGTTGAAGACGCACTGAAAGTAGTGGAGGATACTTTTGAGGAATTAGAATTAAGAACAATAACGTTATCGCATATAGTAGAAGACAGATATGGGCTGGAAACACCTCAGAGTATAAGGTATCAACAAGATCCTACCTACATAAACGAGGAAGAATATCCTTCTGTAGATTTACAATTTCAGCAAGCACTTGACATATCAAGAAGCGATTAGATAATTTTAAAGTGACAGAAAAACAGCTAATACGACACAGGTATTATAAAAAAGAAACTTGTAACAAAGAGATATGCAAAGACAAGTTTTAGCACTATTAATCTCGGTTATACTGGTTTCAGGCTGCACATCTATTCTTGAAGATCCTGAACCCGAAGAAAGACTACAACAATCATTTATTGACTCTCAAAACTCTAATTATGAAGTGGAGTATGATGTATCCGTATCAGGGATTGGAGATTTTTCAGATCTAGTAACAGATTTAACACTGACCTCGCACCAAGATGAATACGCTGTTACCACATCAGTGAACTTTCTTGGACAACCTATATCC
>SL_4KL_010_BRINEDRAFT_10001738_pt1 | contig 12139 bp, 11 predicted proteins | sample SodLak_010_BRINE_2_FD_10664 | JGI IMG/M metagenome (IMG submission 10664) | reverse complement strand
AGTCCACTGACAAGCCTCGGGGTCGTACGGAAATCAGAGATTTCCGTGATGAGGAGACGCTCTGCGTCTCAAACCACTTGACCCCGAGGCAGTTGACCAGCGTTGGGTCTGTTGTCCCATTTGTGAGTGCAGACGCGGGTGCGATCGCAACGCAAAGCTTTGCAAACGTTGCGTATGGGTCTGATGGCCTCTCACTACTTCGGGATGGGCACTCCGCAGAAACAGTTATTGAGAAACTCACAGCGGTTGATGACGAAGCGCCATCACGACAGGTGGGCATTGTTGGACAGGACGGCTCTGTCGCAGGATACACCGGAACCGAATGTTTTGATGTTGCTGGTGATCTCCAAGGTGATACGTACACCGTCCAAGGAAACATTTTGGAGAATGAGGAGACGCTTCACGCAATGGCTGACGCGTACAAAACAACCAGCGGAGGGCTTCCAGAAAAGCTCCTTGCGTCACTACACGCCGGAAATGAGGCTGGTGGTGATAAACGCGGCGAACAGAGCGCAGCACTCTACATCGCCAAACCGAACGGTGGCTACGATGGTCTGAACGACCGGTGGGTCGACGTCCGAGTCGATGACCATGAGTCACCGATCGATGAGCTGGAGCGCGTGTTCAAAATATACGACGTGACGCTCCTTGAGCGTGAGACCCCATCCGATCTCAAATCCCTTTCAGGAGCGCCCGCAGAGGCGGTGTTAGAGATTTTATCTGCCCTTTCGTTATACGATGGAACGCCTAAATCAACATTTAGTCAAAAAGAACAGGATGCACTTGCGGCGTTTCGTGGACTGCATAATTTTGAAAATCACTCGCTTTCGCTGCTTGAAGATTCAATTCAGCGCGGCTGGGCGGCTGCAGACGGGACTGGAGAGGACAGAATTGTAGACGCAATCTGGCATGGCCTCTCCCGTTTGGATCGATTATAGACCGCTATTTGCATCAAAATGCCGATAGACTCATTGAGGATGCCATCTAAATAGTAGCTGATGGACGTTTCAGACGATCTTCTTTGTTTGTATACTGCGACGACTAAGCGCGATGGTGACCGTGTTATTTTGGAAATTCCCGAGCGAGAGGTCTCGCTTGGTACTGTTGATGAGGGGGAGACTGTTCGTGTCGCACTTATTTCGGATATCTCAACACCCGAGACTACAACAGAGAGTCCACAGGAGCACCAACCTGCTCCAGATGAACCACCAGTCTCGGAAGGAGAAATCCACCGCGTAGAGATCGAATCAATCGGTGAACAGGGAGATGGCATTGCGAAAGTTGACCGTGGCTATGTACTTGTGATTCCAGATGGAGAGCCTGGCGATCAACTCACTGTCCGAGTTGATACTGTGACACCAACCGTTGGTTTCGCTGAAATTGTGTCTGGACAAGAGTGACATCCTCTCCGGCGTAGACGCCGGGGCTTCCCGTACCGCAAGTTGGGATATTTGCCGGTCTACGACACGACTTGCTCTCTCGTGCGAAATGTCCTGCTCTCGCGGTCGAACAAGTGTATCGATGGCTGTGTCGTTCGAAAATCGAAGATTTTCGTGATGACGAGAGATTCCATCTCTCGAACCACCACACAGCCGTTACTCCTATCCTCGCCGTGAGGACTCGGAGTTATCTTCTGACGCATATTTTCCGACCCGTTACAATCAGCATTCGCTACCAGTTCACACGACGAACAGACGTACAGGCCACGTTCAACACGGTTCGACTTCGTGTCATCGCCACACGACGAACACGTCTTCGAGGTGTTCCACTCGTTCTCTTTCAGCACCTTGACGCCACGAATCTCGCCCTTGTATACAAGATACTGGTAGATGCGGTCGAACGCCCACGTATGGAGTTTCTTGTTGCCAGTCTTTCCCCAGTCGGGCTCTCGCACGTCTTCGGGCCAACTCACCGCGAGCGTTCCTACGTTTCGCTCGACGCACTCCGTAATGATGGTGTCAGTCAGCGTGTGGTAAAAGTGCGTCTCGCGGTCAGCGAGTTTTCGACGTGCCCACATCGACTTCCCCGAGGGGCCATTCTCACCCTCAGTGTCGTACTCGGCTCGCTTGAAGTAGTGTTTGTCTTGCTTGAGTGAGTTGCCGGGATACAGGACGTATTTGTCGGGGAACGCGACTGTGTCGATGTTCTTGATTCCAAGGTCAATGCCTGCCACTTCGTCGCCTGCGGAGTCGTTGGTTTCGAGTTCGACTTTGCAGACGAAGTGCAGTTCCCACTCATCGCCGTTCCAGACAGCTCGAACGTTCTGCACCTTGTTGACTTCTGTGAGGTCAACATCTGGCCGGGTCTGGTACTCGCAGAGGATGAAGTCTGACCAATATTCTTTAAGATTCGAGCCTTTACTGAGCCGGATTTTGTAGTCGAGTGACACGATTCACGCCCGTCCCCAGAACGCGACGTGTTCTGGTGTGCGAACGAGGGCTCTGCTCTCGTCAACGGCGTAAACGGCGGGATTCTCTCGCTGTTTAAAGATAGGATCCCCAAACGACCGTACCGCATTGTATATCCTCTTGACACGTGTACGTTAGTAGCAAACAATAATACAGGTGCGAATAAATTGCCTACCAATATGGTTAAAAGCACGATTCGATTCTCCGAATCTGTTGTCTCGGAGGTAGACTCTCTCGTTGAAGAGGGTTATTTTGAGAGTAAATCCGAGTTTTATCGGTTTGCATCGGATTATGTTCTTGAGCAACTCGTCGAGTCGTATGAACCAGTCTCAATCGACTACGACGAAATAAAATCTGAAATCGCCCCTCAGCAAGGGACTGCTGTCGAGCACTCACCTGGTGAGGTACCGTTTTTTGAATCTGTAGTTATTCTTCGCAAGTATGTACTTCGTGGAAATCTTGCTGACGCTGAAGATTTTATTGACCACCACTATGAGCCAAACCACCCACACGCAGTGGTTTTAGAAGAACTACTTGAATTGTATCGTAAACGAGACGAACGCGTCCAATCAACTGCAGCACCGCCAAAACAGTACCATGAGGGCCGCCGATAGTATATCTCCGAAATGAATTGTCCCGCTACCCTTTTATTTGTCACCACGGTTTTTGGTTAAAGACGCCCAAGAGAGTTATATGGGATTGTTCTCTCGCATTTCAAACCTCCTTGGTTCCAAAACAGCGGCACTGCTTGATGAGTATGAAGACCCCGGCGAGGCACTTGATTTTGCGCATGAGCAGATGCGTGACGAACTCTCGCGGGTTGATGAGCGGCTGACAACATTTGTAACGCAAAAAAAGCGACTTGAGCGGAAACGATCGGACCTTGAAACGGATATTCAAAAGTACAACGAGGATGCACGAGCGGCAGTAGCCAACGACGATGAAGAGACTGCAAGAACACTTCTCAAACGTAAAAAGGCGATAACAGAAGAAGTGAATACGCTGTCAGATCAGATTATAGAGCTTGAGTCTGTGCAAGAAGAGTTGGTTGGAAAACGAACTGCTCTCAAAAATAGAATTCAGACCTTCGAGAGCGAGAAAGAGATCCTGAAAGCACAGCTCACCGCTGAACAATCGGTACAAACAGTAGACCAGCTAACTACCGATACGCAGGGCCATAAAATAACAGATGCACTCAACCGTGTCGAAGATGCAACCGAGACCGCAATCGCCCGTGAAGAAGCAATTGAAGAGCTGACTGAAAGCGGTGCATTTGACGATAAAAACACGCTTGATGAACAGATTGATGCGCTCAGCACTGATGCCGAAATTGACGACGAGATCGATGCACTAAGATCCGAACAGCGTTCTGATTCTGATGCAGATCAAACAGATGAACCAGATCAATCTGATAAAGATGCACGTGACCAATGAAGCAGTGTAGAACGTTGTCAGCGCTGCTCTTCGCTTAGATTACTGTGTTTTACTTTACTGAAATTAAACTGCGCCCCACCAGTCTCGCTTTCCGTAATTGAGACTTCCCATCCAAATGCATCGACGATCTGTTTGACAATTGCAAGACCGAATCCAGTCCCCGATCGTCGTGTACTATATCCGTTTTCAAACACTTTTTCTCGGTTTTTTTTCCACAATCCCCGGTCCAGAATCCGCAATATAGAAGCCATCATCGTGCTCGCCGACTGTCACCGTAATACTGTTGCCACCGTGTTCGATCGCATTGCGAAACATATTTTCGAGGAGCTGTTCCATCCTCGAATAATCTGCATTGATATGAATGTCTGTCTCGACACACAGGGTCGCATCATCTGTCGAAACGGTACGCCAACACATATTTGCCACCTCATCCAGCGCTACCGGCTCAAACGAGAGCACCGCCTTCCCATTTCGCGCGTACACCAGTAGGTCGTCAATCAATGCCCGCATACGGAGATGAGCCTGATCAACTTCTTCTAATAACTCCGGTTTATGTTCACTGCTATGTTGTGCGAGATGTAAGTTACCCATTGCAACTGTGAGTGGACTTCGGAGGTCGTGTGAGACAACGCCTGCGAACTCTTCTAAACGCTTTGTCTGTCGTTCTAGCTCTTTTTCGCGTCGTCTCGACTCCGTTACTTCATATGCCAGCCCTGTTACGCCTCTAATATTTCCTGATGGCTCCCTGATTGGCTCATACCAGACCTCAAATATTTCATTATTTATTTTGAGTGTTGTCTCAATGGACTCACCATCAAGCGATCGAGTCACCAACTCACAAATCTCTGGGCGGGAGCTATAAACATCAAACACCGATGTTCCTACTAACTGGTTAGGTTTGATTCCAATTGACTCCAGTGCGGACCGTTCCTATTTTCCGCAGTAAACAGCAGTCTGCTTAACAAAGCGAGACGTGCCGTGTGTCGCTGGGCTTGACACTGAAACAGGTTTACTGCTATCGTTTTTCGTCTCTGTCGGGGTGACGGCGGGCGCTATCAAGCACGACCCACCACCAGCAGCCACCTCACTCGACTGTTCAGTAAACACGATTGGCGCTTCACCAAACGTGAGACGCGGGCCAGCGGAACGGCTTGCTGGCACGATTTCAACATCTCCCGTATAGGAAGACGTGAAATCGCGTTCCAGTGTTGCCGTTTCGCTGAAGAACACGCGGGCCACGTTGACAGCACCAACGTAGTCCCGGTCGGCTTGATACCCACACCGTGCGTTGTCACAGCGGAAGTGACTGCCCCACCACACTTCAAACGAGTGGTCAGGTGACTTCGTAGTGTGCCCCGTCGCGCCACACCGAGGGCACGACCGCGACGTGTTACCCGGATGCACTCGCTCAACGTGCAGTCCAGCGATGTCTGCCCGGTACTCGATTTTCGAGATAATGTCTCGACGCGCCCATGAGGAGAGTTCCCACGACAACTGACCTTCACCACGAGGAGGTGACAGACTCCGCAAGTCTTCGTGGACGATTGCATCCACGTCGTACACCAGCGCGAGTGCGAGGACTTGGTTAGCTACGTCGTGTACGAGTTGCTCTCGCTTGTGGCGAATCTTGTTGTTCACGCGCCTGTACTCCGCGTGAACCTGTGTGAACGAGTCTGTGTGGTCACGCCCGTTTCGACGCAGAGACGCGAGTTTTGAGTTGAGCTGATTACGTTCACGAGCGAGATTCCGCATCCGTTTGCGCTCCGTATTCTGAATGAAATACGGGACAGAGAGTTGTTCTCCATCTTCGTTCACCACAACAGCAGTAGCGTCTTTTCGGAGCCCACCGTCAATTGACAAGACGGTTTCCACGTCGTCAGATTTCTCGGCGTGTTCGACTTCGATGGGGAACGAGAGTTCGTGATAGTCGTCCCCGGTTTTTGTTTGTGTAGGGTGGAACGAGGGGGCGGAGAGGCTTCCGTGTTCAAGCAATTCATGGAATGCTTCGTAGCCTTCGAGGGTGTGTTCTGTCCACGTCCAATCACCTCTTGTTTCAGGTTCGAGCGTATCAGGTGTTTTGAGTTTGACTGTAAGTATCTGTGTGTCTTCTTCGTACTCGTATTTCACCGCCTGTCCTGATGTGGGGCCATCGTCTGCGGAATACGGCAACACGCCCTTCGAGTACGTTGGGCAGTCCTGCATATCGAAATACGATTCAGGGAAGCGACCGTGTCGGTCGTAGTACGAGTTGAGTTGTCCGATAAGCAGGTCAACGTACCCTGACTTGAGATATTCTTCTGAGTCACAGAGTTGTTCTTTAATTATCCGAGTATGGATTCGTCGAATCTTGTGGTTGGGGAGTACAGATTGGATAGTTTCGAAGGCTCCTCGTTTGTCGGCGTGGCTCCGAAGCGTCTCCCCGACTTTCTGCATCACACACCGCTTGTACCGACTCGGAAGGTACAGGTCAAAATCATCGAACGCTTCGCTCTCGTCAAAGTATTTCCACGCCTGATACGAGAAATCGTCAATCCCTGTGAGATGTTCAGTCGTCCAGTATCGCTCGATAAGCGTGTTTGCAACCGTAATTGTGAGCATGTCTAACCGATCGTGACGCTCTCGCTCCTCAAACGGGAGGCGAATTGGAAGCGAGAGATGGCTACTCATCGGTTTCCACCTCGGATTCTACGGTTTCAACGATGCGCTTGCGTTTCGAGGAACGCATCCCATACAGTTTGCCTGCGAAGCTGGCAACGAGTTGCAAAAGGTCGTCAACGAGTTCTTCATGTGCAGTTTTGTCAGTTTCCTCATTGATAACCGTAATTTCGATTCCGTACTGGTCGAGGAGGCGTTCGAGATAGGTGAATCCAAATCTGGTGAGTCGGTCTTGGTATGTGACGAGGACGCGCCCATAGTCGGCGGTCTCTGCATCGTCCAAGAGTTTGTTCAGTCCACGACGATTCTCGTTGAGGCCACTTCCCACGTCGGAGTATTTATTTTCGATACTCCATCCGTGGTTGTGTGCGTATTCAGTAAGGGAGTTGAGTTGGCGGTCAAGGTCGCCATCTTGTTTCTGAGTGTGTCCTGAAACACGCGCATAGATGGCGACTTTATCGGTTCTCCGTGATGGCTCGCCAGTGAGTCGTTGGAGTTCGGTATGTGGAATCCGTCGATGCCCGCCTGGAGTTCGTGAATACGATATTTGGTCTTCTCGGCACCACTTTTTGACGGTTTCCGGGTGGACTCCAAGTTCGTCTGCGAACGCTCCAATGGAGTACACCTTTGTCATTACTGCTAATTACTGCTGCTCACTACTTAAGAAAGCCGATTTTTGTAGCAGTTACGATACCCCTTATCGTCTGGAAATAAGCGCTCTTATTTTCGTTGCCACTCTTCGAGTGTAAACCGATCGTACTCCGTTTTTGTTAGTATCTCCCAGTCGGATGCATCCCACTCAGGGTAGTAGCTATCACCCTCATATTCACCGTGGACTCTGCTTAGCACCATTTGATCAACATACGGTTGGAAAAGCTCGTATATTTTCGCTCCCCCGATCACATAGATCGTCTCGGAACCAAGATGCTCACCGTATTCAATTGCTTCCGCAACCGTTCCTGCATGATGTGCTGTTGGGACGGAAAACGTCTTTTCGGTCCTACTCAGGACGATTTGTTCGGTTCCTGGAAGATCGTCTAGCATTGATTCGAATGTCACACGCCCGAGAATGATTGGGCTCTCCGATATGCGAGCACGATACTGTTCTTTGTCCGCCGGAATTGATGGCCATGGTAGTTCGCCATCGTTTCCGATCACACGATTTGACGAGAGTGCTGCGACAGATACAAGCTCCATTATCAGTATCTACGTATTCTATCTACATACGGATTATTCTCTCCGCGCTCTTTTTGCGATGCAATTGATGAGGTACCGGAGCCATCTATCTTTCTGCGAGGAGAGAATTCCGTCGTTTACGGCGGGGAGGATGTCACCCGTGATGTAAAACTACTTTACCAGCTTCAGACAACGGATTGTGTATGCGGATTCACGCAACTGGGATTGGTGGTGCTGGCTGCCGAGTGGTCAATACACTCGCAGGCGAATATGGTGGCCGTTCTTTCTTGAATGGTGCTGTAGCGTTCGATACAGATGTAAACACGCTTGAGCAACTATCTGCAATCGACCCTGAGCAACGATATCGTTTTAGTGATGAAGCAGGCGGGAACGGACTGTCTGGTGATCTTAGCCGTGGGCAAGCGCTTGGCGAGGAATACGTCTCCGAATTGAGCCGCGTAATCGATCGAGGAACACCATCCCGTGCGGAAGGGTTTCTACTGGTTATCGGGCTTGGAGGTGCAACCGGTGGTGGTGTGGCCCCTGAGTTGATTCGGAATCTCAACCGACTCACGGAGGAGCCTGTCTATGTGTTGGGTATCCTTCCTGCATCAACGGAGGCCGACACCGAAATCGATCCTGCAGCATATCGACCACAGGCTGCTGCAAACACACAAGAGACGCTTGCTGAACTCACCGGTCTTGCCACTGCAATCATCTGCTTTGATAACGATAACTGGCTTTCAGGTGGGCAACAGTTCTCCTCTGAGCGTGACCGAATAAACAATGTCCTCGTCGAACACATTGCTGCCGTATTTGGTGCTGGTGATGTTGATGACACTACCGCTACGGCCCAACAGGTAGTCGATGCAAGCGATATTAACCGTGCGCTGGGTAGCGATTCATCTATTGCGACGATCGGCTATGCAACGCAAACAGTCAAAACTCAACAGGCAAAATCCCGGTTTGGTCTCGGGATTTTTAAATCCAAAACCCCACCGGAGGTCGATACTTCCGAAGCAGTACGCGCTATTGAAACCGTTATCCGAAAGGCTGCACGTGGAAAACAAACGCTTGAAACGACCGATGGACATGCCGATCGAACACTTCTCATTGTCGGTGGTCCCCCAGAGTGGCTCAATCGACAAGCGATTGCACAGGGCAGAACATGGCTCACTTCAGAAACAGGATCAAGCGCATTACTCAGTGGAGATGCGCCGGATGAATCACGAGATGATGTGTTTGCGATCGTTCTTCGTTCAGGAATCACACCACAGAATTGGCTTGCAGAGGGACCAAAACAGTCCTAAACAGTCTTAGACACCCCAAATTGCGACAATTCCGAGCGTCGTAACCACTGTCAAAATAAGCTGCAGTGGTGCACCCACTTTTGCATAGTCACCAAACGTGTACCCCCCAGGACCGTACACCATGAGGTTTGTCTGATAGCCGATCGGTGTCAAAAATGGTGTTGACGCTGCAAACGTTACTGCCAGTGCAAACGCAAATGGGTTTGCACCCAACTGTAGTGCGGCTTCAACAGCAACGGGGATCATTACGACGACACTTGCATTGTTGCTTAATACGTTTGTGACGACTGCCGTCACAAGATAGAACAGCGCTAGCACAATAACTGGGTCAATATTCACTGAAAACAGTACAATTGCTGTCGCCATCCACTCTGCTGCACCACTTTGTTCGAGCGCAATCCCCAGTGGGATTAATCCTGCAAGCAAAAATATCACGCTCCAGTCGACTGCATCGTACATCTCGTTTGGTCTCACACAGCCCGTCGCGACCATTGCTATGATCCCACCAATTGCTGAGATGACGATCGGAAGCACCTCAACCGCTGCAAGTCCAACGACTGCTGCAATAATCCCGACTGCAAGCGGAATTTTGTGGTACTGATACGTTGGCGGAGTTAAATCCTGCGCGACGATAAAATGGCGGTCATCGATAAACCGCTGTACGGTATCTTCAGCTGCTTGTACTAACAGCGTGTCACCACCCCGTAGTCGACGCTCATCCATTCTTGCATGAATGATCTTGCCACCACGGCGGATTGCAAGCACTGTCGCATCGTACCGCTGTCGAAATCGGATCGTTTCCAGCGTTCCACCGATAATTGGTGAATCAGGTGTTATGACTATCTCTACCAGCCGCTGATCTGTACTCTCATCGATCCGTGGCTCCTCTGCATCAAGTAGCGTGTCGGTTACCTCCGCATCCGGTGCAAAGGTGAGCCCCTCTTCTTCCATGAGTCGTAGTAGACTATCTCGGTCTGTCCGAAGTACAAGAATATCATCTGCACGAACCTCTTTCGGTGCAAGCGGCTCACTGAATGCTCGTTTATTTCTAATCAGTTGGACAATGTCGGCATCCATATCCAGCGTTGAGAAGCACTCATCAATCGTCTTCCCAATAAACGGTGAATCGTTCTTTACAACGACTTCTGTCAGGTACTGGGTCATCTCGAACTCCGCAGTAAGCGCATCATCCATTTTGATTCGCTCAGGAACGAGATATGGGCCCACAATAATCAGATAGAGTACGCCAGTTACCAATACGAGTAGACCAAGCTGTGTAAATTCAAACATCGAGAATGCCGAGAGCGATTCGATGCCCTCCTCTTGCCCGATTCGGGCAACGATATCGGATGCTAAAATATTCGTTGAGGTTCCGATCACGGTCAACATCCCACCGAGCATTGCCGCAAAAGAGGCTGGCATCAGCAGCTTTGATGGTGAGATTCCCGTCCGATCGGAGATTTCCGTGATCATTGGAATCATCACGGCAACCACTGGTGTGTTGTTGATGAACCCTGCGGTCCCACCGGAGAGTCCAAGCACCGCCAATAACTGTTTAAATTGGCTATCACCAAACGATGTTGCAATCTTCTTTCCAAGTAGATTTATCAACCCTGTCTGTCTGATCCCCTCGCTCAGGATAAACATTGCAAGCACCGTTATCGTCGCGGTGCTTGCAAATCCTGAAATTCCAGTCGTCGAGTCAACGCCGGTAAACGGCTCAAGTACGACCAACGTAAACAACACGCCGATCGCAATGACATCGATCGGAAGCGGTTCAGTGACAAATAACGCCAACGCCACAAGCACAATGGCAAAGACTACAATCATATCTACCGTCAAGGGTGGGAGCGATGAGCCTACCTGCCAGACCAGTAATCGATGCACTGCAGAAACCTACAACTGCGAGGTAAATAAACACAAAGACTCAATCTCCGCTAGTGATCGCGCACTCCTCTCGACACATAGAGAACAGGTTATTTGAGGTGTTGACGAGTGTGAGTTGGTATGGCAACACTCGATCTTTCCGAGTACCGTGAATTATATGAGACTGCCGCTGAGGAGACTGCACTTGCCTGTACATTATCCGGCATTCTTGCTGCACAGCCCAAACAGGTTTGTTCGGAGTTGGTCAGTATCGACGGTGATATCCTCACTGTTGCAGGTGAACAGTACGACCTCTCTGTGTACGATCGAGTGTTTGTCCTTGGTGGTGGAAATGCCGCTGGACGAGTTGGGTATGAACTTGAGTCACTGCTAGGTTCACGTATTAATGATGGCGTAATCGTCACCGATGATGTCGTTGAACTTGACTCTATCAGTTGCATTGCAGGCGGCCATCCGATACCGACTGAAACTGCTGTTGCTGGAGCGACGCAACTACTCGAATTAGCGGACCGAGCCAATGAGGACGATCTGATTCTTGCTGTGATCACCGGTGGTGGGAGCGCGCTTCTGCCAGCACCTGTAGACGAAATCTCGCTGGATGAGCTTCAATCCGTCACAGACCAACTCATCCGAAGCGGAGCAACAATTACGGAACTTAATACGGTTCGAAAACATCTTTCAAAAATTAAAGGTGGACAGCTAGCTACGATCGTATCCCCAGCGACTGTTGTTTCTCTTGTGTTCAGCGATGTTGTTGGGAACGATCAAAGTGTAATTGCCAGTGGGCCATTTGCCCCGGATCCGACAACATTTGTTGATGCACTGACCGTTCTCGAGCAGTATGATATCGACATCCCTGATACCGTTACCGATCGGCTCGAAGCAGGGGTTCGTGGAGAGGTAGCTGAAACCCCCGATAAGACAGACCCCGTGTTTGATCGTGTCTATACACATATCCTTGCGGACAACCATACTGCGCTCAATGCCGCAGCAGACACGGCGCGGAACCGTGGTTATACACCGATAATCCTCTCAGCACGTATTCAAGGTGAGGCCCGTGAGGCTGCGTTGTTCCATCTTGCAATTGCAGAGGAAGTTGTCAACACCGGGAATCCGATCGATCCACCCGCAGTGTTGTTATCGGGCGGAGAGACGACCGTTACCGTCAAACATGACGGCACAGGTGGGCCAAATCAGGAGTTTGCATTGCGTGCAGCGATGTCGATCACAGATCCTACCATTACCGTCTGTAGTGTTGATACGGATGGG
>SL_4KL_010_BRINEDRAFT_10001737_pt1 | contig 12141 bp, 7 predicted proteins | sample SodLak_010_BRINE_2_FD_10664 | JGI IMG/M metagenome (IMG submission 10664) | reverse complement strand
TCGAGATTCGCTGTCGGCTCGTCAAGGAACGCGATCCCGACTGACGCTAGTTGTTCGAGAATCGCTAACCGTACTGCGAGTGCCGCCGCCATTTTCTCTCCGCCACTCAGGGTGGAGAACGACTTACGAACATCTGCATCGTGCACCACGATCTCGTAGTCACTGGTCCACTCTAGCGTTTCAGCAGACGCACCGCGAATCGATCGGAACAACTCGTTTGCACGCTGACCGATCCGATCGGTGATGATTTCCCGCATCTTCGGCCCGGCTTCCCGCACGTTCTCCCGCACCCAGTCAGCGAACTGGTGATCAGCCTTCAGTTCCTTCAACTGCTGGAGTTTCTCCTGTCGTTCATCCAGCTTCGTCTCTAGTCGTTCGATCTCTGCACGCGTCTCTTCGAGATTCGCCTGCTTCTCGTCGAGAGTACCTCTGGCTCGTTCGATTCCGCTTTTGATGTCACCGATTTCCGAGTCAAGTGTCTCCAACCGATCTTCATCGAACGACGTTTGTATCTCCTCTAACTCCGTCTCTGTCTCACCGCGCTCGGCTTCGAGATCCTCAAGTTCGCGTTCCAGGCCTTCGACTGTTTCCTGTCGCTTCTCTAATTGGGACGCCTGCTGTTCGTGCTGGATATACGTCTGATACCCTGACTCCGTCGCCTCAAGCGTCTCTTCGACCGCAGCCAACTCTTCATCCAAACCTTCGAAGGCATCCAACTCATCTTCGATTTCCGCAAGTGCCGATTGTTCTGTTTTCAATTCAGCACGCGTTTCCTTTAGCTTCTCCGGCACCTGGGAATGATCGTCAACTCGGAACTGGGCAGTCTGGTACGCATCGTATGCGTCTTTTAGCTCATCTCGCTCGGCTTCGAGTTCCGGCAGTTCTTCCAGCTCTTCTTTCAATTCTGAGAGCTCCGTCTCTGTGTTTTCCTTCTCCGTACGCAATTCGGTGAGGTCAGCTTCTAACGATTCGATTTTCCCCCGGTGAACAGGCAGCTTGTCAACGCGTTGTTTCACTTCCTTCGCTGCTTCGCGTCGCTCATGCAACTGCTCAAGCTCTTCCGCGAGGTCGATCCGTTCCGCCTCAATCGCTTCGATGCGCTCTTCGCGCTGTTCGATCGCCGACGACCGGTGATCTTCGTCTAACGGTCGGTCACACGTGGGGCACGGTGCATCAGCATCAGTGTCCCGCAACCGCTCCAATTGCTCTTCCAGCCGGTCCCGCTCACTCGCCTGCTGTTTGCGTCGGGCCTCTCGCTCGTTGATTTCTTCAGATAGCTCGTCCAGATCTGTCGTCGCTTGCCACTCCTCTTCAATCTCTGTGATCGTCTCTTCGAGTGATTCGATCTCGTTCTCAGTCTCTTCGATTTCCTCAGCCAACTGCTCGGTCTCCCGCTCTAACTCCTCGACCTCATCCTCACGCTCCCGCAATGACTCAATCTGTTTTTCAAGTTCCTCATACCGTTCTGACTCATCTCCTCGCGCTTCCAGCGTCTCCTGCGCCGCCTCTAACTCGTTTAAGTCCTCTTCGAGTTGCTCGACTTCGAACTGGATTGAGGAAATTTCCTGTTCCTGCTCGGTCTTCTGCTCTTCAAGCGCATCTCGTTCCGCCTCGCGTTCCTCTAACTCTTCTTGTCGTTCACGGGCTTGCTCGTATTGCTGGTATTCTTCCCGATGCTCATCGCATTTCTGCTGTGCCTCTTCGGCTGCTTCCAGTTCTCGTTCTGCGGTTTCCAGTTCACGCTCGGTCGCCTCAATCTCCTGAACGATCGAATCTACGTCCTGCCGGAGTTCTTCGATCTCATCCTGTGTTTCCGACAACTCCTCGTGCTCCGCTTGTTTCTCTTCCAATTCGTTGGTTTTCCGCTTGATCTCCGCCTGTAGGTCTTCGACCTGTTCTGCCAGTAACTCCGCTTCCGCTCGCTCATCTGGGAGGGCTTGGACTTCACCAGTGAGGGTGTTGATTTCCTGCCGGAGTTCCTGTTGTTGGTTCTCGATCGCATCTGGCACGTCTTTCAGCACATTCCAGGACTCTTCGTATGCATCCAGATTCAACAGCGCGTCGAATGTCCGTGTCCGATTCGCCGCTGTTTGCGCAAAATCCGACAGGAACCGGGTCTGTGGCACTCCGATACACGACTCCCAGAGGCTCTGTAATTCGTCCCCATCCGCTACGTCGAACCGCGCACACAGCCAGCGGACCAACTCTGATTTCGAATCAATGTCCTGATCGACCCACTCGCCAGTTTCAGGATCGTATCGATGGACGCCGTAAGTGGATCGGCCGGCTGACCGCGTAACTCGGAACCGCTGTGTTCCCTGTTGTGTCTCTTGTTCAAACGTGACCTCAACAGTTCCGGAACTCGAACCTTCTCGGACGAACTCTTTGTTGGTGAACGGCAACGAGTCGAACAACGCAAACCCGATCGCTTCCTGAATCGTCGACTTCCCTGCGCCGTTCTCACCGAGAATCGCCGTCACACCACCTTCAACCGGGATTTCTGTTCGATCCTCGTACGATTTGATATCCGTCAACGCAACTTCGGTGATCCGCATTATTCACTCACCCCCACTGCATCATCCTGCTTGTCCCGCGTTTCGATTGCTTCGTCCTCAGTAGCGAACGGATCCTCGTCAATATCCAGCACAACCCCCTCGGATAACTCTGGGAACAACTCCTGCCGTGCCGAACTAACCGAGTCCTGAATGTCTTCGACTGCTTCACCGGCCTGGGCCATCTGGTGTGCGGTTCCGAGCACATTAGCGACATCTGTCGCATGCTCATCATACATCGATTCCTTGGCGATGGTCTCGAAGACACGGTCTTCCAGCACCGCCGTGTTCAACCGCCCGTCTTTGAAGACTTCTTCCTCATCGATCTCCGAGATGAGTTGCTGGACATTCGCCGTTCGAATTCCCGTATTCACCTGGACATACAAGGCGTCACAGGCGTCTTCCATCCAAGCTGATAGTTCGTCTGTCCGGAAGTCACCGCGACTAAACTGCAGTGTCCCCGTGAACCGTAGATCTATAATCGGTTCGCGTGGATCCCCGTCAGCGCTGAAACGCTCTTGTTGACAGTACTTCTGGATTGCCGATTGTTCGTTTCGAACGTGTTCTTTGAACGCGGTTTCGAGCTCGCCCGGTGATTCGTGCGGTGTCACGTCGAATTCGAACCGATAGTACGGCCGGCGCTTCGTCGGGTGATGCTCCACCTCAAACTCAGATGCGTCACCATCGGCACCGACCGCATCATTATCAAGTTTGACCGTGTAGTAGCCGTGTTCCCAGTCGTCGCGGCCTTCCCGGGTGTTGTGCGCCTCTGGCGACCCTGGGTTGTAGATCCAGTCGGCGGCTTCGTACCGTTTGTGGATATGTCCCAACGCCAGGTAATCCACGTGGGGTTTCACCTCACGGAGCTCTGCGTGGGTTACTGTCCCACCTAGTGTCGGTACCTCATCTTCCATCCCGAAATGTGCCAACAACACGGTGAAGGCTGGCTGGCCATGCATTTCGTTGGTTTCCCGGATCCCGTTTGCTACTTGCTGTAGAGCCTGCCCTGTCCGTGCGCCACGCCACTGCAACCCGAAGATGCGAATCGGTCCGTCAAATTTCTCGACATCAAGATCGTAGAATCCGGTGGAGTCCCCCGGATCTGCAGCATCGTATGGATTGAACCATGCGGTTTCCGGATCCGCGTTCAATTCAGCTTCGAGAAGGACGATGTAGCCACGTTGGTGTAGGTAATTCAGCCACGTCACGTCACGCGGTGTCAGATTCTCGTCGTGATTCCCTCGTGAAACCAACACCGGCACGTCATCCGGGACGCGTGCAAGTTCCTGTTCAGCCTGATGTAGTATCTTTGGGCGGAGATCCCGGGAATGGAACAGGTCTCCTGGGAGTACAATCGCATCGGTGTCGTGGTTGGCGAGCATCTCGTTGATCGCTGTCCGCAACGTCGACACCATGTCGTCTTCGCGTTGCTTTACTCCGTACTGTCGGTGGCCGAGGTGCGTATCGGCGATGTGCGATATGGTGAGCATGGTTGCTGAATCAAGGATGGATGTACCTGGCTGCTGAGGGCAGCCCTCTCAATCCCACTCCCCTGAGGTTCATGGAGATATGTGGCCGTGGGGGTGTTAAATGCCAGTCACCCGAAGTGAAAGTAAAAGAGCTAATCAAACGAGGTTATTTTTCTCTTTCCGGCTCCTGTTTGCCTACTACTGAGCGCGGTAAGTATGGGTCCCGGAGATCCGATACCGAAACAGCAACGAGTTCGTCACCGAGATCAACTGCAATGTCTGGGTCGTTATGGCTGCGGTCGATCGTCTCTGTGGATGACTCGTGAATCCGTAATTTCAACTCGGGATCACCATTACTGCGTTAAGTCATATTGTTCCGGCTCCGACGAGAAGCGGGGCGAGCATGCCGTAGATTCCGCCGCCCGTTTCCTCCTGTTTGTCCAAGATGGTTGCTCGGGACATTTCATTTCGGACCGCAGCTTTCTGGAGCTCACTTGCTGTGGCAACGGCTGCCCCCGACTCGAAGGCGTCGTCAGACGCCGGGATCGGCAAGAGATAATCCGTCTCGAAAAAGTCCGGATCGAGATGAGCGAACACGATCGATCCATCGTGTTTCGTGTACACGCCGGCAAGGAGTACGTCCGTCAGGAACTCGCTGGCGGTTGTTGCCGTGTCGTCGGTACGGAGTCCAAATATCATCACAGCATTCTCAGTCGTCGGAAGTTCTGCAACAGCGGTGCGGGCGGTTCGTAACGGCTCTTCGGTTATCGTATGCCAGTCCGACCGGTCGTGCTCTGCGATCGCTTTGGCTACCTGCTTCGGTTTCATCGTGTCGACGTTGACGAGGTGAGCTGCGTTCGCTGGAAGGGTGACGTTTCCAGTAACGGCGTCCGGCGGTACTTCCGTCCCGTTGTTCTGGAGTGAATCGGGATGAACGAGAATCATCTGAGAGCGCCGGTCGTCGAAATCAATCGTGTCGGCAAACGGAAACTCGGCTGCGCTGAAATCGGGGTCGATAGCAAACCGCGTATCAGTGAACGTCGGATCAACGAGAAATTCAGTCCCGTCGAACGTCGTTTTTCCGGTGAACCGTGTATCGCTGAAGTCGGCATGCCCGGCGAACGACGCGTTATCGAACCACGCTCGGTCACCGAAGGTGCTTGATTTGAAGATCGCTTTCTCAATAAATGCAGCACGACTGAAATCGGCTTTCCCTTCAACCGTCGCGGAAAACTGGAAGTGTTCAAACGACGAGTCCGTACAATCGAATTCACCTTTAATAACGGAGTTATGCAAAAAGAACTGTCCAGTTGTCTCGATGTCCTGCAATACGAGATCATCTTCGAAAACGGCGTCTCGAAGATGCGACATCCCCTCGAAGACAGCGCCGCCGAAATCAGCCAGTCCACCGATTGTCGTGTGCGTGAACCAAACTTCATCGGTGAATGTAGCGTCTGTGAACGCGATTCGACTCTCCAAGATGGTGCAGGTTGCGAAATCAGCGGTACCGCCGAATTTCGCTCGGTTGAACACCACCGCCTCTCCGTCGATACTGAGGTCATCGAAGATAGCATCCGCTCCAAACTGCGCGTCGGATGCGATGAAATCACCACCAATCGTCGTATGACTCCAGTCGGTCTCCCCGCTAACGGTTCCCTTTCGCAGTTCAGCTGCTCCCTCGATGTTGGCGGCGACGACATCGAGATCCGCATCGACCGACACACCGGTCAATGTAAAGTCCCCATCGATGGTCGCTGCGGTGGCGTCGAAACTCCAATCGAACGCAGCGTCCGCAGTGGATACATCACCGTTGATCGCTGCGTTTGCAACGATTAGATTCGACGCAAACGTGGTCTGTGCGAAAAGGACGGCACCGTCTACCTCGATCGCACGAAGGTCAACGTACCCCGCGTCCATCCCTGTTGCATCAATCCCGCCAGCAACCGATGCTTCGTGTCCGTGGATCCGGCCGTTAACATCGCCGTTGATCAGGCTTATCGGCGCATGGAACTCGGCGTTCTCGATCCGGAGCGATCCGGTGATCGCCGCACCATCGAGTAACAGCGGAACTTCGACTGTTGCATCAGTTAGGTCGAGATCCCCATCGATGACCGCCCCGCGTAGATCAACCGGAGCCCCTGTTGCCGTCGTGATGGTCTGCTCACGCAGCGTGAGGCCAGGGAGTTGCCCGCCAGCAAACGTCGACGGTGTGTCGGCTTGCTCTAGGGTATCGATGAATCGTTCGGTGAACCGCTCACTTGGGTAGTCACTTTCCCCGTGATGGTAGATACACCGGCTGGTTTCGGTATCGACAGCTGTGTGTGGACACTGTTCGTGTTCCGGGCGCGAAACGGCTACGCGATCGTCACCGGTGAGGTCTTGCGGTGGCGAGTACGTATACGTACAGCGATTGGATGTTCCCCCCGACATGGTGTACAGCGAAACCAACACTACACGCATCAAAATAGGTTGTGCCGTCTCAGATAATAGCCGAAAGGTAGTGTGACCTCACCCTGTTCAGATTGAAGCAAACCGAGATATGATGATCAAGCACCGGAGACCAGCCAGCACCAGTCGCAGACGCCGTTATCTGCCTCGTCAGCGATCGGGAATTCTTCGCCGCAGTCATCACAGACGAACGTTTCTGTCTCTCGTGCCACCAGCCGTGTTTCACCACCTGTTCAGGAATCTGTTTCGGCCGCATAAAGCGGTGTGACTGTCGTGGCTGATCGAAGGACGGCTTGCGGATCACCGTCGAATTCGTTGATCTCGACGTTCTCAAAGTGATACCACATGCCTTCCTCAACGGTTGGTGGTGATTCGTTCGCCCACGACACGAATCGAATCGTCCCAGTCGCGTCTTCAAGCACTCCTGCTTGTTGTTGCGTTTCGTGTAAGTCATCCCAGATGAGCCTGACTTTCGCCGTAAGTGACGATCGCTCATCACGCTCCGGAGAGAGGTGAGCGAGTGACTCCTCAACATCGAGATACGGTTCGATCTCATCGATGAACGGTGACCACTGACCGGCCCGCGTCAGGAGATGCAGTTGCTCTTCAGTCCGTGTCATCGCCACGTAGAACAGCCGCCGTTCCTCTTCGATCGATGAAGTCTTGATGTCTTGGACAGGTGCAACAAGTGTATTTTCCCGGTGTTCGGCCGGGAACCCGTACATTCCGGAAGCGACGTTCACAACGACGACTTGCTTGGCTTCCCGACCCTTCGCTTGGTGGACGGAGTACACGGACACGCCGGCATCCGGATCGAACGCCGAGTCATACTCACCCGCCATGCCAGCCGGTCGGTAGTGATCGGCTTTCCCATCGTACGGCAGGTCGCGGTTTTTGAGCACTGTTTTGACACGGTCGATAAACCGGGCGGCGTCATCGTACCGGCACAATACCATCACGTCTCTAGGATCGTTATCGTCAGCGAGAAACGCCTCAACGAGTTCAACGGTATACTCTCCGACGCGTTGTTCGTATTTCGAGTTCGTGTATCCGTCGAGGACGTGAAGTTTCGGCGTCCAGTCGTGACTGCGCTCGGCAGACACTGTCTTCGGTATCTGGTTGTCGTTGTTGCGGATCAAGTCGTTCCCAGCGTCAAGCACCGTTTTCGGTGAGCGGTAGTTTGCCGTGAGTTGCGTGTCCGCGGTCGGTCCGAAGTGATCTTCGAACGCGATGAACTGCTGGATGTCAGCCCCTTGGAAGGCATAGATGCTTTGCCAGTCATCTCCGACACAGAACAATCGTGGCCCTGTGTCCTGCCCGGCTAGCGCCCGGATCAACTCGACTTGATGCATCGATACGTCCTGGAACTCATCGACAAGCACGTGGTCGTACTGACTGCGGTACGGACCAGGATTCGATTGAACGGCGGCTGTGGCGTCGTTGATCATATCGTCGAAATCAACCAGCCCGGATCGCTCCAAGTATTCGTTGTATGCCTCTAACACGAGCGCTCCGCACTGTCCGAAATAATACTGGCGTGGTCGTGTCTGCGAGAGACGTGCCCGCGCCGCATCTGCATCGATGTTGAATGTTTTCGCGTTGTGGACGAACGATGCGAGCGACTGTTTGATGTCGCGTTCTTTCTCGTTGTACTCGAACGCCTCGTTGACGAACGCCTCGAACGACAACCGCTCAAGCGACACACCGGCGTGTTCAAGTCGGTGCTGCAACGCTAGTTCGAGCCAGCCGGACTCATGTTCGAACTCGAACGTTTCAAGGAGCGTATACTTCGTGCCGGTGAATTGCTTGCGTGCCCAGTGGAGTTTGTCGAGGTACTCGTCGCTCGTCCAGGAGAACCACGGGGCGACCTCTGCGTTCTCGTCGATTCCCCAGTGTTCGATGTAGATGTCGTACGCTGGCAAGTAGAAATCCGGTCGATACTCGCCTTTCTCCGGTGCACTCTCGGTCCACGCGGCCACCGCTTCATACTGGTACTCAACGTCGTGAGTAAACAGGAAATCAGCAATCACGCGCTCGGCCCGAGAGGCGACGGTCTCCCCGGCGAGTGTCTCGTAGGTTTCGGCTTGCCGCTCGGCGACGTACTCGGCCCGTGAATCGAAGTCCGCCGCCTCAACGTGCGTGTGATTATAGTGAAACAAAAACTGTGTGTAGAACTCTTCGAACTGCTCTCGTTCACCGGTCCGCGCTTCTCGAATCACCGTATCGATCAGGTTGTACAGATCCTGGCTGTCAACAACATCGAGGTGCTCATTCGCTGCGTCACGGGCGATTTCGTACGCGAACGAGTGGATCGTCCTGACATCAACCTCATCGATATCGAACCGGTCAGTCAGCCGGGTCTCCATTTCACGGGCTGCCTGCCGTGTAAACGTCAGTGCCGCGATCCGCGACGGATCGGTCCCTTCCGCTACGAGATATGCGATTCGATACGTCAACGCGAGTGTCTTTCCCGTGCCGGCCGCCGCAACGACTAGATTCCGCACATCGTTCCTCACGATCGCCAATCGCTGGGGTCGGTTCAGATCATTCCCCGCGTCATCGATGTCTGAAAATAGGTCATCGTACGCCGCACACTGCCGGTGAACGAACGCGTCGTTGTACCCTCGTAGGTGAGTACGGTGTTCCTCAAGTTCGTCGGTGATTGCTGCGAAACGTTGCTGGTCGCTGTCTGCGAGTGGTTCGAGATTACATTCGTCTTCAAGCGTCGCCAACTGGTCAGCAAGTCGCGTACAAACAGATTCTACGTCGTTTCGTTCAGGTTGGGTGAGATACTGGTCGTATGCGAGGTATGGGGCTGCCTGGTCGGTGAGTTGAGTGGCCGTCTCCTCAATTGCTGGGAGTCGCGTTTCGAACGCCCGTTTCGATTGGACGAAGGTTTCGAACTGATCGAGTCGTTTTTTGTATTCTGATAACTCCGCTTGCTCAGCTTCCCGGAGAAACGTGTGCGGTGGCTGATCAACGTTTACTGTGGTACGGAGTTCAGCTTCGAAGGCCTCGATCGTTGCTCGAATTTCGTCGAGTTTCGACTCACACTGGATGTCTGTCGGAAGGGCCTCGCCGTGATCCATCGCCGGCTGCAACGCCTCAGCGATCACATCAAACGCCGGGTTAACCGTGCGTGTCAATTCACCGTACTCTTGGCTGATCTGCTCCCGGATTGCTTCGTATTGTTGTCGACCCTCGTTGGGATCACCGAATAACCGGACGTGAAGACCTCGCGGCAGAACTCGACGCCACCACTCCTTTCCGGACTGCTCAAGCTCCTGCACCAAGGCTTCCCACGACTTTTTATCAGCCATACCATACCGCTCGCAGTACTGACATTCTTAGCTCAGGGTACTGTGACCGTACATCGACGACCATTCCTGTTCAGCCGAATGTACGGAGCAAACAAAAAGTAATGGTGACACCGTGTAGATCTTTGTTTTGGATCCATCAGTCTCTGTTAGAATATTTATTGGTTTATAATATTGGGTATTTGATAATAATACCTTTTATGATCCAATAAGAGTAGCCTGTATGACGGATGGTCTCGACCCAACCGAGGAGATTGATGGCTCCATCACGGTATACCTAGCCGATGATAGTGGTGACCGAGACCAGATCAAGTGTGCATCATACGAAGAAGCAATCAACGTCGTGAAAACCAACCAACATTCAACGACGGCCATCACGATCGTTGACCGAGACGGCGACACCGTGTTCGACTCCGCCGATATGAACATCGACGACTGGGAAACAGAATGGAAACACGCCAAACGCCGGCTCTCAGTCGACGTTGACGAATACGACTGCCCCTACGAGAACGTCGCCTGCTTTGCTGATGATCTCTGCGTCCAATGCAAAATGGACAAAGTCCAAAACCAGTACTAACTGCGAGCACGAACCAACCAGCGGCTATAATTAACACAAACTCAGAATACAGATGCCTTCCGGAGACGATCCGTCCGACGGAAACGACGCGAATTCTTCGAACAAATACACGACTAGCTCTGAGGGGCCCTTCAGCCACAAACAAGAGGAGTCGAGCGAGAATACGTTTGAGTGTGAGTATTGTAATGCGACCTTCGAGGACGAACGTACTCTTATTTCACACACGACTGGCTGTTCGGAACGCCCCAGCGATGCCCGATACGAGTGTCACTACTGTGGTAACCAGTACGTGTCTGAACACGCACTGCTCCGTCACCGTGACCAATGCAAAGCAAGCAGCTGCTCAGCCTGACGGGTCGTCCTCATCAACCTACGAGTGCGATGCGTGTGGTCGGACATTCAGTTCCCGGCGTGAGATGAAAATCCACGAACACGATTGCACGGGAACTACTGCATCCTCACAAACTGGTGACTCTCCCGGGACATCACTCCCCGATCGCGGTGCGAAAGGAACGGTAACCAGTTATGACTCTGCGGATGGATACGGTTTCATTGAAATGGCCGACCGCTCAGACGATGTCTTTTTCCACGTCTCCGACTACGACGGTCACGATCCCAGCGAAGGTGATTATCTCCAATTCGATCTCGAACACCGTGATGAAGGAGCAAAAGCCGTCAACCTCACAGATGCTGATGCCGATTCCGTTGATCAATGGGATCAGAAATTTGCAAGCGAACGACCCCGCTGGGGTAAAGATCAACTCGAATGAGTGCTTCTTTATTTTTATCTACAGTAGGTTAAATCCAACAAGCAGAACAAGATATTACGTCTCGTCGCCAAACATCGGGAGAAGACCTATACTCAAATCCATATCCCCTTTCGAGGATCAATTTCAGGATCCCCCACCCTGGTGCAGGCCAGTATCCTTTATCCGGTCAGGGTCAGCAAACGGATTACGACCGCTCACACGTTCCGATCCCCTGTCTTTTCGAATTTCTTTTCCTAGTGCAGGACGGCTATCCCCTGATGATTCTTTAGACGAAGACCGAGATGATTCAGAGCCAGAGGCATCAGATCGCTCATCACAATTTGCTAAATGACCGTTTCTGGCAGCTACTGAGTCAAACCCTTTACCACAGTATTCACATTCATATTCTGGCGAAATCTCTTGCATAATTGAGGCTGGATGCTGATTATACGGACCGGGGAGTGTATTTCTGACATCAGCCTCTGAAACGCCGTATCCGTTCGGTTTGTCCAGTTCGGCCGACTCACAGAGTTTTCCGATCTGTTTCTTTCGGCCCTGCGAGAGGGTTTCACAGTGATTATACAATAACCACTTAATCGCTGCATACGTTCTCGCCGGAAGAGTCACAGCTGCTGTTGAATCTAGATTAATAGCACCCACATCTACAATAAGTCCATCAGGCTTTGGCTCTAAGTGCTCCGTCAGCAAGCCGAGTTTAATAACCGACATTGGCAGTTCGCATCCGTCCGGCAAGGTCGATAAGAGTTTACAAAAGGGATCTGTTGCGATCAAAGAAGGCACACCTGACTCAGTACTCAAAAGCTCGTTATTATCTCGCGTGCTGAGTGTGTACATACGTCTCTTTCAGTCTAAATCCACTAAACTCTGACCCGTGTGTTGACGTATATCACGCTACGAATACACAATACAAAATCCCTTGTGAAATGTAGAACGTCCTACTTGAGTAGCCGGAGACATATAGCCAGCTACCGGTTAGCGGATTCACGCCCACTTGATTTAGGTCAGGTG
>SL_4KL_010_BRINEDRAFT_10001736_pt1 | contig 12141 bp, 9 predicted proteins | sample SodLak_010_BRINE_2_FD_10664 | JGI IMG/M metagenome (IMG submission 10664) | reverse complement strand
GCCCCGCCAGTGCCACGGCCAGTACACAACGTTTACGCATAAACTGCTCCACTTTTGCTTTGGCATATCGCCACATTTGATAGTAGATCAATTTTCTTGATGATTCAAACCCGCCCCATCCACCGCGCCTTGACAGAACGCCTACCCCATGGGCTAATACCGATGATTTATCGATAAAACGGCGCGATAAACGTAAAACGCGGCGTTGGGAAGGGCCTGGATGATTCTTCTGACTGGATTCGGAGGCTACGGGGGACAGGGCAGTAACCCCTCCTCGCTACTGGCGGACAGACTTGATGGCAGCCGGATCGGTGGCCATGAAGTTGTCGGCCGGATCCTGCCGGTGGGGCTTGGTGCCGTGAGGCGGGATGTCCCAACGCTTCTGGACGAGTTACAGCCGGATCTGGTTCTGTCGCTTGGCCTTTGGCCCGGCGAGCCCGTCATCCGGCTGGAGCGTCTGGCGACGAACCACTGTGACTTCGAAATCCCGGACATGGGCGACGCCTGGCACAAGGGTCCCGTGCGACCGGGACGACCGGATGCCTACCTGACCGCATTGCCCATGGACCTGATGCAGCGAAGCATCCGTGACATGGGAGTTCCCTGTCGGACGTCGATGTCCGCGGGCACTTACCTCTGTAATGCGTTGTATTATCTGTTCAGTGATGAGTGCCAAAGCCGCTCCACCCGCGCCGTGGGCTTCATGCATTTGCCCTACCTGCCGTCCCAGGTGGCTGCCCTGATGGACGATGTCCTCGCAGACCCGGCGCTGGAACTGCATCAGCGCAGCGATCTCGCCTCAATGGCCCTGGCCGACATGGAACGGGCCATTCACGCCGGCCTCAGTTGCGCGCTGGAGGAAATCGCTTGACCGATACGCCGATTCTCAGCCTCCGGCACCTCTGCAAGACCTACGGCACTACCGTCCCGGCTCGGGACTTCTCCATTGACATCGCCCGCGGCGAGTTTTTCACCATGCTGGGCCCCAGCGGCTCGGGAAAGTCCACGATACTGCGACTCATCGCCGGGCTGGAGCAGCCCGATCAGGGCGAGATCATCATCGATGGCAAAGACATGACCGCAACCCCGCCCTGGGAGCGGCGTCTGGGCATGGTGTTTCAGCACTATGCGGTCTTCCCGCACATGGATGTCGCGCGCAACGTCGGTTATGGCCTGCGTCGCGATGGTCTCTCCCGGACAGCCATGGCCGCGCGAATCTCCGAGCTCCTGACACTGGTTGGACTGGCGGGGTTCGAGGCGCGGCGGGTTCATCAGCTCTCGGGCGGAGAGCAGCAACGCGTTGCCATCGCCCGCGCCCTCGCCCAGCGCCCGGACATCCTGCTGCTGGATGAGCCGCTGTCGGCACTGGACGAGAAGATTCGGCGGGAAATGCAGTCCGAGCTGACCGGGATACAGAAGCAGACCGGCACGACGTTTATCTACGTCACCCATGATCAGGAAGAGGCACTGACCATGAGTGACCGCATTGCCGTTCTCAACGATGGGCGGTACGTGCAGTGCGGGGCCCCCGAGGCTATCTTTCGAGCACCGGCAACACCATTTGTCGCTGAATTCTTTCGCGGCGCCAATGTCCTGACCGCCAGCATTGAGGCGGTATCCGAGACGCTGGCCCGAGTGAGCTTCGGTGACCGCGATCTGCAGGTTCCCCGTCAATCCCGGACCGGCGATGCCCAGCGGGTGGCGATTCGCGGCGAGGCCATCGAGTTGGGCGCGCAGGCCACTGAGTCCGAGGTGACCCTTCAGGCTCAAGTCGTCCGCATCACCTATCGCGGGCTCTACACCGCCGTGGAACTGCGCCTGCCTGACCGGCAGACACTAACCGCCATTCATCGCGGCGCCGTCCCGCTGGAAGAAGGCGAAAAAACCCCAATCGGTCTGAAAATCAGCGATATTGTCCTGCTGGACAATGATTGAACCCCAACCCTGACGAAGCGCGGAGAACAACAATGAATCGGAATTTTGCACGCATGAATCGCCGGCAGTTTCTGGGCACGGGCGCGGCGCTTGGCGCCGGGCTGCTGACCGCCGGCCTGCCCGGCACTCTCCTGGCTCAGAACCGCCTGGGCGTCACCATGGCCGACATCGGCGTGGGTGACCCGGAAAGACTGGAGCCGCCTCGAGGGCCTTATCAACGCTGACATCAACGTAGTAGCCATTGGCAACAGCCCATCCGCGGTGGTCAACCAGCTGGTGGCTGGCGGTGGTCGCCGGGCATTTGACGTCATCAATATCGTCGGCGGCATGCAGCAACCGCTGGTGGATGCCGATCTGATTCTGCCCATCGAGGTTGATCGCCTGAGTCACTGGGATGCCAACCACTACATCGCCGACTTTCTGGCGCCGGGTACCCCCGGGTTTGATTTCATCGGCTATCAGGACACCGTTTACGGCGTTCCCACCGTCCTGCAGGCGGACAGCTTTGCCTACCTGCCCGACGAAACCGGTGAGCTGGACAGCCTCGGGGCGCTTTTTGACCCGCGCTTCCGCGGGTTCGTCGCCCTCGAGGATAACTACACCACCGCGGGACAGAAGACGGCGCTGTATCTCCAGCAAAGTGGCCTCGCCGATATCGACGATCCGTCCAATCTCACGCCGGGCGAGCTCCGGACGGTGATCGATTTCCTCATCGAGAAAAAACAGGAGGGGCAGTTCCGTCTGCTCTGGTCGAGCTTTGAACAGGCGGTGCAGCTGCTGGTCAGCAAGGAAGTGCACGTCATGGACTGCTGGGAGCCCATGGTCATCGTGGCCAACCAGCAGGGTGCCAACGTGCGCTACGCGCAGCCCTCGGAGGGCTATCTGCTGTGGGCCATGGCGGCCTACATCGTCAATAACCCCACCCGCAGCGAAGAGCAGCTGGAGGCGACCTACCAGATGCTCGATTTCATGCTCGGCCCCTGGTACGGCGCGACCATCACGGACATGCGCGGCTACATGACCAACCCGCTGGCCGCCGACTTCGCCCGGGAGAGCGACGCATTCGACCAAGCCACCGCCGAGCGGGTGGCCGCCATCGATGAAGACGTGAAAGAGAAGTTCGAGTTCGGCGGCACCTGGCAGAACCGCTGGCCGGATGAGGTCGACCTCTATGAGGAAGAGTGGCAGCGGTTCAAGTCGGCCTGAGGCGGTAGATCCCGCCCATGCCGAGGCAAGCCGCCAGACCCGTGATTACCCGCCTGCTGCAGCGGGGCCTCTACGGAGCCCCGCTGGCGGCGGTGGCGGCCCTCGTGGTGGGGCCACTGGCCGTGATGGTGATGGTCAGTTTCTGGACGCGGACAGGCTTCAGCATGACGCCGGATTTCAGCCTTGCGGCGTATTCCACCTTTCTGGGCAGCACCCGGCTGGACATCCTCTTCCGCAGTCTTTGGGTGGCCGCCAGCGCTACCCTGATCATGCTGCTCATTGCCTATCCGGCGGCGTTCCTGATTGCCCGTCGCGTGCGCACCGATGCCGTCCGCACGGTGCTTTTCCTGTTTGCGGTGCCCTTTCTGGTCAACTATGTGGTTCGCACCTTTGCATGGACGGAGATTCTTGGCCGTTCCGGCTGGGTCAACACAATGCTGCTCAATCTGGGAGTGATCGGGGCACCCCTGGACTGGCTGCTGTATAGCCAGTTTTCGGTGTATCTGGGGCTCATTACGGCTTACATGCCCTTCATGGTTTTCCCCATCTGGCTCTCCCTGTCCGCCATCGACCCACGCCTTGAGCAGGCCAGCTGGATGCTTGGAGAGACCCCCCGGCAGACTTTCTGGCGGATCACCCTGCCGCTGTCCCTGCCCGGGGTTTTCGCCGCCGCCTTGTTCGGATTCGTGGGAGCGTTTGGTGAATTCGCGATCTCCACGGTATTGGGTGGCACGGGTTATCAGCTGTTGGGCAACTCCGTCATCAGTGCCCTGAACGTGATCAATTATCCGCTTGCTGCGGCGATATCCACATTCTCGGTGGGGGTGATGGGCGTGCTGCTGCTGATCTGGTTCAGGGTATTCGACCTGCGACTGTTTCTCGGCAAGATCATGGGGCGCACATGACTCGCGGTGTGTGGCTATTCCTGGGCGCAGTCCTCGGTGTGCTCTATCTCCCGCTGATCCCGCCAGTGCTGGAGTCGTTCCGGGCCGGCGATGGCTTTATCGCGAACTACATCGGTATCGCGGCGAACGCGGTGTTAATGGAGGGCATTCGCAACACCGCCGTGCTCGGGCTGACCGTCGCGGTGATCACGCCCCTGATCGCGCTTAGCGTCGCCCAGACCCTGCGGGCCTGGGGCCGGGCGCGACTGATCCTGGGATTGATCCTGCTGCCCCTGTTCGTCCCCGGCGTTTCCATGGGCCTTGCCACCGCGCTGGTCTTTCAGGTGATCGGACTGGAGGCTTCCATGGTCTCAATGGCCCTGGTGCAGATCCTTTGGGCCCTGCCATTTGCCACCCTGCTGCTGCTCACGGTCATGGCCGGTTTCGATCGAGCCTATCTGGAGGCGGCCCACATGCTTGGCGCCCACCCGCTGCGCGCGTTCATTGACATCGAATTGCCGCAGATATGGCCGGGGATTCTTGGAGCCGGGATTTTCTCGCTAATTCTGTCTTTTAACGAAACCATCCGGACTTCCATCGTCCAGGGCGGGTCCAACACGGTGCAGACTTATCTCTGGTCGCAATATCAGCAGGTGGGGCTCACGCCACCGCTTTATGCGCTCATGACCCTGCTGATCGCCCTGACTCTCGTGCTGGTAGGGCTGCTGGCCGTGCTGGACCGACGCCTGCTTGCCCGCCGTCAGATTGATGCGGCGGATCTCGACGCCTGATCATAAACTCCGGATAACGTCCTGAGAATGCGGGCAATTCGGCGAATTTCCGCGTAATCCGTACCGGTCATTTCCAGCGACTGCAGCAAGCAGGCCCGTCGAACATCCCGATAAGCCTCGCAGAGGGACGCGCCACTGTCGGTGGTGCTGTAGAAAATCTCCTTGCCAACTTTGCGGCTGTCCAGCAGCTCCAGCTTGACCAGTTTCTTCAGTGAATAATTCACCGTGTGGCTGTCCTCCACATTGAGCATGAAGGCCACATCTCCCAACCGTTTTTCCTTGTCGCGGTGGTTGACGTTGTGCAGAACGAGAATGTCCAGGGGATTGAGATCGGGCTGCCCCGAGGCTCGCATGCAATGGGTCATCCATCGGGAGAAAGCGTTGTAGCTCATGGTGAGTGCGTACTCGAGCTCACTCAGCTCCCAGCCTTTTTCATCGGAGGCAAGGTGTGCCGAGGAAACGATCGGCGGGGGTTGATCGGACGGTAGATTTTTCATGTCGAATTCAATCCTTCAAGTTGGGCGTTCCATAGCCACCCCCGCCCGGCGTTTCGATAACGAATACGTCGCCGGGGGTGAGTCTCACTTCGTCATTGCCATCCAGCTCGATGCAGGGGCCATTGCTTCGCTCGACGTAATTGCGCCCGGTGCGACCAGGCTCGCCCCCCTCCAGTCCATGGGGCGGGATCCGTCGGTGCGAGGAGAGAACCGTCGCGGTGGCGGACTCAAGAAAACGCAACCGCCGCCGAATGCCGTCGCCGCCCCGCCATTGACCCTGCCCGCCAGCGCCCTGACGAATGGCAAACTCTTCCACCCGGACCGGGAAACGGTTTTCCAGCACCTCCGGGTCGGTCATGCGGGTGTTGGTCATATGGCTATGGACTGCACTGGTGCCGTGGAAGCCCGGACCCGCGCCGGTGCCGCCACCAACCGTTTCATAGTTCTGATAGCTGCCGTTGCCATAGATGAAGTTGTTCATCGTCCCCTGGGAACCCGCCATGACGCCCAGCGCCCCATACAGGGCCTCGGCAATCGCCTGACTGACTTCCGTGTTCCCGGAGATCACCGCCGCCGGATAGTTCGGGTTGATCATGGATCCGTCCGGCGCGTGGATGGAGATCGGCTTCAGGCAGCCTTCGTTCATCGGGATATCGGCGCCCACCAGCGTTCGGAACACGTAGAGCACCACGGCCCGGCAAACGGCGAACGGGGCGTTGTAATTGAAGGGATCCTGCGGCGATGTACCGCTGAAATCAATGTGTGCGGTCCGCTCGGCATGATCCACGGAAATGGACACGGCAATGGTCGCGCCACTGTCCAGGGGATAACTGAAGGAACTGTCCTTGAGGACATCCAGGACCCGACGAACACTCTCCTCGGCGTTATTCTGCACATGACGCATGTAGGCCTGAACCACCGGGAGGCCGAATTCCTGGACGATGCGATGGAGCTCGCGCACCCCGGTTTCGTTGGCCGCCACCTGAGCCGCCAGGTCGGCCATGTTCTCGTCGATGTTGCGGCAGGGGTAGCGGCCCTGGGACAGCAACTCGCGAGCCTCCGCCTCTCGGAACCGGCCCTGATCCAGCAACAGGAAATTGCGGATCAGGACCCCTTCTTCATCAATATGGCGACTGTCCGGCGGGCCCGATCCGGGGGTTTTGCCACCGATGTCCGCGTGATGACCACGGGATGCCGTCAGAAAGACAATCTCTTCCCCCGCTGCATCGAAAACCGGGGTGATAACGGTCACGTCGGGCAGATGGGTCCCGCCACTATAGGGGTCGTTCATCATGAAGACGTCCCCCGGGCGGATCTTGCCCGCATTGTCACGCAGGATGCTGCGGACGCTCTCGCTCATGGAACCCAGATGAACCGGCACATGGGGGGCGTTGGCGACCAGATCACCATTGGCATCAAAAATGGCGCACGAGAAATCGTAGCGTTCCTTGATGTTCACCGAGTGGGCGGTATTGGCCAGGGTCGATCCCATCTGCTCGGCGATGGACATGAAAAGGTTGCTGAACACCTCCAGCATGACCGGATCCACCGCGGTGTCGACGGCACTGGACCGGGGCACTTCACGGACCCGGCGCAGCTCCAGCGCGCCGTCTGCCAGCTCCCGGGCCTGCCACCCCGCTTCCACCACGGTGGTCCCGGTGGGGTCCGTGATGATGGCCGGGCCCTCCAGCACCACCCCTGGCTGCAACTGATTGCGCTCCAGCACCGGGACGCTCCGCCATTCCCCGACAGAAAACATTCGCGCCGTTTCCGGCTCCGCTGTGGACGCCGCCACCTCGGTGGCGACCGAGGGCATTTGACCAATGGAGCCCACCGCCTCGGCGGACACGATTTCGAGCAACCGGTCACGGCCGTTGGGAATGAAGCCGAACCGCTGTTGATGCGCGGCGTCAAAAGCCGCCTGCATGGTTTCAGGGTCCGAAAAAGGCACGGGGAGAACCTGGTGGGAACCCGCGACCCGCACGTGCGCCGTGCGAATCACCCGGATGCCGGATTCCGGGATACCCTGTTGGAGAACCTCATCCCGGGCCGAGGCTGCCAAGTCATCAAGCAGCCGTTGCGCCTCCGCCGCCTGACTCACGGAGCCACCAAACTGGTGTTCGCGCACGGCCCGCACGTCGGCGACTCCCATGCCGAACGCGGACAGTACCCCCGCCAGGGGATGGATGTAGATGGATTGCATGCCCAACAGATCGGCCACACCACAGGCATGCTGGCCGCCGGCTCCACCGAAGCAGTTGAGGGTGTATTCCGTGACGTCGTGACCCCGCTGAACCGAGATTTTCTTGATGGCATTGGCCATGTTCTCCACGGCGATCCGCAGAAAGCCCTCCGCCAGGGCCTCGACGGACATCGGCTCGGCGCCGGTCTCGCGGGCAATTCGGGCCGACAGGGCTTCGAACCGGGTTCGCGCTGCCGCTACATCAAGCGGTTCGTCACCATTCGGGCCGAACACGTGAGGAAAGCGATCCGGCTGCAGTTTTCCCAGCACGACATTGCAGTCGGTGACCGCCAGTGGCCCACCGCGGCGATAACTGGCCGGCCCCGGAACGGCGCCGGCACTGTGGGGCCCGACCTGCAGGCGCCCATGCTCGAATTCCAGCACCGAGCCGCCGCCGGCCGCCACGGTATGGATGCTCATCATGGGCGCGCGCATGCGCACCCCGGCGACTTCGGTTTCCAGTGAGCGCTCATATTCACCGGCGTAATGGCAGACGTCGGTGGAAGTGCCGCCCATGTCAAACCCGATCAGGCGATCGAAGCCCATGCACTCGGCGGTCCGAACCATGCCCACCACCCCACCGGCCGGGCCGGAGAGAATGGCATCCTTGCCCTGAAAAAACTCCGCGTCCGTTAGCCCGCCATTGGACTGCATGAACATCAGGGAGTCACAACCCCCCTGATCAGCGCCCAGGGCATCGCTGACCTCATTGACGTAGCGCCGCAGGATCGGCGAGAGGTAAGCGTCCACAACGGTGGTGTCACCGCGGCTCACCAGTTTGATCAGGGGACTGGTTTCGTGGCTCAGGGATATCTGACTGAATCCCACCGACCGGGCCAGCTCACCGATGGCCTGTTCATGGCCCGGATGGCGATAACCATGCATGAGCGCCACAGCGACCGCGCGGAAGCCATGGGCGTAGGCTGCCTTCAGCGCCTCGCGAACCCGATCCTGATCAAGGCTCTCAATGATTTCCCCGTCGACGCTGACCCGCTCTGGTGCTTCGATTACCCGGTCATAGATGAGATCCGGCAACTTGATGTCCAGATCGAACAGCCTGGGGCGGTTCTGATAGCCGATCCGCAGCAGATCGCCAAAGCCCCGGGTGATCACCAGCACGGTGGGTTCCCCGCGCCGTTCCAGCAGGGCGTTGGTGGCGACGGTCGTCCCCATTTTGACCGCCTCGATCCGACCTTCCGGAATGGGCTCGTGGGCGTCGAGACCCAGCATGTCCCGGACCCCGGCCACGGCGGCATCCCGGTAACGTTCCGGATTGTCGGATAACAATTTGCGGGAGTGCAGCGCGCCATCCGGGGCGCGGGCAACAATATCGGTAAAGGTTCCGCCGCGGTCGATCCAGAACTGCCAGGCTGCTTTTTCGCCTTCGGCCATGAAATTTACCCTGTTGCTTGANTATTTTTGTTTCAACATTTGTCAACATATCATCAGCGTCGATAACGGACCAACTTCCGTTGCACGGACCGCCTTGCAAGATCAGTGCGGCGTGGTAACGTCCTCCACCTGTCAGGTCTGGTATGCCCAACGGCGACGGAGGAGAAGACAGTGCCTGTGATCACCTGCATTGATGACCTCAAGCAGATCTATCGCCGCAAGGTCCCCCGGATGTTCTACGACTACTGCGAAACCGGCAGCTGGTCGGAGCAGACCTTCCAGGAAAACACCTCGGATTTCGATGATCTGTACTTCCGGCAGCGGGTTGCCGTGGACATGACCAACCGGACGACCCAGAGCACGATGATCGGCCACGAGGTCGCCATGCCTGTGGCCCTGTCTCCCGTCGGACTCACCGGAATGCAGCACGCCGATGGCGAGATTCATGCCGCTCAGGCAGCGGAAAAGTTCGGCGTGCCCTTCACCCTCTCAACGCTCTCCATCTGTTCCATCGAGGACGTCGCCGAGAACACCACCCAACCGTTCTGGTTCCAGGTTTACACGCTCCGCGATGACGACTTCATGAAACGGCTCATGGAACGTGCCCAGGCCGCGCAGTGCTCCGCCGTGGTCATCACCCTGGATCTGCAGGTCCAGGGACAGCGGCACAAGGATCTGAAAAACGGGCTCAGCGCGCCCCCCAAGCTCACGGTCTCGTCCATCGCCGACATGATGACCAAGGTGTCCTGGGGAATCGGCATGCTGGGCACCAAACGACGCACTTTCGGCAACGTCGTCGGTCATGCCAAGGGCGTTACCGACCCGGCGTCCCTGTCGTCCTGGACCGCCGAAGCCTTTGATCACGCCCTGGACTGGGATCGGGTCAAAGAGCTCATGGATATGTGGGGCGGCAAGGTCATCCTGAAGGGCATCATGGACCCGGAAGATGCCAGGCGGGCTGCCGATCTCGGGGCCGACGCCATCGTGGTGTCAAACCACGGCGGCCGCCAGCTGGATGGCGCCCTCAGCGCCATCCGGGCCCTGCCGGGGGTGATTGATGCAGTCGGTGATCGCATGGAGGTGTACTTCGACAGCGGTATCCGGTCCGGTCAGGACATTCTCAAAGCGCTAGCCCTGGGCGCGGACGGCGTGATGGTCGGCCGCTCTTGGGTCTATGGCCTCGGAGCGATGGGGGGTCCCGGCGTCACCAAGGCGCTGGAGGTCCTCCACAAGGAGCTGGACACCACCATGGCCCTGTGTGGGCACCGGGACATCAACAATGTGGACAAGGATATTTTGCTGGTACCGGAAGATTTCACCGGTCGCTGGGCCTAGAGGACAACACCGTGAAACAACAATGGATGGAGAGCGCCTATGAATCTGGGACTTATGGTGATCACGGCACTGCTGCCGCTGCTCACGGTCGCTATCTTCCTGGTCGGCCTTCGGTGGCCGGCGAAATACGCGATGCCGCTGGCCTATATTGTGGCCGTGGTGGTGGCCCTGGGATTCTGGGGCACTGACTTCAACGTGGTGGCCGGTGCGTCAGCCAATGGCGTGGTCACGGCACTTAATATTCTGTTTATCGTTTTCGGCGCCATTCTGCTGCTCTACACCCTGCGGGAGAGTGGTGCGATTGCGGTCATCCAGCAGGGGTTCAGTGACATTTCACCCGACCGTCGGGTGCAGGCCATCATCGTGGCCTGGCTGTTCGGCTCACTGATCGAAGGCGCTTCAGGGTTTGGCACCCCGGCGGCCATCGCCGCGCCGCTGCTCGTGGCCCTGGGGTTCCCGGCCATGGCCGCGGTTGTCTCGGCCATGATCATTCAATCGACGCCAGTGTCGTTTGGTGCCGTGGGCACGCCCATTATCGTCGGCGTCAATGCCGGCCTTGCCGATCAGTCGGTGACCGAGCGAATGGTCGAAGCGGCGGGCATCCCCTACGCGGAATACCTCAATCAGATCGGCATGCAGGTCGCGATGGTGCACGCGCTGGTCGGGGTATTTATCCCATTGATCATGGTGGGCATGCTGACCCGCTTTTTCGGCGCCAACCGGTCATTCATGGAAGGCCTCCGGGCCTGGCCTTTCGCCCTGTTCGCGGGCGTGTCGTTTGTGGTGCCCTACTACGCCGTCGCCGCCCTGCTGGGACCGGAGTTCCCGGCGCTGCTCGGCGGCCTCATCGGTATCGCCATTGTCGTCACCGCCGCCCGGCGGGGCCTGTTCCTCCCCAAGGACACCTTTCAGTTCGAGGACCGGGAGCACTGGCAGCCGGAGTGGATCAGCGTTCTGCAGCGGGAGACTCAGACCGAGCGCCCGGCGGACGCCAAGCTGTCACAGTTCCAGGCCTGGCTGCCCTACGTCATCGTGGCGGTACTGCTGGTCATCACCCGCACGGTGGACCCGGTGGTTGACGCCCTGCGCTCACCAGCAGTGACCATCTCTTTCACCGACATCTTCGGCTCCGGGATCAATGCGGCGTCACAGCCACTGTACCTGCCCGGCTTCATCCTCCTGGTCACCTCGGTGATCACCTACTTCCTCCACAAGATGTGGACCCACGGCGATTATCGAAACGCGTGGACAACCGCGGGCAAGACCATCATCGCGGCCGGTAGCGCGCTGATCTTTGCGGTGCCCATGGTGCAGGTGTTCATCAACTCGGCGCCGGGTGGTCTGGACAATGTGGCCGACATACAGGCAGCCATCGCTGACGGCGTTGCTCTCGGGGCGGTGGCACAGGTGGCCAGCATGCCCGAGATGCTGGCTCTGGGTGTCTCTGCCCTGGCCGGCGAGTTGTGGCCGCTGTTCGCGCCCCTGGTGGGTGGTCTCGGGGCGTTTCTGGCTGGCAGTAATACGGTCAGCAACATGATGTTCGCCTATTTCCAGATCTCCACCGCCGAGCAGATCGGCCTCGGCTCCTTCGGAGCTTCCATGGTGGTGGCGCTGCAGGCCGTGGGCGGTGCCGGTGGCAATATGATCACCGTGCACAACGTGGTGGCCGCTTCGGCGACGGTTGGCCTATTGGGACGAGAGGGCGATGTCATCCGCAAGACGCTGATCCCCATGATGTATTACATGGGGGCGGCCGGGTTGCTGGGCATGGCTATTATCAGCGGAGGCGCCAATTTCTGGTACGCGGGGTGGATAGGGTTTGTCGCCCTTTCCCTGGTGTTCATGCTGGTGAACCGCGG
>SL_4KL_010_BRINEDRAFT_10001733_pt1 | contig 12153 bp, 15 predicted proteins | sample SodLak_010_BRINE_2_FD_10664 | JGI IMG/M metagenome (IMG submission 10664) | reverse complement strand
CTGCTACCATCGTCTCCGGTAGGTCGACTACACGCATATGTGTATCTCTGTGCTGACTCAAAAGAAATGGTTGTATGTGGTGATTTATGCACATATAGGGAGCTAATATAGCCTATAATCCGCAAATATTATATTATTCAGTCGCTCTTTTCTCAGTAACGGTATACAATCTAAATGGAAGACACACAGTCGGCTACTGAGTCACCGACAGTTCTTATTGTCGACGACGACCGCCAGTTGGCGGATATGTACCAGTTCCAGCTTGCAGATCGGTACACTGTTCGGACTGCCTACAGTGGCACCGAAGCGATGGATGCTCTTGACGAAACGGTTGCGGTAATGCTACTCGACAGGCGGATGCCCCGCGTCTCTGGTCCGATGGTTTTAAAACAGCTCGCGGCCAGCGAGTACGACTGCCGGGTGATTATGACCACCGCTGTCGATCCCGCACTCGACATTCTCGAACTACCGTTCGACGACTATCTCTGTAAACCGGTGAGCAAGGCGACGCTCATCGAGGCGGTCGACCAACAGCTCGCCGCCAGCAAGTACGACCAGACCGTCCGCAAGCTGTTTCGCAACCGTTCGAAACTCACACTACTGGAGGCCGAACACGCCGAGACAGCCCTCGAACAGTCGACGGAGTACCAGCAACTCAAACGTGAAATACCCACACTCCGAACGAAAGCAAAATCGGAGATTGGTGAGTTCGATGCCTTCGAGTCGGCGTTCACTGAGATCGAACGGTCGACGGCGCTGGACGGACAAGGTGTCAAAATATAGTCCATTCGAACCACGGTCGCTCACCATGTTCGCTTTCTGATTCGAATCCCAGTGCCGTTGCTGCTCACTTCGTCTTCTCACGGGTGCTTTGCACCCGTTCGAATGATCCGAGGGACTACGTCCCTCGCTATTCGCAGACAACGGGCACGATGGGACTCCCGCGAGCGACCGCGGGAAGCGAGTGGGAGTAAATCGTGGCCGTGAACGAGCACAGCGAGTGAACGGACACGATGGGATTCGAACCGGACGAAGACGGTCGGCCTCGCTTCGCTCGGCCGCTGCGACTTCCAGGGTTCGAATCCCCGTTTCGCTATTGCTCACTTCGTTCGCAAATAGCGGGCACGATGGGACTCCCGCGAGCGACCGCAGGAAGCGAGTGGGAGTAAATCGTGGCCGTGAACGAGTACAGCGAGTGAACGGGCACGATGGGATTCGAACCCACGATCGAGCGGTTAGGAACCACTCGCCTTGTCCACTAGGCCACATGCCCTTCGATACCAGTCAAAACAGTTGCCCGGCAGCGTTACGACAGATTTTCCGATTCTTTGGTCGTTTCAGACTCCGTTTCGGTTTCGGTTTCGGTTCTGTCGCCTTCGTCGACGATTGGTTCTGGCTCGGATGAACTGCTGGTGGTGCTGCTGGCGTCAGGATCGCTAATTTCTTCGAGTTCTTTGTCGATCTCTTCGCGACCTTTTTTGAATTCTCCCATAGCTTGGCCGGTCGAGCGGGCAAGTTTCGGGATCTTGTTTGCACCGAACAAGAGTACTAACACGAGCAGGATGATGAGCATCTCCGGTCCGACTGGACCGAACAGTGGAAACAGATTGACCATGTCTACGAACCCATAATCCAGTCATAACTATAGGCTTTTTGCTCGCTACGGCATTCCACACCGATCTCACCCACCCCAATGTCAATGATAATATGTTTTTGTGTGCGTAGCACAACGAAACACTGAAACAACACACAGCCAAACCCTGCGCATGGAACTGCGGGTTATTGAAAAGACTGACACGGAACTCCGCATCGAGATCGCTGGCGAAGATCATACCTTCATGAACGTCCTCAAAGGCGAACTATTGAACACTGAGGGAGTCTCGGCGGCAACATACGATGTGAATCCCGAACAGTCAGGCGGACAGACCGATCCTGTGCTCTCGATTACGACTGACGGTGATCTCGATCCGCTTGACGCGCTTGCGGAAGGCGCCAGTGAGATTCGAACGATAACAGACAGCTTCGCTGAGGCGTTTTCGGCGGCTGCCTAATCGCCCACAAAAAAACTATACTACAGTATTACGAGGTTACCGACTGTTTTCGAGCGAGACGACAGTCTCAGCGTCGACGGTCAGCCAGTGAGTCATCCGCTCGTCGGCAGAAAGATCGCCCATTGAGACGGTGTACTCTTGTCGACCATCGGCAGTTGTAGTGGTCTGGCCCTCGAAGACGACAGTCGCTGTGGGGGATGCGGCTGTCTCTTTGAGCGACCACAACAGCGGTTCGATTCTGGAACTGTGGAGGTGGGTGTGGGGGGACACACCGCTACGGTCGGGTCACTGGGTAAAATCCGTTATGATTCTGTGATGACGATTGCCGACTAGATTGCGACCGGATACATATCAGCAACTGGTAGGCCGACACTGCCTGTCTTAGAGCCGGACAGCGATTCCGGCCTCACGGAGCCGTTGTTTGGTTTCCTGTATCGAGTACTCATCAAAGTGGAAAATCGAGGCTGCAAGCCCTGCATCCGCACCAGCCTCGGCGAACACGTCGGCCATGTGGTCCGGTGAGCCACAGCCAGACGACGCGATTACAGGCGTCGAGACGTTCTCACAGACCGCTTTCGTCAGCGGGATGTCGTAGCCGTCTTTCGTACCGTCTGTATCAATCGAGTTGACAAACAGCTCGCCTGCACCGCGTTGTTCGGCTTCAATCGCCCACTCGACGACATCACGGCCGGTACCCTCGCGGCCGCCTTTGATCGTACACTCGAACCAGCACTCTTCGCCGTCGACAGTCGCGTAGTACTCGCCTTCGTCGTCGTAGCGTCGACGCGCATCCACAGAAATCACGATACACTGACTGCCGAAGGCCGCTGCGCCTTCGGTAATCAGTTCAGGCCGCTGGAGGGCGGCTGTGTTTATTGAGACTTTGTCTGCGCCCGCCCGGAGGGTCTCTTTGATGTCTTCTTTCGTGCGAATGCCACCGCCGACTGTGAGAGGGATGAAACATTCGTCGGCGACCGCTGAGACGGTCTCAAGCATCGTTTCGCGCCCCTCGGCAGAGGCGGTGATATCCAGAAAGACGAACTCGTCGGCTCCCGACTCATTGTAGGCTTTCGCCATCTCGACGGGGTCGCCAGTGTATTTGAGGTCCTCGAAGTTGACGCCTGTATAGACCGCAGCGTTGCCCTCATCGTCGAGGTCGACATCGATACAGGGAATGATGCGCTTTGTCAGCATTGAATAGCTACCAGTAGATGGGTAGGCGGCTTGATGGTTTCGGAGACGGGCAGTCGTGGCGCATCCCCGGTCGCAAACTGCAGTGTTGCTCGCTGCGAACCGTCGGGCATTAACTACTCGCCTGCAAGCATGGGGTATGGTTGGTTCACTCGTTGCGACGGCATTCTGGGCGATGTTACCTGCGTACGTACCGAACAACGCCGCGGTGCTCGCCGGCGGCGGTCGACCCATCGACGGCGGCCGGACGTGGGGTGGTCGACGCATCTTGGGCGACGGCAAAACCTGGCGTGGGACGGCGGTTGGCACACTGGTCGGTGTGCTGCTAGCAGTCGGACTCAACGCAATCAACGACCCTGTCTCGACTGCACTCGGCGTTGGGCTCCCGGTGTTCCCACTGCATGCGGCAGTCGCGCTCGCTTTTGGTGCGATGCTCGGAGATATCACAGCCTCATTTATTAAGCGTCGGAGCGGCCGCGAACGCGGAGCGTCGTTTCCAGGGCTCGACCAACTCGATTTCGTTGTCGTCTCGTTGCTGTTGGCATTTGTCGTCGCCAGCGACTGGTTCCTTACGACGTTCACGCCAGCAGTGCTCGCGGTGATTCTCATTATTACGCCGATTCTCCACGTCGGGACCAACATCATCGCATACAAGATCGGCGTCAAAAACGAGCCGTGGTAGGCGTTCGCACTCGTCGCCGAAGTGTTGCTAAATGTTAGTAGGGTTGGGTGTCCTTTTGTGCTGAATACAGAGCACGTACCCAACAGCGGGCAGCTAAATGATCTGTCAAATCACATTTCGTGCGATTACAATAACCCGCTATCATTCGAATATTCGCGTAGAGACTCTCAGACGGACTGGTAATCGCCGAGACGTGTTCCGTTGAGCAGATACAGCTCTCCGTCTCTCAGTGCGTCGGGCAAAAACGGGGCTAACAGATCATCACCGTCGACGTTGATCCAGGTCCCGCCCGACCGCTCGTTGAACGCCGGCAGCACGACAAACTGGGGATTGCCCCACTCCAGAGCATCGGACTCACAGCCGATGCCGTCGGCTATTACTTCGCGGTCGAGTCGACCCCGAAGCCAGGCTTTTTCAGTGCGATACCCGCCAACGCTATCGGTGAGTTTGACTGTCGGATGCTCGTGAGCCATACAGACCACTTCGGCCGACAGTACCGCCGGATCTGGCCATGTATGCCCGTGGAAGACGCCAATCGTCCCCTGCTTGGTGTCTTCTCCGAGTAGCCCACCCGACGGCGAGAGGATGTCGACGCCCTCACGCTGAGCCCACAGCTCCGAGAGGCCGCCGTCGTGGTTGCCCGGTGCGACCGTAATCGGCACGTCGCGGTCGTCGACAACAGCCGAATACAGCCTCTCGAGTTCCTCGCGTTCGGGGCCGTCCGTGGAGCCAATTCGGTGGCTGAGATCACCGAGTACGATGAGTCGGTCGACGCCGGCCTGCTCGATGAGCCTTATGAGTCGCTGTCGACGGCCGGTGGCGTTGCTCGGCAGCTCAACACCTCGTTCGTACCGGAGTCCGGCCTCAATGCCGGCGTGATAATCACCGACGACCAGCGACCGTCTGGTGCCGTCGTCGGCTATCGCCGCCGGAGCGTCTGCAATCGGTTCGACACGCGCGCGTCGGGCCATCAAATCGCTTTGAGCGTGTCGTCGCCCGTCTCGTAACACCGACCACCCATCAACGCGTCGGCAATTGCCTCTTCGATGGGCGTCTCGTCGACGCCGTAGCGGTCAATTATCTCGTCAATAAGATCCGCATGCTCAACGCCGTCACCGTCGTCCAACTCGGCCATCACTTCAACAACCGCCCCTTCGAGATCGATGTCTTCGGTTACAGCATCTGACGACGCTTCGTTGGCTGTCTCTGCGGCCTCCTCGGTCGACTCATCGGTCGTGCTGTCCGGTTCGGCCGATTCGGTCGTGTTGGTGGTCGACTCCTCAGCCGGGCTGTCTGGTTCGGCCGATTCGGTCGACGCTTCGCCACTCGAGCCCGTGGGTTCAGCCGACGCTTCAGTAGCAGTCGTCTCGTCTCCGAACCCACCCAACTCGTCTTCGAACGAGCCGAGTGATTCGTCGCCCTCGTCGGTTGCAGTGGGAGTCGGTTCGGCTGTGTCTGCGCCCGCTGGACTGTCGGTCTGGCTGGATGGGTCGGCTGTCTCGGGAGTGTCTTGGTCAGCACGTTCGGCTTGTTCGGCGAGTTCATCGGCATCTGGCACGTCAATGCCGGCCTCACCGGCAGGGTCGACCTCGTTGCCGCTCGAAAAGCCGGTGTCGTACTCCGATTCGAGTTCAGCGCGCTCTTGGTCGTCGAGTTGGTACATTCCTGCCTCGGTTGGCTCGTCGGCTGCTGGCTCTGTTTTGGACCCAGAATCTGGTTCGGCGGTGGTCGACCCCGCGTCCTGTGCTGGGTTGGCTTCGGTATCTGCGTTTTCTGCTACGGTATCAGTGTCTGCGACTCCGGTGGCGTCGGTCTCTTCGATTACTGTCGATTTTTCGACCGTCTCGGTGTCGGTCGTTTCAGTCGTACTGGTCGACGCTGTGCTGTCGGTCGAAACCGAGGCAGACGGCTCGGTGCTGTCAGCTGACTCAGTATCACTCGACACAGCAGTGGGCGAATCAGTGTCGGCTGACGCTATCTCGGCTGTGTCGTCCGATTGAGTCGATGTTTCTGCTGGTGATTCCGCCTCAGACTCTGGGACTTCCGTGCTCTCTGGGCCGCTCGGCTGCCGAGCGGTCTGTAACTGATCTAGATCCAGAGCAACCGACGGAAGCGGTCCAACAGCCACCTCGCCACCCTCGTCGGGTGCCACACCGAGTGGCCGGACCTCCTGGCGTTCGTCGGCGACAACTTCGAGGGCGTCGACGGCCAACTGTCTGAGCGCGGCCAGATAGCCACTCGTCGTGTTATAATGATCAATCGCACGGGGAATCCCTGCGGCCAGCGAGTCGTCGACGCCGGCGTCGGCAAGCGCGTGCTGTAGCTCCTCGCCCGCAAGCGGCGAATCGAGTGCGGCCGCACAGATAGCGATCCGCTTGAGGGTAGCTTCAGCGGCCGAGACCACCCACCGATCACGAGTCGTGGCTTCGACTTCGCTCAGGCTCTCGGGACGAACCGAAGTAAAGACGCGATCAGCGTCTTCGGGTTCGAACGTTCGCGCTTTGCCCGTGATCGCGACGAACGCTGGCGGCGTCGTTCGGTCGAGAAATGCCTGGGCTGGCGGCTGATACTGGCCAGCGTAGGTGACGAACGCTCCGGTTGGGTCGACGATTCGGCCCCGGAGCGTCTCGTCGTTGACCGCTTCTGTTTCGGTGAGCACCCCGACTGCAAACAGGCGATTGAGACGCAACCCAGTGGGCGTGACCACGTAGTTCGGCGCGCGCTCGTCGTCGCTTTCAGCATACGACAGCGAACTGTCGTCGAACTCTGCCGCAAACAGCCGGTAGGCGACCTCGCGTTGGCCTGGTCCGGAATCGCCACTGGAACTCATTGGCGCACCTCCGCGAGCACCGCGATTGCACGCCCGGCCGGATCGTCGCTGGCGGCTTCGAACTCGTCGACGTTCAGATTCGCCCCGTACTCATCGACTGACAGCGAGCCACGCACCCGGTAGGCACCACCGACAAGCTCCTGGCGGATCGCATCGGCGACGACTTCTTTATCCATCGCCTCGCGGGCGGCTTCCTTTGCGGCCGCGATATCGCCGCCGTAGATCTGTTCGGTCAGCTCGGTGCCAATGATTGCGGTCACGCTGGCGGTGCCGTCGTCGACGATAGCTTTGATCCGAAGATCGTCCTCGCCGTCGACTTCGCCGTGGGTACGACACTGGCCGTTTTGGACCACCCGACTGCACTCCGGACAGCGTTCGATCAGCCCCGAGCCGTCTCTGACCTCTAAGACGTTACCGACTATTTCGACATCGAACAACCCACCGTTGTCGACCGCCTCGCCAATCGAGAGCCGCGGGGCGGAATCAGCGACCGAAACCGGCTCTGAAAGGGAACTGACAGTCGTAAACTCCGAGAGGTTCACCGACGGCGACCCGCGGTACTCCCGGACGTACACGTCTTCGATCCGGAGGCTGGCTCCCTCGTCGATGTCAGGGTGTGGGTTCCAGTCGGTAAACGGCAGCCGGGCGGTTTCGTCGGCGAGCACGCCCGAGAGAATTGTCGTCTCGCCGTCCCGGCCGTCAATCGTGCGGGACTCGACCTCTTGGATTCTGACCTCGATGTTCCGACCGCGGTCGCCCGGCACGAGATCGATGAGATCGCTGTCGCCGCCGACCGGCAGGTCGACTGTGACAGTCTCGTCGGCCATCGAGACAGTCGTCGACTGGCCTAGGTTCAGTTCGGGATGACCGTCCCACTCCCGAACGCCGGCGTTGCCAACGACGAGCGAATCGCCCGCCTCAAAGCCGAAATCCTGCCAGGCAGTATACGAGATGGTCCCACTTTCGTCGGCGAGTTTTCCTTCACGGATCGTCTGGTCGTCGCCTTGGTATCGGATCGTTCGGGTACCCTGTGTGAGCACGCGGACGGTGACGTTGACCGTCCCGTGTTCGGTGGTTATCTCGCCGACGGCGAGTGTTTCGGGNGTNGANGANCCACNTGACGAACCGCCGTGTTTGCGNCGGACGCTCTGGGCGGCTTCGTCGAGTGGGACATCGAACTCCAACAACGCTTCTAGATCGCTTTTGACCTCCTGTTTGTCAACACCGAGAGCGGAGGCAAGCTCGTCGGCTTTGCTGTCTACATCCATCACTGAACCCTTTGGTGGCTGGAACTAAAAACTACCTGCGCGGGGAACTGCTAAGTGGGTCGACGACACACATCACCGTATGAGTACATCTGGCCCGAGTGAGTTCACCTACACGACGCGCATCAAAAACGGTAAAACCATCATCGAAATCACTGGCAAACACGATGTTGCATTCGTGATCCAATCCGAAAGCGGCGAGCGCATCTACTTTCCGCCGGAAGATATGTCCGAGAAATCCGAGGACGACCGCGACAGCCCGTATCAGAGCCGGGATAGCCCCTACCAGTCCGATAGCCCCTACCAGCCGGCCCAAGGCGACAGCCCGTACGAGCCGTCCGACGATCCAGAAGTAAGTACCCGCGGCGTCACCGAAACCAAAACCGGATTCCGGATTACCCATCCCGAACCAGCCTCGGAAATCACGCTGTTCCGTGAGTCGGTAGCCGCTGCCTAACTGTCGTTCGTTCTGTTATTTTCTCGCCGCGCTTCAATCGAGAATCGTGTTGTAGACCTCGATGAGATCATCGGCAACCTCGTCCCAGGTTCGGGGCTCGTACTCCGGTGGCCCTTCGCGGGCGAGTGCTTCGTCAATTCCACGGGCAATCGAATCAGAATGCGTTGTTACTTCAACCAAACAGCCATCGGGCAGCGTTTCACGAACACCGCTTGGAGTGGCGACGACCTGCGCGCCCGCGGCGAGTGCTTCGGTGATCGTCAGGCCGAACGGTTCGGCCCGCGATGGCGAAATGAACACGTCGGCGGCGGCATAGTAATCACCGAGGTTTTCTTCGGCAATGTAGCCCGCGAATTTGATGCGATCCGACAGCCCGAGCAGCTCGGTGAACATTTTGAGATGCTCGGTNTGGTGGCCCGAGCCGCCAAGCACGAGCGTCGCGTCCGTGTTTTTGATTTTGTCCATCGCATACAACAGATGGCTAATTCCTTTCTGGTCGGTGTGTCGACCGACGAAAAGCAACATTGGTCCTTCAATTCCGAGTTCGGCTTTCACATCGAAGCCGGTGGTATCGAGCGACGAAAACCCGTTGTGGACGACGTGTGAGTCCGTCTCGTACAGTTCGAGCACGTCCTGTCGGGTGAGATCACTGACACAGATCAGCCCGTCCGACTGTTTGGCCACCCGACGTTCGGTCTCGACTTCGCGTTCGGGCGGATTGATGTTGCGGTCGCTCGAAAGCGAGTGGAACTCCGAGACCCATTTNGCGTCGGTTTCGCGTTTGGCTCGCAGTCCAGGGCCGTATCCAAACCAGTCGTTGGTGTGAGCAATGTCGACGTCTTCGGCGAGGTCGACGAACTTGTCGCTCATACGACCGACGCGGGTGATGATGTCGCCTTCGCCCGTGGGGACGCTGTGGATTCCCTCGCGGTCGTCGGGTGCGTATTCGCCCGGCAACAAGAGTTCTAACTCGGCGTCGTCGCGCTCTTCGAAGGCTTCGAACACTTCGCCGACCCAGGTGTCGAGGCCGCCGGTAACGTTCGGTGGGAACCCCCAGCCAAGCATGAGTATGCGTGGATTCATACAGTCGGATTCGCTGACCGGCCACTTATCAGTTGGCCTATTTCGCATGACAAATCGTTGCCGACCGGTCGACTCCTGAGACGACAGCTCCGGACCGAAATCCCGATACGACCGCCCACGAATCAGGGGGTATGCACACCGTTGTCAACGCCGCAATGAGCGTCGACGGCAAGCTCTCGTCTCGCCGCCGCGAACAGATCAAAATCAGCGGCGACGACGATTTCGCGCGCGTCGACCGCATCCGGACCGAAGTCGACGGCATCCTAGTCGGCATCGGCACGGTGTTGGCCGACGATCCACACCTCCGCCTGGACGATTCCGCGGGCCGAGCCGAGCGGCGCAAAGCGGGCCGGCCGCCAAGTCCCGCGCGCATCGTGGTCGACTCTCAGGGCCGAACGCCTCCCGACGGGCGAATCTGCGACGACGCGGCGTCGACCTACGTGATCGTCTCGGAGGCGGCACCGGCCGACAACCGCCAAGCCCTCCGCGAAGCGGGCGCAACGGTGCTGGTTGCCGGCGAGAGCCGCGTTGATCTCGGTGTAGCCGTCGAGACACTCGAAAAAAACGGAGTTGAGTCGCTGTTGATCGAAGGCGGCGGCGAGATCATCTATTCGGCCTTTGCGGCTGGCGTCGTCGACGAACTCTCCGTGTTCGTTGGCTCGCTGGTCATCGGCGGCCGAGAGGCACCAACACTCGCGGACGGTGAGGGGTTCATCGAAGGGTTCCCACAGCTCTCGTTGACCGCCGTCGACGAGGTCGACGAAGGGGTTGTCCTCTCGTATACTGTCTGTGAGTAACCGATAATCGGTTGTGTGAACTGATAACACAGGCCTGCAACTGTTATACCATTGTAGCTTCTATAGTCTATTATGAGTACGACAACTGCCTCTGAACCGATTCACGTCAAAGATGAAAGCCACTTCGAGGAGCTTATCAATTCGAACACACTGGCGTTAGTCGACTTTTATGCCGACTGGTGTGGCCCCTGTAAGATGCTCGAACCGACCCTCGAAGAGATTGCAGCCGAAACGGATGCCGCGGTCCTGAAAGTCGATATCGACGAAATGCAGTCGTTTGCAAGCGAAAAGGGCGTCCGAAGCGTTCCAACGCTGGAGTTCTATCACAACGGCGAGTCAGTCGACCGGGTCATCGGCGTCCAGGACAAAGACGACCTGCTGAAAGGTCTCGAAGAGATCAGCGGCTAATCCGGTCGACGGGTTTTCGAAGCGTTCTCAACAGCGACGCACCTATTTGAGTACCTGTTTGAACGCAATCCGATGGCCAGTGATTGCTTCGTGGTCGGTGGCCTGCTGGCGGGCGGTCTCGGCCGACTCGACGATCTGTTCGTACTCGCAGTTACGACAGACGAGGTGGTACGTTGCGGCGGCTGCCATTACACCGTCTTGCAGTGATAACATAATAGTTAGCAACCACAAAACTAGCGCGTAGGATCTGCCTACTGTGTCACTGTCTGTCCCAGAACGCTTCAAGTTGGCTGCCCAGAAACTCTGGGGTGAGCCGCTCGAACTCCGCGCGCTCTTGGGCCGACAGAAACGGTGCGACCGACCGCGGTCGACCCGGAATGTAACGTTCGCCAACCAGAATACGGACACCACACTCGTCGGGGCCACGAAGCACGCGCCCAATCGCCTGTCTGACCTGCCGGACGGCCGGAACCGTCAGCGCGTAGGTGAACTCGTGTTCGTCGCCGAACCGGTCGCCGTAGGCGTGTCTCACGGCCTGCACCCGCGGTGAGCCGATGTTGACCAGCGGCACACCGAAAACGACCGCCGTATGGAGTTTCTCGCCGTCGTAGTCGACGCCTTCGGTGAGCGTGCCGCGGGTGCTTGTCACTAAGACGCTGTGTTCGTCGCCAAAGAATTGCTCTTTGAGTTGCTGGGTCCGTTCGTGGCTCGACGATTGGTCGAGTATAACAGGTTTTTCGACAGTGTCGGCCAACCGCCCGGCGGCCCATTCGGCCTCAGCGTAGTTGGGGTACGAAAGCAGGATGTTGCCGTGGCTGCGGGCAATCTCGCGGGCGACGTACGCATAGCGTTCTCTGGTTTCGTTGTGGTTTTCGGCGGTGGGTTCGCCGCGGTTGCGGGCGGTAAACGCCATCACGTCGACCAGCCAACTGTCGCGGTTCGACGGGGGAAACGCCAACTCGTAGCTCCGGCGTTCGACGTGGCGGGTTGTGGTGGAAGCCGAGTCGGTCGACAGCGACTGAAGGCCGCTGACAGCCTCGAACACGTCGATTGGTTCGAGTGTTGCACTCATGAGGATGCCGCCACCAAACTCGTCGAGTGTCTCACCGAGCTGTTCGGAGGGGATACAGTTGTACATCACCAGCGACGCGTTGTACGCGTTGTGCCACGGATACTCGGGGTTTCGACGCTCTTTTTCTGTGGGTTCGAGCGTGATCTCGCGGAAAAATTCGGTGTGGTCCCGCTGCCACCACTGGGCCAAGTGAACGCCGGTGGCCGTACAGACACACTCGCGGTCGACGCCGAGCTGCGAGAGCGTGTCTTCGACCGCACTGCCGACCGTCCCGAGCGTTCGGAAAAATCCACCCGTGTAGTCGACCGACTGGGCCC
>SL_4KL_010_BRINEDRAFT_10001732_pt1 | contig 12154 bp, 18 predicted proteins | sample SodLak_010_BRINE_2_FD_10664 | JGI IMG/M metagenome (IMG submission 10664) | reverse complement strand
GAGGGCCAGCTGGCAGAAGTGAAGGGGCAGCTGGAAGGTCAACTGGCGGAAGTGAATAGGCAGCTGGAGGGCCAGCTGGCAGAAGCAAAGACAGAGCTGGAGGGTCAGCTTGCAGAAGTGAAGGGGCAGCTGGAAGAAGCCAAAGGTGAAATGGAGGATCAGGTTGAGTCATTAGCAGAGAGCATTGAAGAGCAGCTGAAGGCAAGCAAGACAGAGCTGCATGAGAGCTTCAACCAGCAGCTGGAAGCCACTCAAACAGAGGTGAGGTGGAGGGTGTAAGATTGAAAAAAGCAAGATGAATGACAGTTCATGCCTCGACAGGTCATGAAAAGTGCACCAGAATCTCAAGAAGGGCTATTCATTTTGTTGGCCATCCACGCATTTGCTGCAGTAGCTCGAGGGTAGAAAGGAATGTGGGTGTGCCCAGCATACTCTTGCAGGTGCATTTACTTGGCTGGAAGCAGTCAGCTCTCTCATCTTGCTGATCACCCTTGTTCTATGAAAGCGCCCAGCGGCTAAATCAAGTTGCTTTGTGTCACTATCTTTTGCAGGTACAAGCCACAAAGCAAAACTTGGAGGAGCGCCTGGAGGCAGAAAAGTCGGCTTTAGTGGAGCAGTTGCAAGCTGTCAAAGCAGAGGTGTGCAGGGAATCCCGTCAAACTGCACTAGTGAACAGGACACATGTGGCTCTATTGCAAGAGTGGCTTTGCACCTGTAAATTTATGAGATGATGGCAGGCAATGCTGTGGTCTGCTTGTTTGCCCAAGAAGGCAAAGCAATAGGCTGTGCTACGCAGCCCTGCCAGGTGCGGCTAAGGCGAGCATGCCTTTCTTGTGCAGGCGGACACCGCTCTGCAAGGCACTTCATCTGCTGCAGCATTGCGCTGGGAGGAGCAGCGTGCGCTGGAGGAGCAGCGAGCTGCCAATTCTGCTGAAGCGCAAGCGCGCTTGGAAGCTCGGGCGTCTGAGGCAGAGGCTGGCCTTGCAGAGCTTAAGCAAGCGCTGGAGAGCCAAGGCCAAACGCTAGGCCAGGCCGACAAACAGTTGCAGGTGTGTGCAGGGCATGGGAGGAAGCAGGCGTGAGGTGGTGGAAGGCTATCCTTGAAGTGCTTGCAGAAGCGCTGCGAGTCTCAAGGGGAATGCTGTTGATCGAGCTGTAAGTGTAAGCACACTTGTTTTGTACGGCTAAAAAACATGAATGATTTGTGCATGTGTCTCAATGCACACCTGCCAAGTACAATGTGTACTGATCTACACACACTCTTGGACTCAAAAGTGCATGCTGCTTGTACATTCCGTTCAAATGTTGCAATTTTCCATATCAGCGTTAGGTGTGTTTCCAAGTTGTCCTGCCTTTAATCTTAACAAGGATTACTAGGATAACAAGGATTTGGTCTTTACAGTGTAATGTAAAGTACATTGCATTTCACCTGCAGGACCTCATTGCCGCACAAGCAGCAGAGTCAAAAGAGGCAATGACAGAGCTACAGCAGCACCTGGATTCTCAATACGAGGAGACTGCTGATTTCATTGCAGACTTGTCCCAAAAAAATGGTGCGTTTGTCTTGGAAAGGTTCTGTGCTTGTCCAATTGTGGCTTGCTGGGTCATATTTTCATGGCAAGAGAGGAGCAAAGAGGAGGCTTTTTCACTTGCTCTAAACTTCTTCCTGTGTTTACTTGCTTGTAGAGGATGTTGAGGCTGGGCTTGAAGCAGTCCGCCAGAACCAGGCAGCAAAGGGCGAGGAGCATGCAGGCCAGCTGCAGGTGAACAACAGCATCTGCCTTTTACATTTGCAGGCTCAAATTGGAGTAAGATTAAGAAGGTCGTACAGGTTACATCTTAGATGGGCCGAAAGTCGCTTCTTGATGGTGATGCCAGGAAGAGATAGGAGCCCAGCAACATGAAAGGCTTTGTGTGCAGTAGCAGCAAGAAAGAGTCGCAAATCTATCAAATGCTCGGGAAAGGCTTGAGCAGCAGAAACTTACTGCAGCTTGCTGGAAGGCTTAAGAGCTTCAAAGGTGATTCACATGTTCTTTTCTTATGCTTTTGCTTCAGGATCCAATTCTTTATCTTCTTCAGGGCCAGCTTCCTGATTGCTCAGTGCCTCTGTGGCAGGCTTTTCATGTTTGGTAGCTTCTGGCTGAGATCACAAGGGCAGTTTTGATCATGGGGGCAGGACAAACTCTGAAGCTTACCTCCCACAAAGAAGCACTCTCCATCAAAAACCTACAGGAAGGACAGCGTGCACAAGCCCAAATTGCATGTGATGTCGCTCATCTTATGTGCATGGCTTCTTTCCCTCTCACATGTAGCTCATGTTTCTTGCATGGCTTCTTTCCCCTCACATGTAGCTCATGTTATGTGCATGGCTCTTTCCCCCCTGCAAGTGCTGCGCAAAGCGCATAATCCTGATCTCACATGCTCTCATTGCTGTGTGTCTCAACAGAGTGTGCCTTCTCACGCACGCAGACCTCCCTGCAGGACCTGCGCAACGCCCTGCAGCAAGCGAGCACCACAAGCAGGACTGAGTTGGACAAGGCCCTGCAGGAGCTGAATATGGATGAGCGCCTGTCAGCACTTCAAAGCGCGCTTGACGGACGTATCAATGAGGTGGGGCTGCACACATGCTCTGCCATGTTCGCACAATCCAGGCTGCAGCATCTCTACTTGCCAGTGTGAGCTTGCCACGTCGTTGTATTTGCATGCACACATGGCGCCGTGATGACTGCTTGGATGAAAGCATGCTCGTATCAGATTAGTACGGTGCTGTACAGTTGTGGAGCAAGACTTCAGCCAGTTGCATTACTAATGTAAGAAATGCATGTCCTTCAATCCCAACACAATTTGGATGGGAGCATTCTGGGATGTAAGGAAAAAGCAGCAGGTTCCCAACTGGTTTTTCCTGCACTGCTGGATCGGTGTGGGGCTGTCTCTGGCAGCAAGTGTGGTGATGTGGATTCGCAATCAGCACTATGAAATTAAGTGGGTGCAAAAAGGCTATGAAGGAAGCCATTCATTCTATGTCCACTTGGAACTTCGATACAGATAGAAGTGGAAAACAGGAGGGGTTGCTTTGCATTCTAATTTTTTGCGTGGATTGTGCTCTGGGCAGCACAGGGAATGATACGGGGTGGGGGGTGCAGGTAATCATTACAGCAGGCCAGCATGCATATGCCCATTGCGGAGCTAGACCACACTCTTCCTCCAGAAGTAAAGCAGGGCTTGATAACCCCAAACTAGGCGGTGATCACGATGAATGAATAGTTGAATTGGTGACAGCTTCTGACAGCTCAAGCTTTCTCTTTCTTGCATGCTCCACCATTCCTGGAGGTATATCTCTGTACACTTTAAACAGTGCCCTGTGCATTCAACTGTAGGCCATGTCCCAGATTGATTCCTTACAACAGGACCTGTCAGGAGAGAATGAGCGTGCTCGAGAGGTGGAAGAAGGCCTGAGCATGCGCTTGGATGAGCTCCCACAAGGCATGAAGGAGCAGGTGTGTCGGCTGCTGTCCTTTTCAGGTGCCTGGCTGCCCTGCCTAGATGAGTTCCCACAAGGCATGAAGGGCCTAATATCGTACACCCTTACCCTCCCTTGCTGACTCTAACCCTTAACCTAACCCCCAGCAGGTGGGGCCCGGGGGATTGGGGAGTGGGTGTTGCGGTACATGCTTGCAAGTGCATATGTCGTAAGCTAGTGCTGCCAGCGGCTAGGTCGGGCTTTGAATCCTTGTGCCTTGGGTGGACAAAACATTTGGTGGAAAGCAACTTGGCCAGCTAGGCTGTCCCATCCTTGCTTTTTCTTCTGGGCCTTGCGATCTCTCATCTACCAGTGCCAAGGTCCAGCAGCAACCTGCTTGAGGTCTCGAGCATGCCTGCAACTGGATTGCCTATACATATCCTGCCTGGTCCTGTTTCTATACATAGAGATAAAAGCCTCCCTGCATCAGTGCCCTGCTGCTGATTGGCTGCTAGATTGTAACTTAGGTTGAAGTCAAGGAAGAAGCAGCATGCAGCGGACTGTCAATGCACATTCACAACGAAGTTAGACGTATGGTGCAAAGGATCCACGAGATCCTGGCTGCCGGCCAGACCTTGCCTGTTGCCCACCTGGAAGACCTTCAACGGTTTTTGATGACAGGATGCGCTTGCCCCTCGGCATACCGCAGCATGTCCCTGACTGAGCATGCAACAATGCTGCCTGCTGCAGATGGACCAGGGCTTGGGAGGCCTTCGTCAGGATTTCGAAGCCAGGCTTGAAACCCTGGGCCTGGAGCTGGGCTCGTCCAGAACAGCTGTAAATGTGAGAGCAGGCAGAGTCTTCCGGCCCTTTCCTCTCCCCTTGCCCACGCGCTGCAGCACATCTTGCGGCATCCGGCAAATGCCTTGTCAAACAGCCAGAAAGTATTTTTTTTGTGTTTTCTACTTGTGCTCCCCAAAGCAGCACATATGCTGCCTATGCCTTGCCAAGCCTTCAAGCTGGGTGGGTGGTGGTAAGTTGGATGCCTCGTCTTTGTGGCCAATCATATCAAATATCAAATATCACTGCCAGGTAGTGTGGCATTTGCCCGTAGAATGCCTGGCAAAATGCATGGCGCTTGCCTGTGTCGTACATGACTTGCACACTTAATTTTTACAACTTGCCTGCTGGGCAGGACTCAAAAAGCCAGATAACCCAAGCAGAGAACAACATGAAAGCAATTATGGATGAATACAAGCAGCAAACCCAGGCAAGTGCTGTGGCACTGTCACTGCCGATGCTGCGCAAATCAACTCGTGTCCCTTTGATCATCCAAGCTGCATTGATTTGTGAAATCTGTTAGATTTGGCAACAACTACATGAACTCATGCTTCTGCAGGGTGTACTGCCATGCATGACATACAACAGCAGCTACGCATGACTTCTATGTTGCGCCATAACCCTGCGTCCGCAGGCTAGCATTGTGGGGGTGTCATCAAGAGTAGAAGGACTTGATGGGAGGGCTTCTGCTGCTGCAGCAAGAATTGAGCAGATAGGTGCAGCCATGGCTGAGCAGGTGAGTCGTTGGGTGGAGAAGGCAAGCCATGCCTCACTGTCAGAGAAGTGCTGACTCCAAAGCAAAGAATTATATCAAGTGGAACCATTTGCTCCACTGTAAGACTTGGTGCAATAATGACATGAAAGCTGCAGCTCCCTAAGGCTGCAACTTTTTGCAAGCTTATCAGCAGCTTTTTGCACCTTCGATATATGAGTTTAGAAACATGGTAGGCCTGGCTGGAGCAGATTGTCTTTGAATAAATTGATATCCAATCTAATCACGTACATACTTTCTAACAACTGCTTCTGCACAGAGAGAGAATTGGTTTTCAATCCAATCACATACATACCTGCTAACAACTGCTTCTACGCAGAGAAAGACAAGTGTCTTGGCAAAAGTTGCCTGCATTTTGAACATTGGCCTTTGGCATGGCTGATGGCCCTTGAGCAACTTGGTTTGGACAACAAGACATGCTTTTGGTGTAGGATGCATGGAGGCTGAGCACGCCACAGCCCAGAAGCTGGCTGCAGTGAGTACAGCGCCCATCTGCAAACTGGGGACTGGCTCAGGCACAGCTCGTCCTTTCATGCGGATTGCTTACAGGGAGAGCAAATAAAGGGTGTCGATGAGAAGGTGGAGAGCCTTGTTGAGGAGTTCTCTGAAACTGTTGAAGGCTTGCAGGAGTCTGTTTCTAATCTGGAGACTAGGTAGGGTGCAGTTTGCTAGCTCCTGACATCACCTGACATCTTCCGCTTGCGCCCATTAAAATTATACACATGTTTATGCAGAATGCGTGCTTACGCACAAGCAGCTCAAGCATGCTCAGATACAAAGTCACACTTGCATGGAGCGTACATATGTAAACAGTTGAGCTATTTACCGTAATACAGCTCTGCTTTTTACATCATTGAATGAAGATGACAGCCTTGACAGCTAGTATGACTGTTTGGGGATTGTGCCTCCTGTAAGACAATTACGCATCCTTTTGGGTGCCATGCTCTTGACGCAACATAGGCAATGCCCTTATGCGCTTTGCAACATGTGAAGATCACTGCGTTTATTCTGAAACCTCTGTTGTAAACCGGAATGGTGTCCTTTATCAGGGCCGATGGCGTGGACGAGCGTTTAACTGGTGCCACCGAGAAGCTGGTTGCCAGTGACCATAGCCTGCAGGAAGTGCAGCGGCACATTGCGCTGATCTCTGGAGACTCAAAGGCACGAGAAGCATTGGATGCCATGCAGGTACGACTGGTGCAACAGTCATTGTACCCTACAACTTGCATGCTTGCGGAGGCTGGTTTGAGTCGCCAGGATTTGGGTCTGGTTTTCACTGTGTTGAAATGCAACTACAAAGCCAAGCAGGACCTGCCATCAACTTGTCTGGAGCATGGCTGGCAAGCGCATGCATACATGCAGAAGTCGCAAGGTAGCATGACATGCTGCTGTTTTTGCAACTTTGACCTCTCTTCACAATACATGCGCATATTGCTTGGCAGTGAGACCCTGCCGTAGTCAGAGGCTTCTTTCATAAAGTCTATGCTTCCTTTAATCTCACTCTCAGGCACAAATTGAGGAGGCTAAAGCAAGTGCGCAGGCGTCTGTACAAGAGTTGCGTGGTCAATTGGCTGTGCAAGTGGATAACCTGCAGGCTCAGGTTGGTGCACTCAGGAGTCAAAATTTTACAGTGGATGCTATGAAGATTCCTGTGCTTTGTCTCATTTGAGGTCCAGCAGCTTACAGCATTCATAGAATGCACCTGCTTTGCCAGCAAAAATACTAACGACAAAGGTCAGCTAGCTATTGTGCACCTTCTTGGAATGAAGCTGCTCTAGCAGCCTCTGCCGTGCTACTCCTCTGCTTGCTTTGTCCTTCTCCGTGCCAGCAGCCTTCTTGATTGACTTGGGCCTGCCCCATAGTAATAACATCTCTTCCGCAACTCTACGGCAGGCAAGGAAGCTCTTGCATGCGCACTGCAGCATCAACATCACAATGCAGAAAAAGGAGCAAGGGCGTATTAATTTGCAAACAACTACGTTGGGGAAGTTGAGTGGGTTGCAAAGATTTAGTGACTGGGCAAAGAAGCTCCGGGGCCAGATAAATGAGAATTTGCATCACACTTTAAACATTTGAGAGGAAGACGCTATACGGCAGCAACTCCATGAGACAGGGTAACATAGAAAGGAAAGCCCCAGAGAGAAGCGCCACAAAAAAAGCATGCACAGGCTGCAGGTGCTGTGTTTAGAAATGACACCCAGGCAGCATGGCTGGGAACATTCATGCATGCAGCTTCACCACAGTTTCAATGTTTGCATGCATTGAGAAGGCTGCAGGCCTTCTTTGAACTTACGACTCAGGCAATTGATGCATGCTCCCACTGCCAAAAGCTAGAACTTTCCAGCATGAATTGAATGAGCAGCTTTTGCTCTCAGCGATTTATGTTCATAACTACTACATTTTACAGATTGACAAGGCGCATGAGACCTTTACTGGCTTTGAGGAGCTGAGAGCCGGCTACCAAGGTCTCAGGGACGGCCTGAGTAAGATTGAGCAGGCACAGGCAGAGTACCAAGCGCAATTAACGGTGAGCGCTCTGCATACAAGGTTTGATGGAGTACAATATGCCGCGTGGACTTCTGCTTGCCACGGTATCCAGCGTTCATGAGAAGGATCTTGCAAGGACAAGCATTGGTAAATACCAATGGGTAAATACTGCAGATGTGCTAGAATGGGTGAATGCATGCTGCACACCTGTTTTCTTGCTAGTTATCAAGTTTGTGCTTGAATTTGCTTGGCATTCTTGCTCATCCTTTCTGTTGTCTGCACAATTTATGGCGTGCTCTGTGTAAACATGGATTCACGCTCCATTTGCTCGCAGACTGTGCATGATCTGGAGAAGCAGCTTTTGGCATTGCAATCTGAGGTGGAGAGCCTTGGGAACACTGGGCTGAAATCCGAGGAAATAGAGCTTGTCCGCAAAGAGGTAGGTAAATCAAAGTATAATTCATTGCTGGAATAATCCTTCCTTTTATTCTTATATCTTGTTTGGAGGTACCGCCCAGAAATACTAAATCTTGTTTTAGCTATTTTGCAATGAAGGCAAAGCTATTCATAACAGATGCACTGCACGGTAGGCAGCACCATTAAAGGGTGAAAGCACGTTATTCAGGAATGAGGAGGAGGGGGAAAAGCAGGAATGTTGTGGGAAATTGTTACAGAGGACATAGGAAAGACAGCGCGGCGATGTTATGAAGTAGTATTGCCAGTGGCAATACTGGATCCGCTACTTGGCCTGCTGTTGCCCTCGGAGCCGTTCTTCCCATACCTCTGCTGCCTCGGCTTATACTTGGCTGTGGCCGCAAACTTCAAGCGCAACGCCTTTGGTTCAGGGGCGTTGATGCTTTTGAATATGCTATTTTAAGTGATATGAATGGATTTCCTTTGCTGTGGAGCAAACCAACCTAGGACTGACAAAGGATCAACATATGTTGCGTTCTCGTTGGCCTTTTCAGCGGGGTCATAGAGCGCCTCAGTAACATTTTGGCTTCTGCTGCTTGTTTTGTGCTTGTAGGTACTTACAGACCTGGATCTCAAGATCAAAGAGCTTAAAAAAGAGCTTGAAGTGCAGTTGGGACAGCATATGCTTTCCCAGAAAGTAGAGGAAGCAAATTTCCGGCTCACAGAAGACATGAATCGCGAGTGGCTTCGCTACACAAAGGACTCAGAAACAGTAAGACGCTTGGTGGCTGCGGTGATTTACATAGGGGGTTGTAGCTAGGCCTTGCTGGCATGTTGGAGGGAGGAGACAGAGCTGAGCCGTCTGAGACTGTTCTGCCTTAGCAGTGAAATAAGGACACATGGGTGGCGTTGCCTTTGGGCCATCCTTATGTGTAAGCGTTGCTCATGTGCTCCCAGCCCTGTGCTACAATTGCTGGTTTAATACAGCCAATGCAAGCTTAAGGGGCTCTTTGAAGATAAAAAATTTGCCTTTATTGTGTGATAGGTCCTTGAAAACTGCCTGTTTAGAAAACATCCCCACCTTGTACAGGCCAATATGCAGTATACATCCAATTGATTTATGGAGGTTTAGTTCTTCATTTATCAAAACCCTGATTATGATGCTGGCCACTTGGGAAGGGACATCCATCTTTTTTCCTCTCTTACCCTTGTAGACAAAACTCTTGGGCTCCTCCAGTTTCTACTAATGGGTATGCATCATGTGTCTAATTCATTTACATTATGCAGCTGCGCCACAAAGAAGAAGCTGAGCTGGAGAGAAGGGTAGCCGCAGACTTGACCCGAAGTTTGCATGTGGCTTTGGACAAGGGCCTGGTAGGTGAAATAAATGGCAAGTAGGGGAAGATAAGGTGTTTTGAAGATTTCTCCTCATTGTATGTGAAGGTTCCTATGCAATTCACGTTTAAGGCAACACTACCTGTCATCGAGACTACATGCTTCCTTTTTAAGTTTGTGTGCTTCACTTTTTAATGTTGCCATACTGTGCTTCACTGCCTTGCAGGAGCGCATGGTTGAAAATTTGCATGAGATGATAGATGGCCGGTTGCAAGGCACTCGGTCTGAGTCACAGATACCTTTGCGGAACAAAAGAGGATCGCTCTAATGTCGGCTCACAATTGAGCTACTTGCTTTCTTTTTTATGAGATTTTCTGCTGGTCTTACAAAAAGACCTTGCATGTGGTTTTGTTGCATTTGTACATCATGTACAAATGATGCCTCCCAATTTATCGCCTGCGGATCTGCTATGTAACGCATGTATTGGTCTCCGAAGAAGAGTGCACACACTTGTTACTGACCCCTATGTCTGTTTTTCGTTTTCTGTATATATCACTGTGACCTTGCCTTGATTCTGTTGATGGTTCAGGCAAATGTCTGTGAAAAATGGTGTATTTTACGCGTCCAAGTCATCACATCATGGTGACAACTTGAATTCACTATGTGGTACACTCCTATTATTCAAACCCGCATTGTAATTGCCTCAACCAACAATTGTCAGGTCTCAATTAACACTCTAGCATTAAGCAAGAAACTTTTGGCAAGGATACTATACAGTGTCCCGATGCCATCATTGATAGCCCCCGTTTTTCAAACTCTCAAGCAACCACGCTGCTCTCAAAACACTCTCTTATCACATCTTTTTAATGGAATTCGGCAGCTGCTACCTTTGACATGTTATTTGGCTTGTCACGCCAGATTAGTGCAGTGCCAGATTTATGCTGCATTGTGACCTGGAGGTTGGTTGAGTCAGTTGGTAGAGTATTTGATCCCTCGCTCAGTTCAGACATAGCTGTANTTGAGCACGTCAAAGACGAACTCACAGTAATACCTTGTTTGCTTCTAGCGACCTTGTAACATGTACGCCAGGGAGTAAACCCCTCTAGCCCTTGGGGGGCAACAGGCGTGGCAGCGCCCAATCCAGTCTAGTTATGGTCATGCTACGAGCCTAGTTTGGATGCAGCAGTCTCTCAGCGTGACACGGACCTTATGGACTATTTTTTGGCTGGCGAAGACCAGCAACAAACCAATCAGCCTAATGACTTGGCTGGCGGTTAACCCCCCTAAACTTGTAAACTTGTAAACAAGCTGATTTCCGCACTAGCGTGCGGAATGGGCCCCAGGGGTGCCCCCCTAATGCCACCTCGTTATCTATACCTTAACGAACTCCCATAGCATGTTATGAGGGGTGTGGGCAGGTTTCATATGCGTGCACTTACTCATGCAATGGAATCCTCCATCTGGCGGGGTGGAAATGGCCACTGTAATAAGTGCTCCTGTGCTGCTGTGCAACATGAGGTGCATGTTCTTTTCCGCTGTTAAGACTTGTTTGTTTGCTCCCTCAAAAAGAAATAACTTGTTCCTTTTCTTCCCTTTCTGCCAGTCCTTTTCTGTGGTGGCCCTTAAACCCTACCTTGTAACCTTGTATGCAACTCTAACTGCCCAACCTGAGGAAAAGCATCACAACTTACCGAGCCGTAGTAACTGGAATTGATTTCATGGAAACAAGAAAGAAGAGAATGAATCTCAGAAAGCCAAAACACACCGGACAAGCGTTCTGGTACAAGCCTGCACTGCAGCTCAGTGTACACTATCTTAGCACCGCAAGAACCTGCAACCAGATAAAAGGGCTGCCTATGCAGATGCACTTGGCCTGCTTGCCGTAGTAGCACCAGACCTTGGCATTCAGCTTGGCCTTGCATGCATGCTTTATAATTCTCACTCATTCAGTCAAGAGAGCCTGGAGCAGAAGCGAGCCTTTGGAAACCAAAACAACCTCGAAACCCTCCTCAAGGCCGAGCAGGGAGGTCCATCTTCATGCCCTTCTGGATCTGGCCCCATCCAATCAGACGCCAGTGCTTCTCTACACGCCTGCACGTAAATCAGGGACACAATAGCCAGGGGGTAGAAGCCATGGCCGCAGTGGGCAACACCGCAATCGGCCCTTCAACTCTACCCCTTCCAACCCCTCGCCCCACGATCTGTCATGGTTTGGGTCCCACAGGGTGCCAAAGAAACGGGCTCACAATTGATTACTGACTAATACATTAAGCACCTCAGGCATTTCTTGTTCCAGTGTCAAGGTTCCAGTGTCGAGAGACCTGGCACCAGCGCATGCGTCCCTGGTCCCCATGCTGCCAACGGGTATGTTGCACGCGCCTCGCAAGAACATTTGGGCAAAGAGCGTGCGAGCACGCATCATATGCATGTGCGCACACACATAAGACACACCTTTCACACCAACTTATCGGCAGAGCACCCACCTGCTCAATGCCACCTTCTCCCCCTCCTTTGTGCACACAGGACTGGTGAGCTGCAGCTTCGCCAGATCATGCTTCACAGCAATCACGCGCGCGCCAGTGCACATGGACCCAATGTTGAGCATGAGCACCTCGCCCTTGGCCAGTTTGGACACCTGTTGAGAGCAATAGCAAGATTTGCTTGTGAGTCTGTGCATGCACATGTTTAATGTGTTGTGTATTTGTGCTGTGTGCTGTGTGCGCAAGCATATGCGAGTCGAGCACCAGTACGAGCGATAGAGTGCCTGCCTGCCTGCATGCATGCCCTGCTGCTGCTGCTGCTGCTGCTGCTACTTAACCTCTGATCCAGCAACNCTATCCAACGGC
>SL_4KL_010_BRINEDRAFT_10001729_pt1 | contig 12167 bp, 5 predicted proteins | sample SodLak_010_BRINE_2_FD_10664 | JGI IMG/M metagenome (IMG submission 10664) | reverse complement strand
GGGAGGGGAATGAGTACGAGTACTACCAAGGAAACGGCGCAAGCCAACTGGAGATCGCAGTCGCCGATCACGGTGAGCGCCCGACGAAAGAGTTCCTGCGGAAGACGTACTCGGATCGTCGTGGAAACCGCGCGAACCCGATTCTGATCGTCGCCATCTACGGCGACAAGGTCGGTCTCTGTGGCCCGAGTGGTGAAGAGCCGCCCATCTATCGTGACGTTGACCGCGGACAGGCCGAACGGGTGTGCGATGCCGCGCTCGACAAGCCGGATCGGTTCACCGCTCAGCAGTTCCTCAGCGAGATGCTCCCCCAACTCGACGAGGAACTCACCGGGCTCAGGAATCAGGGACTGCTTTCGACGCACGAACTCCGCGTCGGTGTCCCCGAACGTGACGACTGGGAGGACGCGACTGAACAGGCTCGTCGCGCCCTCGATGACGATGACCCACGGGAGATGGTCAAGGGGCTGAACTACGAGATCGACCAGCTCACCGACCAGAGCTACGTCCTCAAGGACTCCAGCGACGGCCACGAACGCGCAGTCGCGATGTTCCTACAGGAAGACGAGTCGTTCGACCACGCCCAGGACCGGTTCGTCGGTCAGTCGCCGGTCGCCTATGCCCTCAATGAGGCTGATAAGCGCAATCTCGACTACGTCATCGGGAGTAGCGGTGACACGCTCCGACTGTACACCACGAACCCCGATGCCGGGTTCGGGTCGCGCGGTCGTACAGACACCTACGTCGAAGTGAACACGAACCTGCTAGCCGACGACAAAGCCGCGTACCTCTGGCTCCTGTTCTCCGCGAACGCGCTCCGGGACGAGGGGACGCTCCACGACATCATGGAGCGGTCGAAGGACTACGCCGCCGATCTCGGAGCCCGGCTACGCGAGCGGATCTATGACGACGTCGTCCCCGATCTCGCAGAGGCCATCGCTCGCGCTCGGGACTTAGAGGACCCGACCAAAGAAGATCTCGACGAGACGTACGAGATGGCGCTCGTCCTGCTGTATCGGCTCCTGTTCATCTCCTATACCGAAGACGAGGAGTTCCTCCCGCGACGGCGGAACGCCCGCTACGATCAGGACTCGCTCAAGCGCAAGGCCCGCAACCTCCATGAGTTCGTTCAGGACGACGGTGAGTTCGACGAGAATTTCTACGACCACTGGGACGACGTGATGCACCTCTCGCGGGCGATCCACCACGGTCACGACGAGCTGGGTCTGCCCGCCTACGATGGTCGGCTTCTGTCCGAAGACCCCGATGTTTCGGAGGCCGGGGCACGGCTCGCAGACATCCGTCTCGACAATTCGGAGTTCGGGCCGGTGCTTGTGAACCTCCTGATCGACGAGACCGAAGACGGTTACCAGGGGCCGGTGGACTTCCGGAACATCGGCGTCCGCGAGTTCGGCGTCATCTACGAGGGGCTCTTAGAGTCCGAACTCTCGCAAGCAGATCAGCCGCTCACTGTCGATTCAGAAGGGCGGTACGAACCGGTCAGTACCGACGGACAGCAGACGCTTGGTGAGGACGATGACGGTGTAATCGTCCAGGAGGGAGAAGTGTACCTCCACGGTCAGTCTGGGGAGCGTAAGGCTACCGGGACGTACTACACCAAGACTCGGTTCGTTGAGCACCTGCTGGACTACTCACTCGAACCCGCGCTCGACGAGCACATCGAACGCATCGACCAACTTCGAGAGGAAGAAGGCGAGAACGCCGCCGCGGACGCCTTCTTCGACATCCGGGTGGCCGACATCGCGATGGGGTCGGGACACTTCCTCGTGGGTGCTGTTGACCGTATCGAGTCCCGGCTCTACTCGTACCTCACTGAGAACCCACTACCACCTGTTGAGGATGAACTCGACAACCTCGAAGACGCCGCACTGGACGCGTTCGCCGACGAGGAGTACGCCCCACCGGTGGAACGAGGGCAACTGCTCCGGCGGCAAGTGGCCCGGCGGTGTATCTTCGGAGTTGACCTGAATCCCCTGGCAACAGAGCTCGCTCGACTGTCGATTTGGGTCCACACGTTCGTCCCCGGCCTCCCGCTTACGTTCCTCGACTATAACCTCGTGACAGGCGACTCGCTCGCAGGTATCGGCACGCTGGATGAGGTAACGGAGATCCTCGACATGGAGCAGTCTTCGCTGGAGATGTTTATGGGCGGTCAGAGTGTGATGGACGAGGTCCGCGATGACATCGCTCGTCTCGGAAACTTCGCAGATGCCAGTGCCGAACAGGTCCAAGAGGCCCGCGAAACCCGAGCCGAGATTGAGGAACGGCTTGAGCAGGTACGGGCACGGTTCGACATTCTCACCGCCTCACGTATTGATGACAATATCGATACCGATCCTGTCTCAGATACGAGCATCGAAGACATAACAGATACCTCAAGCTACAAACGAGCTCAAGAAATATTGGAATCGACTAATCCACTACACTTCCCAGCCGCGTTTCCAGAAGTGTTTGATGGAGATGAATCGGGATTCGACGTTATTGTTGGCAATCCTCCTTGGGAACAAACAAAGGTCGAAAGTGTATCCTTCTGGACCCGTCACTATCCCGGAGTCCGTTCAATGTCGAGAAAGGATCGTAAAGACCGCATTAAGGAGTTAGAACAAAAGAGACCGGACTTACTGGCAGAATTAAAAACTCGGCAAGAAGAAGCCGAGAAGAGAGGAAAATTCCTGACTGGTGGCCCGTATGAGGGCGTCGGATCGGGAGATCCAGATATGTATCAGGCTTTCTTATGGCGTTTCTGGCAACTCGTACGAAAGAACGGGAAGATTGGCGTCGTTCTCCCTCGAGAGGCCTTCATGCAGAAAGGATCTGAAGCCATAAGGCGCCGTATTCTGGAGGAAGGAACATTTATCGACATAACATACGTCAAGAACAAATCTCGTTGGGCATTTGAGATGGAGCCGAGATATACTATTGGCTTAGGTGCGTTTGCGAAGACAGAACCAACAACGAGTACTACCGTGCCAATAAGAGGGCCGTATGCCAGCGAATCTGAATTTGAACGAGGTGTCAAAACAGACCCATTCAGATTCAGTCTGGCTGAGGTTAAAGCATGGACAGACGTTTACGCGCTACCACTGTTTCCTTCATCTGAAAAATCAATAGCCGCATTTGAGAGACTACAACAAGCACCTCGACTGGATACTGATGAAACCGAAGGATGGAAAACGGTCCCGTATCGAACGGGAATAACGTCAAGCGATTGTGAGGATGAACCTAAGGATGATCGGTGGCCAGTATATAAAGGGTCTTCATTCGATATATGGGATCCAGAGACTGGCGATTATTACGGGTGGGGTGATATTGATGAACTTACCACCTATCTGTCAGGCAAGAGGGAGAGAAGTAGAAAATGGCCAGATAATGAACGAGATTTACCCTGCTTTCGGCCGGTAATCGCGTTTAGACGGGTTACTAATCGAACAAATAGGCGGACAACGATTGCATCGCTAATCCCTCCGCATGTGTTCATGCGAGATGCGGATCCCTTCCTGCTATGGGAGGAAGGTGATGAGAGAGATGAGGCGTATCTCATTGGTGTCCTTTCGTCTATCCCACTTGACTGGTTTTCAAGGCGATTCGTTGAGAAGCACTTAGATTATTATATATTTAATGGGCTCCCTATTCCGAGGCCTAAAGAGGACTCCCAGCTACGTCGTCGGGTCATTGAATTATCGGGCCGCCTCGCCGCCGTGGACGACCGCTATGCCGACTGGGCCGACGCCGTTGGTGTTGACTACGGCCCGCTCGACGAAGAAACGAAGCAGGAGAAGATCTACGAACTCGACGCCGTCGTCGCACACCTGTATGGTCTCTCCCGCAACCACGTTGAGGTGATCTTCGAGACGTTCCACGACGGCTGGGACTACGAGGAGCGTCTCGAACGAGTGCTCGACTATTACTCGGACTGGGCCGACAAGCTTGATCTCGACCACGCCGACCGTGAGGCGGAACAAGCGGCGGGAACGCGCAACGATGACTGAACGCAGTCGCTTCGAGCGCCCACAGTTCGTCGATAACCGGAGCGGGAACACGCTCGCCGCGGCGATCAACGGCTACCTCGAAGAGATCGACGACCGTCTCGCCGACGATCCCGACCTGGATGTCGTCACGGGCTACTTCAACCCGCGCGGGTACTTCTCGGTCGCCGAGGGGCTGGAGCACGTCGATCAAGTCCGACTCCTCATCGGTGCCCAGCCGGAGTACGAGGGCACCGAACGGTGGCGACAACCAGGCGAGCCGCTGGACGAGGAGTACGACCAGAAGCGAATCAACGACGCGCTCCAGCGACTCGACCAGAACCTCGAACAGGACCGGAATCTGCTGGGCTTCTCCCGCGAGATGGACGAGAATCTTCAGGACCTCGTCGAGTTCCTGAACAGCGACCGCGTGGAGATCCGTCGGCACGAGGATAGCTTCGTCCACGGGAAGGCCTACCTGTTCTCCGACCACGAGGGCGTCGTCGCGGGGTCGTCGAACTTCACCGGCGCGGGCCTGAACTCGAACCTCGAACTCAACCTCGGCACGTACGACCCGCACGTCACGGGGAAGGTCCAGAACTGGTTCGACGACCTCTGGAGCGAGAGTGAACCGTTCGACCTCGCCGGGCTCTACGAGGAACGGTTCGAGCCCTACGACCCGTACCTCGTCTACCTGCGCGTGCTCTACGAGCGGTACGGTGAGGAACTCGAAGAGGAACGTGAGGAAGAGGGTGGTATCGGGCTCACGACCTTCCAGGAGGACGGTGTCCGTCGCGCGAATCGTTTCCTCGACGAACACGGTGGCGTCATCGTCGCCGACGAGGTCGGACTCGGGAAGACGTACATCGCGGGTGAACTTCTCCATCAGTACGTCCACGAGAACCGACAACGCGCGCTCGTCGTCGCGCCAGCGTATCTCCGCGACGGGATGTGGAATCGCAAGCCGAGCGAGTGGGGGATTCAGTTCGAGACGATCTCCTACGCTGAACTCCGGAACGACAGTCAACTTGGTGGCGATGCCAACAACCTCGACCTGGACGTGAACGAGTACCAGCTGGTCGTCATCGACGAAGCTCACGCGTTCCGGAATCCGGGAACCCAGCAGGCTGATGCGCTCCGCCGTCTTCTCCGTGGTGACCCGCCGAAGGATGTGGTGATGCTCACGGCAACGCCCGTGAACAACTCGCTGTGGGACCTGTACTACGAGCTCGACTACTTCATCAAGAACGACGCCGCGTTCGCCCACGAGGGGATTCGGTCGCTCCGTGAGCGGTTCAAGCAGGCCCAGGCGGAGGACCCGTCGGATCTGAGTCCGGACATGCTGTTCGACGTGCTCGACGAGACGACGGTCCGCCGGACGCGACGGTTCATCAAGAACCACTACGAGAACGCCACGATGCCCGATGGCGAAGGCGGCTCCGTTCGGATCAGCTTCCCCGATCAGCACCCGAGACGAGTTGACTACGAGTTCTCCGAGACGTTCGGTGACGAGTACTTCGCTGATATAGAGGAGGGGTTGGCCGCACGCGACGATGACGAGGACCCGAAGCTCACGTTGGCCCGCTATCGCCCATCGTACTACCTCGAGGGCGAAGAAAACGCTTCGGAACTCTCACTCGTGGGGCTCCTCCGGACAGGCCTGCTCAAGCGGTTTGAGTCTTCCAGTCACGCCTTCGCCAACACGCTCAATCGGATGGTGGCACAGAACCGTGCCGCCCTTCAGCTGATGGACGAGGGCTACTTCCCGGATTCGGACGCCATCGACGAGTGGATGGAGACGGACAGCGACGAGGCCTGGGAGGAGATGCTCGAAGAGGCTGAAGGAGGTCGTGTCCCGCTCGCCGCGGCAGAGGCCGACCCCGATCAGCTTCGTGCCGACTTCGAACACGACATCGAGATCCTCGAACGGTGGCACGATGGCGCACGGGCCGTGAGTCGTGACCAGGACGAGAAGCTTCACGCGCTCCGAGATACCCTCCACGATGTGGTAGAACTCGCCCGCGAGGACGCTGAGGCGGGAGAGGTAGATGATGAGAACGTCGAGGCCGCGTTCCGACAGAACCGCAAGGTGCTGTTGTTCTCGTACTACGAGGACACGGTGGATTGGATACTCGATTATCTGGAGGACATCGTCGCAGAGGACGACGAACTCTCGTGTTACGAGGGTCGCATCGCTGGCGTCTCTGGTGAGGACTCGAAGCGTGGTGTCACGCGAGAGGATGCCGTCTACGGGTTCGCACCGAACATCTCGGACGCCCCACCCGATGCCACCGACGAGTTCGATATTCTCGTCACGACGGACGTGCTCGGGCAGGGTGTCAACCTTCAGGAAGCCCGCACGGTGATCAACTACGACTTGCCCTGGAACCCGATGCGAGTGGTTCAGCGGAACGGGCGGATCGACCGCGTGAACTCGCCGCACTCGGAGATTTATCCGATCTCGTTCTTCCCCGAGGATCGCCTGGATGAACTCCTCGAACTCGAACACCGTGTCCGACGGAAGCTCACGCAGGCGGCACGCTCAATCGGTGTCGATAGCGAGGTCATCCCGGATATGGAGACGCTGGAGCAGAACTTCTCGGACAAGCTCGAGGACATCGGGTCGATCCACGACCAGGAGACCGACGTGTATGAGGAGGGAGGTAAGCAGGCCGCGGCCTATTCGGGGGAAGAGTATCGCCAAGAGCTCCGGAAGGGATTACAGTCCCGTGAAGGCCAGATCACGTCGCTCCCCTGGGCCGCAGGGTCGGGGTTCGAGGGTCAGAATCCGGGGTACTTTTTCTGTGCCCGAATCGGCGACGAGGTGTTTATGCGGTTTGTCCCGCGCGGGTGGGAGGAGATGGAGGCCGAAGACGACGAGGATGACATCCTCATTCAGGACACGCTGACGTGTCTCAAGCGGATCGAGTGTACGGAGGAGACAGAGCGCGTACTTCCCGACGGGATGCGCGAGCGCGTCTATGACGCGTGGGAAGAGGCGCGTGGGGACATCTTCCAGCAGTGGCAAGAGCAGACGGACCCGCTGAATGTCCAGCCAGACATCCGGAAGCTGTTCCGTGAGGTGGGCCAGCACCTACGCGATCACTGGCCGGACGATATGACGCAGGAGAAACTCCAGAAGACGGTCTCCTCGGTCGAAGCCCCGTGGCCGCGGCGGTATGAGCGTGAACTCCGGGAGGTCTATCAGGATGAGTCGCTCGCCCCCGTCGAGAAGTCCCGCAAACTCGTTGCCAAGGCTGAGGATCTCGGGCTCCAACCATACGAGGCCCCTGACCCGCTTCCCCAGCTGGAGGAGAAAGAAGAGGTGAAACTGGTCTGCTGGATGGTGGTCGCACCGTATGAAGAGCAGGACGACAACGAGGACCGCTCCTCGCTGGTGTCACAGATGTCCGTTGACTCGTTCTGAGACGGTTTAGAGAAAAGAGGTGTCAAAATGATACGGAACGAATCAAATGATGACCGGAACAAAACTGAACTGATAGCAAATAAGAACAAGAGGGTTGTACTGATAGCGAGTTTCGTCTTTCCTCCGCTTGGATACTGGCTCCTCGGCAAACGAAAATACGGTCTTCTCTGCCTATTTACAGTCGGTTACTTCCTCTTGGGCTTTCTCTTGGTTCCGATTCATACCCGTTTGCTCATCAATCGTGCTCAGAAGGTGGTCGGTGATGCTGAAATTAAGCAGAGAGGCTATCACCGACATTACGGTAGGTGTCCAGATTGTGGTGACCAGATGCTACGGAAGTGTGGACACCGGTCGGTCGTCTGTGAGTCCTGTGGAGAACGGTTCTCCGAAAGTAACGTTGAATATCTTGGGATTTTACAATCTATTTCTACTGATGATGGCAAGAAAGACAGTTATGAGGATGTTGAACTGACTGAATCAGAAATATCTGAGCGAGTTGAACAGATTGACAGCGAGATGGAGGTGAGCGAAATAGATGATTCGGAGATTTCTGATCGCGTTGACCGCATCGAAAGTGAGCGACATCCTGCTTTCGGCATCTTCCTTGGGGGCGGCCTTGTAGGAACTGGACTTTTACTCTCTCTAACTGGTATTGGTGCGATTATCGGCATCCCTCTGTTTTTATTTGGAGGATTTATTTTGGTGGCGAGTTTGGTTGGTCAAACAGGTAAAACAGCGAAAAAGTCGATGACGGACTCAGTCTGGAAGGGTACAGAGCTTAGCGAAGCTAAACCAGGCGTTGTTCGTCACCGCAAAGTGAATAAGAAGTTCGGGGGCCGGTGTGTTATTTGTGGCGAGTTTGTATCTCTGCGAGATGTTAGCGGGAAGGGAATTTCAGACGAGGCAAAGTGTAAGCAGTGCGAGGCTCGGTTTGAACGCGAGGATTCAGATGGTTGGCGGTTGGTTGAGGGAGATGATGATAGAATCGGTGAGCGAAAGCAGATCGACCAATGGAAAGACGAACTTCGGGAACGAGAGCTGAAGGAAGCCAATTAATCAGCAGGCTCCCGGTATTGTTATGACGATCAGTTTCCTCCAGCGGGTGAAGACTCTGTGCGGGGGGTAGGTCAAGACGAGCGCGACCTGCTGTCGGAACAGAGGCCGGGACAACGTCACTCTCCGTCAGCCTCGGCTCAGCTAACCGGCAATCCTACCTCGCAGATGCCGCTATACGTTTCTCTAATAGCATAATCTGCGAGGTAGGCGTTGTACTGCGGTTCTCGGTCAAACGCTCCGACAGCACGCGCCGGTTCGGCCTGACCCAGACGATTTTGTTGCCTGCGCTCAACAGGTGACGTATGGCTTTCAGCGTCTCGTGGCACAACTTGCTCGAAGAACTTGACGATCTCCCCGAGGGAGCCACGCTGATCACGCCGCTGTCACACGACCGGTTCCGGATCACTGACGTACAGGAGCAACGGATTGTCATCGAGTTTCTCGACCGCGACATCGACGAGACACGGCCACTCCAACGAGATCAGTTCGAGACGCTGTATCGGCGTATCACCGACGAGCCGGACGGCTTCGAACTCGACCGACTCCCGGCCGACGCCGACCCGTATCCAGCGGTGTTGAGCGTCCATCCTGGGTTCGAGATCGATGAGGATCGCGGCGTGATCGCGGAGAAGGAAGGCCCAACGACGAATCAGCTACTTGACGCTGGGGACGAGTCCGAGCACCAGGAACGAACGGAGCCGGATCTGGATGTCTATGCGGACGCTCTCTTGCTTGTTGACGCGCTCGAACGCCACGAGGTAGACGTGCTGGAGGAGATGAACACGGACGCTCTCGTGAATCTCTATACCCTGCTCTCGGACGTACAGCGCAACGCTAACGATCTCCGGAAAGATGTGGCAGATGTGTTGCTCAATCGATTACACCACGACCGCCCGGTCGGTGGACCATTTGGCTCTGTCCAACGCACAACCCGCCGCAATCGCTCGCTGAAAGACGATAACGAGGTGCTGGAGAAAATCGAGGAGGCTGGTATCGACCGCGAGCGCGTGATGGGCCTCGACCGTGACAAAATAGACGACGCAGTTGATGTGACGGAGCTGTCCGAGAGCGACGTGTACGACATCTCTGAGAGCGAGTACGTCCGCAAGGCCGAGGTAGATGAAGAGCGCAAAGAGACTCGCCTACAGGGCCTCAAGGACCAGCTTTCTGCCGCTGAAGGCGATGAAGCCGAGGAGCTCCGCGAGGAGATCGAAGAGCTTGAATCCCGCATCGAAGAGCTAACTGAGTTCAAGTCCGGCACACAGTTTCACACGCAGACAGAGGGTGGACCATGACGGAACGAGACGAGGAGCGCGAGGAACGCATTTCGATGCGAATCATCGTCGACGCTTACACCGTAGAGGAGCAGGCCTACGGCTGGCACGCCTATCTGGACGACTTGATGGATTTCCCCTTCGAGGCGCAGTGTGCGAGCGAACAAGATGAGTCACCGCTGAAAGAAGGCGAAACGGTACGGGTTGTCGGAATGTCGTCAACGGAGCCGACACTCAGCCAGCAGTATGTGACCGTCGAGTGGATGGACCGCGAGTTCGGCGTGCCACTGGAGCAACTGGAACCGCTCGATGTCAACGACGAAACGAAGCAAGCTATCGAGGACTGGCACTACTGGCTCGAACGCTGACCTCGATGTAGCCGGTTTCTGGTCCGCCCCATACAACAAGGATACGGAAGTGGAAATCAGGCGAACTGGTAATTTCGTCGAAGGGTGACGTTTTTTCAGGCGGCCACGAGTACTCCGAGAGCATGGCGAGTGGCGAAAAGTTAGCAGACCGCTTTCGTGAACTCCGGACTTCACTCGAAGCTCTACCGGAAGTAACGGAGCCACCGAAACCGATGCTCCGGATTCTCGGCTCAGCGAGGGCCGAGCAGAAGTGGAATACCTTGCTGGCTTACTTTCTCGATCCGTCCCAGCCGCACGACTTCGGTGCCGACCTGCTCAAAACCTTCCTCGACAAGGCAGGACAGGTGACCGGCGAGGAGATTGACTATTACCACCGGGACATCGAACAGGTATCGGTCGAAACGGAGGTCACGTCGCCACAGAATAATCGACTCGACGTTCTGATTCGCGCCCCTGATGAGTGGTTCGTCTGTATCGAATCGAAGGTTGACGCCTCTGAGGGGGACCGTCAGACACAGCGGTACGTCGAAGACCCCAACATCGGCAACGAAGAGAAAGACGAGTATCCCGAGGACGGGCGATACTACCTGTTCCTCTCGAAGGAACATGCCCCCGACTCATCGGCCTGCGGATTCGAGGACATCTCGTGGCGAGATGTGGTCGAGGCGTTCCAGACTGAACTGAATCTCTCTCACGGCCAATATCCCCAGCGGAGCGTGAATCAACTCGAAGATTTCCTGTCCACGATAATCACGGTGACCAACATGGAAGAAGACGATTTCGAGCAGATACAGAAAGAGAAGGTCCAGCTTCTCAGCGAGTACCGGGACGACATAGACGAACTGTTTGAGGCGACAGAGTCACTGCGCGAGCGTGCTGTCGAAGAGTGGCCGGAGCTATTCCGGAGTCAGGTTGAGGACGACCTCTGGACAGATAAGTGGACGACTCGTAGTGAACCCAGAGAATGGGGATGTATTTTCCGACATGGATGGTATCTGGACAGCGCAAATCTTGAGCCGACAAACATACACGATGAAACCACTGGCAACCGAGGCTTTAGACTCCATTTCAATCACTTGATTAGAAAACAGGAGTCATTCAGCAAGGGTGAACTAACCTACCGATTGCGCTCTCCAACAAGGGTGGACATGCGTGACGAGTTCTACCGACTCTATAACACTGACAGGTGGCAAGATGAGCTTAAGCCGTTACTGGATGAGCGTGGCATCACAAACAAAGGGAACAAGCAGGACTACATGCTCAAGACATACGATGTGGACCAATCTGGACTTCCGGAGAGTTACTTCGAAACGCTTGCTATCGCGTTCGAGGAACATATTCCAGTCGCGGAGGTCATAGACGGGATAGTTGAGGAGGCCGTTGTGAACGTCAAAGACGACTGAATAGTACGGTCTGTTTGGAGAGCATTGTGTACCTGAGGCACGCTCACTGCTCACAGGCCGGTCTGACGCGCGTGTGCCCGACGTTGAAGTAGCGAGCGAGACTATTAACCAGCATGGCCCGTCGCTCCGAAACCTGCCCCAACTGCGGCCACAGTTTCAGCTACAATGAAGCGACCGGTACAGGACCGTCAGAGTTCATGAGCGAAGGTCAGTGCCCGAACTGCGGCCATCATATCCGAACGCCGCCGGGAACGTAGGTCAGTGAGCCAGGTTAATGTACGTACCGAGTAGTTCCGTGTGAGAAGATTTCCGGGCGGGGGAAGGTCAAGACGAGCGCGACATTGCTGTCGGGACGGTGGCCGAGGAAAACGTCACTCTCAATCAGCTTCGAATCAGCTAACCGGTAATCAATCCAGCGGTTGCCAAGCTCCAATTTTCCGAATAGCGGCTAACGCTGTCCCTCAGGAATAGTTATAAACCTCCGACACAATTTGGGTCATATCGGTCCTGAAATGGGCGATTTGGCGGTAAATTGGCTCAATGGGACCCTCTGCGTTGAGGGCGCTGTCCTGTAGAGGTCCGCCGGTTCAAATCCGGTCCCACGCATCGCTGGGGTCCACACCCCGACCGATGCACGGTGTTGTCTCTACGAC
>SL_4KL_010_BRINEDRAFT_10001727_pt1 | contig 12173 bp, 8 predicted proteins | sample SodLak_010_BRINE_2_FD_10664 | JGI IMG/M metagenome (IMG submission 10664) | reverse complement strand
GAGGGTGCATTCCAAGGAACCTACTACGACAATGATGAGTTCGCACAACTGCTCGATGATGCACGGGTAAACCCGAACTACGAGGAACGCCGTGACATGTATGAGGAAGCGGTGACGATGATGATCGAAGACCGCGTTCACATTCCGCTGTACAACCTCAGTACCAACATGGCTGTCAAAGACTATGTTACCGGATTGGAGCCACATCCTGTTGCAACAGAGAACCCACAGGTATTCTCCGATCGACGCAGCACAAACTCTGATGTTTCCGGAACAAACGTTAGCATCGACTAGTCATTCGATTTCTGTTTTGCTCAAAATAACAGAGTATATGTAGTCAGCTCTGGGTTTAGTTGGCCGGGAGCTGTGCAAGCACCGATCGAAGCTCGTAGGTGAGTGCGTTGTACGATCGTCGAGCGCCCCATGCAAGGAAGCGTTTGCTATCCGTATCATTCGGCGGGTGCGCAATAGCGGCCAGTGCTGGGAGCGGTGGTCTCCCAACAGCAGGATCTTGTTCGAATGTCTTGTCCGTCACATAATTAATTCGTGTGAGTGTTCGGGCCAGCGGTTGGAGATTCCTAAAAGAATGGTTCTCCTGTTCGTATATTTCGTTGACTTTCGCTGCGAGTTCGCTGTATGTCTCTTCGAGCCTACTGAACTCTTTCTCAAGCCCTAATTCGGATGATCCTTTTTTGAGTGTCTCAAGCGTTTGTTGGTGTTCAGCTATTGTGAGCCGGTAGTCCAGTGGACAGTGTGTCGCAGATGCAAGCCGATATGTTGCGATCGTGTATACATCAGCGTCTCGCTTGAGGGTCGCAGGATCTGCCTTTTCGAGCGTGTCTGTTGAGAGATGCCAGGCATCTGCATGACCACCACTCCCCCCGACGAGGTGGTAGCCACGTTCTTCTCTCACTGAATGTTCGATCGATGACTGCAATGAGAGCCCAGCAATACCGATATTATTGAACGAGTAGTCACCCGCACGGGATGGACGCCGAGTCTCTGTTTGCTTCCCGGTCACATCCGTAATTGTCCCGATCGCGACAGGCGCAGCAGCAGTCATCCATTTCACTCGGCTCGTGAACTCAACCGCATCCTTGACCCCTGGGCTATCGACGTTTACATGAGCGAGACAGTTCTCGTTGAGGCTGTTGGCAAATGTATCTGCATACCACGTTGACCCAGCATATCTGCCTGTTGAATGACCGGGCCACCAACAAACCCGGACAGTCCGAGTCAGTTGGTCAGCATGCGCTGACAGGGCAATAGCAGCCTCTAACAAGGCGGCATCACCGGTTGCATTATCTGTGACCCCAACATGCCAGGAGTCATAATGCCCATGTAGTAACACAAACTCATCTGTGGCTGTCTGTGTCGGCGTGATTTCCGCCTCAATGAGTGGGCAGCGAACCCAGCGCGTATCCACAGTTGTGCTCACTGTGAGCGACAGAGAAGGATTGTTTTCAATCAGTGCATCGAGTTTGTCCCCATCGTCACCAGAAATATTTGCAACGATAATCTCTGGAATCTCGTTTTTCTCTTCAAACGTCGGTGCACCCCCCCACACGGGCGATATGATCCCTTCATGTGGCTCTCGATCGTGCGGATGGATTGCAATAAATGCTGCAGCACCCCGTGCTGCTAACGCTCTGATCTCTGCGATTGGAATGAGCGATTCTGCGACAACAACTTTGTCTTCGACAGCAACATCATCAATGTTGAGTGAGTGGTCCAACAGCGACTCGACCGAATCACCCTCTTCGTCAGCGTGTAGTCGGATGACCTCACCGCTCACAGAGTCGTTGTCCGAGAAGGCCACTGTTTTTGCGCTTTTAAAACACTCTGTGCGGTCCGTAGCGGTAACCGTTGCAGAGACTGGTGTACTCAGGTACAGTTCGGGTTCGTGAACCGTGTGTGAAACAGCATGATCGCTGAGCACCGTTGTGAGATGCTCTGCTGCCTTCCGCTCCCCACCGGTCCCGGAGATCCGTGTCAACGAGGAGAATTTTTCGACAGAGTCCCACATTCGGTCCTGATCAATTGACTCAACGACAGACTGTTCTGTGGAGTCCAGAGATGGGGTCTGGCAGTCATAGAGTGGCTGCTCGTAGCTGCTCATAGGTCGTAAATATCACTGTATTTTTCCTTCATGTCCGAAATGAAGTATGTCGCAGTAAACGGCTCTCCGGTTGCGACTTCAATGAGTTCGTCAGTCGTATATCGTTGTCCGTGCTGATGAACCGCATCCGTAAGCCAAGCGTGAATCTCATCGAACGACTCGTTTTCGATTAGCATTTCAATATCTCCAAGCTCTGATTCGAGCGCTGCCTGTAGTTGCGCAGCAAACACGCTCCCAACACTGTAGTTTTGGAATGTGCCGATTCGTCCGAGCGACCAGTGGATGTCCTGCAAGCAGCCGACCGTATCAGACGGTGGTGTAATCCCGAGCAACTCCTCCATCAACTCATTCCATCGGCTTGGGACATCCGCTACAGCAAGGTCACCATTTATCAGATCGCGCTCAATCTCGAAGCGAAGGAGAATATGCATGTGGTATGTCAGCTCGTCTGACTCAACACGTATATAATTTTCATCGTATACTTGATTGGCTGCCGCGTACAGCTCACGGGCTGATGTACCCTCCAAATCTGGGAAATGTTTGACCAGTAGCGGTTGGATAAGCTCCCAGAACGCCTCAGTTCGGCCAACCTGATTCTCCCAAAATCTCGATTGTGATTCATGGATTCCATGGCTTCGAGGTTCACCAAGTGGCGTTCCATACGCATCATCGGGGAGTCCCTGTGTATAATCAGTGTGCCCAAATTCATGCAGTGTACTTGTGAGTCCATCGACCGGTATTGCTTCATCGAATCGGGTAGTCATTCGGACATCAAACTGATTTCCAAATGAGAATGGGTGTGTTGAGGTGTCAAGCTTGGTTCGTTTCCAGTCAACACCAACAAGATCAAGCACCTCTTCGGACAGCGCAAACTGTGCATCACTCTTATACGTCCCCTCGAACACACCTGCTGCAGGATCAACATCGGACTCACGGATGGCATCAATCAACGGTACCAACTCATCGCGAAGTTCGTGAAGCATTGACTCAACGGTTTCAACAGAAAGATACGGCTCATACTCTGCAAAAATCACGTCAAACGGCTCTGCATCCGGATCGATCTCCGCTGCTTGCTGTTGGCGAATTTCGACAATATGTTCCAACATTGGCGCAAATGACTCGAAATCATCATTCTCACGAGCTGTTTGCCAGACCGGTGTTGAATCACTGATTGCCTGTGACAGCTCTCGTTGGAGCGATCCCGGTACTTGTGTTTCACGCGCATACTGTCGATCGATCTCACGAACAACGGCCTGTTCTTCGTCAGTAAGCGATGCATCGGCTAATTGCGCGAGCAATCCACCCAGTTCGTCGCTCGTCAGTAGATCGTGTTTGAGCGACGAGATTGTCGATCGCTGCCCTGATCGTGCAGGCGTTCCATCTGCGGGCATCATCACCTGCTGATCCCAAAATAGTACATTGTCGATTTGTTCAAGATGAACAATATCCTCGTAGTGAGTCAGAAGCTGGTCATAGGTCTCGGCTGCTTCGCTCGTATTGCTTGCTGCCATAGAATACCTTTCCCGGGAGGGTACATAATGGTTGTTGACACGTACCAAGCGCCCCGCACTTGGCTACGTTACTCGAAAATTATTTATTTATCCACAACACTCATACATGAGTAGTGATACCATCAAACATAATCAACCAAAATTATTGTATTTGCTCTTCATTGTCTGTGGAACTCTGTGACCACAACTCAGCAGGCAATGTCTGGGGTGGTGAGGCCATGCCGATCGGTGGTGCGGTCTCGTGAGTCTCCTTCGGTATGTGGGGTTTCGGCTGGTACAGTCGATACCAGTCCTGTTCATCATTATCCTTGTGACATTTCTCCTCACAAACAGAATCCCCGGAGACCCGGTTTCAATCTTTTTGAGTCCTGGTGCCCCGCCTGAACTAGTTGCGGAGGTACAGGCACGGTATGGGCTCGATCGACCACTGTACGAGCGATTCTTCAATTATCTCCTTGGTGTTGTACAGGGTGATTTAGGCTACAGTATTCATTATGGGATGCCAGTAACCGAAAAGATCCTTGAGCGGCTGCCAGTTACCGTATTTTTGACTGTCTGTGCGTTTGCGTTTGCAATCTCAATCTCTGTTCCACTTGGAGTTATCTCCGCAAAGCGACGTAACAAGCCGACAGACCACATCTCGCGGATTGTGTCGTTGATTGGCGTTTCAACGCCGTCATTCTGGATCGGGCTGCTGCTAATTATTTTCTTCTCATTCTACCTTGGATTGTTCCCCGCAACCGGATTGGTACTGCCATGGGCTGACCCGGCAAGTATCCGTGGTGCTGAAACACGAATCGATGTGCTTCTCATGTCGGTTCATCATGCAATACTGCCAACAATTGCACTGGGAACGCTACAGATGGCACAGATAACTCGTATTGAACGCTCCTCGATGGTGGAGTCGCTTCGAGAAGATTACGTCTTGTTGGCAAGAGCATATGGGTTCCCTGAGCGGACCATTCTTCGCAAACATGCATTCCGGGTAGCACAACTACCAGTACTTACAATTATCGGGCTTGGTCTCAGCACCGCACTTGGTGGCGCAGTCCTGATTGAGACTGTGTTCGAAATTAACGGTATGGGTCGGCTGATTATTCAGGCGATCAACAACCAAGATTACGAACTGGTCATGGGGACCACGATCGTATTTGGTATCACATACATTGTCGGTGTAATTATTACAGATGTTTTGTATGCATATGTTGATCCGCGAGTCCAGTACGGAGGTGATTCCTAATGGGAAGTCGTACCGTTGATGACGCGATCGACCAGCTAGGAGATGCCGAGTCACGTCCAGCAACTGTTGAGGAAAAAAATGGCGGTCTACTGTACATCCTCAAAGAGATTCATAAAGACACGTCCGCGACGATCGGATTGTATATTATCCTCTTTGTGACTGCAGTCGCCGTATTTACTTCAGTTGACTACTATCTCTTGGATTATGCATTTGCTGAGCGGTTTTTGTATCATCCAGAACGTGATCCAACAGGTGGTCAACGACTTCTGCCACCGGTTGGGATGGAGTCAATCTATGGCCCTGGTGTAATCGAACATCCATTAGGCACAGACCACCGAGGTCGTGACATCCTGACACGCATGATCTACGGCACTCGAATCGCAATTACCGCAGGGTTTGCTGCAACAACGATCGGTCTCGTCGGAGGGACGATCATTGGCGCAGTCTCTGGATACTACGGTGGGCGAGTGGATGACGTCCTCCAGCGTTTTACCGAAGCGCTCTATGCAATTCCGTTCCTTGTCCTCATCATCGCGTTCATGACTGCATTTGGACGTGACGTGACGTTTGCGATGGTTGGCGTTGGGATTGTCTCAATTCCGGTGTTTAACCGGCTTATCAGATCGCGCGTGGTGAGCGTTCGAGAAGAAGAGTATATTGCAGCCGCAAAAGTAGCTGGCGCAAAGGACCATCAGATTATCCTCTACCACATCATCCCGAACAGTTTCTCGCCAGTGTTGGTTCAGGCAACACTACAGATTGGTGTGAGTATTCTGATCATTGCAGGACTCTCATTCCTTGGATTCGGTGCGCAGCCACCAACCCCATCATGGGGGCAGATGCTTGCAGAATCCCGAGACTTCATGCTACCGGCTCCAATGTATAGTGTATGGCCAGGAATTGCAATCCTGATCACAGTGATTGCGTTCAATCTCTTTGGTGACGGCCTCCAAGATGCCCTCGACCCACGGACTGAAAACTGAGATATTATGACAGAGAAACCAATCCTTGAAGTGACCAATTTACAGACACAGTTCCGAACTGATGACGGCACTATCCGGGCCGTAGATGGTGTTTCCTTTACGCTCCACGAACGAGAGATTTTGGGGCTTGTCGGTGAATCCGGAGCCGGAAAAAGCGTTGCAATCAAAAGTATCCTTGGACTGATCGAAGAGCCGGGCCAGATTGTCGCTGGTGAAATCACATACAAAGGTGAGACGATTTATGCCGTTGAGCAAGACGAAGACGGCATTCCACGCCCGACGGCTGAGTCGTACACGGATGCACAGATTCGAAAACGCATTCGTGGAAATGAGATCGCAATCATTCTTCAAGATCCGATGGAGAGTCTCAACCCGGTATATACGATCGGAAGCCAGATTCAAGATGTAATTGAACTCAATCGTGATCTCAGAGGCGCTGCCGCAAAGTCGGACGCAATTGAGATGCTTCGAGAGGTGGGTATTCCGGATCCGGAGACAAATTTCCACGAGTACCCACATGAATTTTCGGGCGGACAGCGCCAACGCATAATGATTGCAATGGCCTTGGCGTGTGAACCAAGCGTCATCATTGCGGATGAACCGACAACAGCGCTGGATGTTACTGTTGAAGGGCAGATTCTCGATCTTGTGAACGATCTGAAAGACAAATACGACACGAGCTTCATCTGGGTGACTCATGATATGAGTGTTGTTGCTGAACTCTGTGATCGGGTTAATGTGATGTATCTTGGCAAGATTGTTGAGTCTGCGCCAGTACGAGAGCTCTTTTATGACACCAAGCATCCGTACACGCAAGCACTGCTGGCTTCAATTCCACGTCCAGATCGCAAACAGGATGAACTGCAATCCATTGCTGGATTAATGCCAAGTGCTCGCGACCCACCACAGGGCTGTCGGTTCCATACTCGATGCCCCGGGGCAAAAAAGATCTGTCAAGAGGTACAGCCACCATTGCAGGCGCTCACGGAGTCAGATCGTGGGGAAAATAAGAATACCAATCACACTGTCAGCTGCCTGCAGTATGATTCGTTTAAAACGGAGTACGAAAACAGCGAATATATTCAGAATGAGGCCAATCCAGATGGTACTCCTCATATTCAGTCGCAGGCCCAAGCGCAGACGCAAAACGTCTCGTCACCTGCGGAACGTACATCTACACATATCGACACGTCATCACCAATCTTACAACTAAACGAGGTCCGAAAGGAATTCAATACGAGCAGTGGGCTGTTCGGGCCGTTATCGGTCTCACTATCCGGTGGGATTCCACAGATAGAGTGGTCTCCGGAGGTATTAACAGCAGTTGATGGCGTTTCGATGAACGTCTACCCCGGAGAAACGCTTGGGCTTGTTGGTGAGTCCGGTTGTGGAAAGTCAACGCTTGCAAAGACGATCGTCCGACTGCTTGAGCCAACTGATGGCTCGGTAATGTTTGATGGAGAGTCGCTGAGCGACCTGTCAGGAGAGCCTCTCCGTCAGAAACGCCGAGATATCCAAATGGTGTTTCAAGACCCACACTCGTCGCTTGATCCTCGGATGACGATCGGGAAGATTATTGAAGAGCCAATGAAGGTGAACAAGCTGTATGATGCAGACACACGCAGAGAGCGAGCCTTTGATCTCTTAGAGAAGGTGGGACTTAATCCAAGCCAGTACAACCGCTATCCACATGAGTTCTCCGGTGGACAACGCCAGCGTGTTAACCTCGCACGGGCGCTCTCAGTGGACCCAAAGCTTGTTGTTTGTGATGAGCCAGTGAGCGCACTCGATGTGAGCGTCCAAGCACAGGTCCTCTCAATTATGCGAGATCTGCAAGAGGAATTCAATCTCACGTATCTGTTTATCAGCCACGATCTCAGCGTTATCCGACAGATAAGCGATCGGGTTGCAGTGATGTACCTTGGACGGATTGTTGAAATCGGCAAAACGGCTGATGTCTTTGCTGATCCAAAGCACCCATATACCCGCGGACTACTCAGTTCAATTCCGATCCCAGACCCTGACACTGTCAAGGAACGAGAAAACATGGTTGGAGACGTGCCAAGCCCGCTTAATCCGCCATCAGGCTGCCACTTTAATCCGCGCTGTACGGCATTTATCCCACCAGATCAGTATTCCGGGCATCCAAACTGGGATGAAACGCTTGCGTTCGTTCGGGCTGTTGGACGACGTGCGTTTGTCGCTGACGATCCAGTATCAATTCACGAATCGTTCTTCGCAAATGGACTCCCAGATGATGCGCTGGGTACAGTCATTTCAGATACGATCGACCAACTTGTCGCTGGAGAGTGGGATGCTGCACATGACCTGCTCACTGACGAATTTATTTCTCCAAGTGTTTGTACACAGTCCGTCTCCGAATACGAAGCTGGTGATAGCGATCGGGTTGTGCTTTGTCACCGATATGCGGATGATTTTGAACAGGCACCGTAAGCACCCACAAACGACCTTTTATTTCATCTCTCAACGAGCGTACACCTATGCCACAACCGAAAACTGCGCTTGTCACAGGCGCTGCCAGTGGAATCGGTGCTGCAGTCGTCGCACAAATTGTAGACGAACAGTTATTTGACTCCGTTATCGCAGTCGATATTGATCCGGCGGTTGTCGATCAGTACAGCACCGCTGCGTATGAGATGGTGATGCCACACATGGTAGATATCAGTGAGTATGCCGCCGTTCAATCAACGGTTGATATTGCTGAAGAGGATGGAGACATTTGTGCTGTTGCGAACTGTGCAGGCGTCTCTGAGCCAGGATGGCTTGATGAGATTACTCCCGATCGATGGCAACGGATCCTCGATGTAAACCTCACAGGAGCATACAATGTCGCGCGGGCGACGTGTATCCCGATGTACGAGCGTGGAGTCGGCACATTTGTGACGGTCTCCAGTGGTGCAGGACAACGTGGGAGTATGAGCGGAGGTGTCCACTACTCCGCAGCAAAATCGGGGCAGTTTGGGCTTGTTCGCGGCTTAGCGAAACAATTGAGTCCACATATTCGAGTCAACTGTGTCGTTCCTGGATTGATAGAAACACCGTTAACAACTGATTCGGGATTGTGGAACGAAGATGAGATTGCTGCATTTGAAGCGTCACTGCCAGCACAGCGAATGGGGACTGCAGAGGAGGTTGCGGATGCCATTTCATTTCTGCTTGGCCCGAAGAGCAGTTATATCACTGGCGAACTGCTTACCGTCGACGGTGGGGCACAGCTGTCGTGATCAGCTGTTCAAGCACTCGTCGCAACGCCGAACCGCACGTAATGTGCGATCCAATCGATGACAGATACGGTTTGCCGCGCGATCGGTGCTCACTTCGATAAACCGCCGTGTAGGCCCTGATGCGTCCGGGAGCGAGCGGGCGCACTGCAACTGCGGTAAGAGCGGCTGTGAGAGAGCGGGGTCTTGACCGTAATCGGTTCCACTGACGTATAATATCGGGATCAGTTCGTTACCAAGCGCAACGTAGAGGTCTTCGACTGCAGTGAGGAACTCCGGATCACTTGTCGCAGAAAGCTGGTCAATATCGTCGTATACCGCGTGTAATTCCTCATGGGCCAGTGCGAGTCGATCGTAGATGTTCGTAAACGCGTGCTCCGATGCACTCGAAATCTCATCCAACTGTGTTTTGATCTCCGTAACCGTTGCACGGAAATCGTGCGGCAACACAGGCGAATAACACACCCGTGCTGCGATTGTTGCAAACAGTTTGGTCTCTTCGACAAGCACGTCGATATCGACTTTATCGCGTGTATCCTCCGGCGTATGCCACCACCAGCCGCCACCGATCGGGCCGCCATCGGGTGTACCAGGTTCTAATCGAGCACCGGAGAGGATTGAACTCGTTCCGGTTCCCCAAAACGACTGATCCGAATTTCGTCCCGGTCGATCGCTTCCGAGGAAGCTTTCATCATCATCCCGAGGTGGGAGATCTGTCGCTGCGTCGATCGCTGCAAAATGTTCGTCTTCGAGCTCGGCCATGTGTTGATACCAGATCCCATCCGCACCTCTCAGCCCGTTAAGATCCAAATGAAGGTATAGCACGCTGTTTTCTCGAAGATCGAGCCATTCTCTATCAGCGTACCAGCTACTTCCTGCATAGCGCCCTGTTGAGTGTGCAGGCCAGAATGCAAACACAACCCCCCGTTTCGGCGGGTGCTCCGCAAAGAGTCTTGCAAGCTCAATTGTTGATGCCATTGCGGTTGCATTGTCAGTGATGCCTTCATGCCACGAATCAACGTGATTTCCCACGATCATATACCGATCGCTCTCGGTTCCATCGACCCGCCCGATTGGGAATGGAATCGATCGAAGTTCTGTGGTAACTTCTGTTGTGAGGGTTAGTTCGACCGAAGATCCAGCAACCAACTCTTTCAACCATGCTGCATCGGATTGGTGAATCTGAGCGACGGGGAGCGTCGGAAGCTCGTCTTTTGTTTCGTTGCTTGGTGTGCCCCAAATTGGAGTGACGATCATCTCATGAAGGTGTGACTCACTGACTGTTTCATAGATCACACCAGCGGCACCAGCATCTGTAAGCAACTGCACTGGCTTTGGTGTCGGAAATCCCTTTGTCAGCACAATATTTCCAGCCACGCTCGCGCGCTGAACGCTTTCGGACGTCACATCAGGGATGTTGATAACGGTCCCGTGTATCCCTGTGGCGGGTGTATTACCGCTGAATGAGGTTGTAATGGCTGTCTCTATTGGTTGGCGTGTTGGATGGGTCACAACGATCTCTGCAGACTCGGGGATGCTCACAAGCACGTCTGCTGTTTCGAGCGTTGCCTCGACACCGTACTCACGGAGCGTCTCGACGACGTATTCACTTGCCTGCAGTTCGTCTGCAGATCCTGACACGCGTTCTAAGCCGCTAAATTCGTCAACGTGTGCGGTCAACTGATCTGGGTCGATCATCTCTCGGAGCGTCTCCTCTGTAGCCCTATCAACAGGTGTAATCATACGATGTTCAACCATCACCGGGAAAGAGCATAAACACTCACACAGTACTTGACTCAACGGGATACCGTTAGTTGTTTGTGGTAATTGATCAGGTCATATTGTCGAGAACAGTCTCTGCGAACAGTTCCATCCCATCCGTCTGTGGAAAATCAACGAACTCAAGCACGATTTCAGTGATCCCCAAGGAGAGGAACGGCTGTAGTTGTGCCTCAACTTGCTCAGGTGTTCCGACCAATGCAAACTCTGTGTCGCCGATCGAATCCGGATGGAATCGCGGTGCAGCTTCGAGTAGCTCCGCAACTTCTGACTTGGTCTCCCGAATGAGACAACGAGCAAACCATGACTTTGTTATTTCATCGTACTCACGATCGTACGTCTGACAGTGTTGTTTTAGGACGGCGAGTTTGTGCTCCATCACATCAACTGGTCCCCAAAAGTTCCAGATGTCCGCATGTTTCGCAGCGATCCGCAATGTGAACTCTTCGCCACCACCACCGACCATGATTGGGGGATGTGGGTTTTGTACCGGATGTGGCAGACAGCAGGCATCATCCACTGTGACATATTGCCCATGATAGGTAACCCGATCGGCGGTCCAGAGTTCTTTGAGCAGTTCGATGGTTTCTTCCATCTCGCGGAGCCGATCCGGTGCAGATGGCCACTCGTAGCCGTATGCGATCGCCTCGTCATCTTTCCATCCCGCACCCATTCCTAGTCTGAGTCGGCCATCAGAAATCGAATCAAGCGTCGCCACCGTTTTTGCTAACAGTGCTGGCTGCCGAAGAATGTTATTTACCGTTTTTGGATATAGATAGACATCCTCAGTTGCGCCAGCAATACCCGCAAGCGTAACGAGACACTCTGTGGTTGGCCCATCACCAGTCATTAGATGATCTGGAACTGCAACCCCGTCAAATCCACTTTTTTCTGCCGCTACAGCGTATGATCGCTGATCATCCCACTCGATCGACTCACAATATGGCAGGGTACTATACTCGTTGCTGCCGCCGCTTGTCGGTATATTGACCGCAAACTCCATGAGAGCTATTCACAGACCGGGGTAATAAGTTTCGCCTGTCGATCGAACTCTCTTTTCCGGGAGATAAATGTCAGCTATCCACGACTAAAATCGTGGACTTCCCCCTCAAAATCAATGTGAAAAATAGATGCGTTTTTCCGAGACACGTCCCAGAAAATTACCCATGTCATCAAATTCGAATTTGGTGATTGGAAATTTTGAAAATAAACATGCTATAGTTTTACTATCATTATAGTAATTAACTTTAACATGATAAAAGCCGCCTCATATGTATTTTTACAGTATCTTCTTATTGG
>SL_4KL_010_BRINEDRAFT_10001724_pt1 | contig 12181 bp, 14 predicted proteins | sample SodLak_010_BRINE_2_FD_10664 | JGI IMG/M metagenome (IMG submission 10664) | reverse complement strand
TCCGGGGGACTGGATCCCACCGCCATGCATTTTCCCAAAAGATTTTTTGGGGCCGGCCGCAATATAGAAGAAGGCGGCAGCCTTACCGTGCTGGCAACTGCTCTGGTTAACACCGGAAGCCGGATGGATGATATGATCTATGAAGAATTTAAGGGCACCGGTAATATGGAACTCCACCTGGACCGCCGGCTGGCTGAGCAGCGAATCTTTCCCGCCCTTGATCTCCATCGTTCCGGGACCCGTAAGGAAGAACTTCTGCTGGAAGACGAGGAAATGCAGACTATCTGGCAGCTCCGCCGTCAGACCACAGATATGGATTCAGCAGAAATCATGCAGACTCTGATCCGCCAGATAAATAATACCAGCAATAACAGGGAACTGCTGTCAGCTCTCGGCCGGGTTTTCAATAGCTAAAAAGCAGTGATATAATAGAAATGCAGTGAGATAATACTGGTTGCATCGCAAAAAGGGCTGTGATATAATCAGTTTAGCAAAAAATGTTGGAAAGAGGTGAGTATCTTGAAAGAAGGAATTCATCCGGAGACTAACTCCACCACGATTTACTGTGCCTGTGGAGAAGAATATGAGACAATTTCTACCGGAGATGATATCAGAGTTGAAGTGTGTTCCAGCTGCCATCCCTTTTATACCGGTAAGCAGCGTACTGCTGCCAGGGGTGGTCGGGTTGAAAGATTTAATGAAAAATATGGACGGGTTGATACTTCTGAAGCCGAAGAGGCCGAGGAAGAGAGTCAGGAAGATGAAACAGCTGATACTGCTGAAAAAGCAGAGGAAAATTAGCTAAAAAAATAAGCTGGCTGGAGCAGGGCAAGGGCATTGCTCTGCTTTTTTTTTGCAGCCCGGTCCAGGGTAATTTTATTCTCCAGCTTTTTCCCGGGCTCAGAGTATAATCAGAAAAAATCCGGATTTGATAAGCTGTGATTGTTTTCCCGGTAATTTCCGGGAAAAACAAAGCAGGTAAATGATTTGCTAGTTGAGTTGACTAACAGTCTGGGGGTAAGTTAATGTATAAAATCAGCAAAAGCGGCTGGATAGAGATAATTGTTGGGCCCATGTACTGCGGTAAGAGCGAAGAGTTAATTAGAAGGCTGCGCCGGGTCAGAATTGCCAGGCATGAAGCCCGTGTTTTTAAACCGGCTCTGGATGACAGGTATGACAGAAGCAGTATAGTTTCTCACAATGGGGACAGAATTGAAGCTCTGGCAGTTGACCATCCAGAGGAGATATTAAAGCGGGTGGAGGAAGAGATTGAGGTGGTTGGTATTGATGAAGCTCAGTTCTTTCATCCCCGGATAGTAGAAGCTGCCGAAGATCTGGCAGACAGAGGTAAGAGAGTAATCCTGGCCGGGCTGGATCGGGATTTTCGCGGTGAGCCCTTTGGTCCGGTGCCGGAACTAATGGCCAGAGCTGAGTATATTGAAAAACTTCATGCTATTTGCGTGGTCTGCGGGGAGCCGGCTACCAGAACCCAGCGGCTGATCGATGGAGAACCGGCCAGTTATGAGGATCCTGTGATCATGGTGGGGGCAGAGGAAGTATATGAAGCCCGCTGCCGCCACTGCCATGAGGTTAAAAAATGATGAGGTGAGAAGATGGATATTTCTACACTGGAAGATAAACTGGATGAGGTTGTGGAAAAATATAAAAAATTAAATAAAAAAATCAGTGATCCCGAGGTGATGAATGACAGTCAGAAGTATCAGAAACTGCTGCAGGAGCATGCCGGTCTGAAAAAGGTTGTGGAGAAATATGAGGAATACCGGGATCTTCAGCAGCAGATAGAAGAGGCCCGGGAAATCCTTGAAATGGGGGAAGATGGAGAGCTGGCCGAGCTGGCTGAAGAAGAGATCCAGGAAGCCAGACCCCGGCTGGAAGAATTGCAGGAGGAGCTTCCCAAACTATTAATTCCCAAAGATCCCGATGATAAAAAGAATGTTATTGTAGAGATCAGAGCCGGAGCTGGAGGAGACGAAGCGGCTCTTTTTGCCAGGGATCTCTACCGGATGTATACCCGTTATTCGGAAAATCGAGGCTGGCAGGTTCAGACCATGTCCTCCAGTCCCAGCGAGGTTGGCGGATTTAAAGAAATAATTTTTAATGTAGAGGGTAAAAATGCCTTTCGCTATCTTAAATATGAGAGTGGAGTGCACCGGGTTCAGAGGGTACCGAGCACCGAATCAAGTGGTAGAATCCATACCTCCACTGCTACTGTGGCTGTTCTGCCCGAGGCTGAAGAGGTGGAAATTGATATCGATTCCAACGATCTCCGGATTGATTTTTATCGTTCCAGCGGTCCCGGTGGTCAGAGCGTTAATACCACGGACTCTGCTGTCCGCATCACCCATGAGCCAACCGGTCTGGTTGTCTCCTGCCAGGATGAAAAATCCCAGCATAAGAATAAGGACAGGGCCATGAAGATTCTTCGGGCCCGTCTCAAGGAAAAGTTAGAGCAGGAGCAGCAGGAGGAGCGTTCCGAAGCCCGGAAAAGCCAGGTTGGCAGTGGAGATCGCAGTGAAAAGATCCGCACCTATAATTTCCCCCAGGGCAGGGTCAGCGACCACCGCATTAATTTGACCGAGCATAAGCTGGAGCAGATTCTGGACGGGGAACTGGACTTAATGATCGAGCCCCTGATTTCTGAGGATCTGGAAAAGAGGCTGGAAAAACTTTAAGCTCTGACAAAGGAGCAGACAATGGGTGGAGCTCAGAAACGAACCATTAAAAATATTTTACAGCTCAGCAGTGAGTTTCTGGCAGAGCAGGGAGTAGAATCTCCCCGGCTGGATGCCGAAGTGCTGCTGGCTGATCTTTTAAATACCGAGCGGATTAAGCTTTATGTAAATTTTGACTATCCCTTAAATCAGCAGGAACTGGATGCCTATCGCCAGAGAATCCGGGAGCGGGCCCGGGGCAAGCCGGTTAGCTATTTAACGGGCCGCCGGGAGTTTATGTCACTGGAGCTGATAGTTGAGGAAGGAGTGCTGATTCCCCGGCCGGAGACCGAAGAACTTGTGGAAGTGGTCCTGGACTTTTGCCGCAGCCAGAACTGGGAGCAGCCCAAAATTGTCGATGTGGGTACCGGGAGCGGTGCCATTCTGGTCAGCCTGCTTCATTATCTTCCTGAAGCCCGGGGAGTTGGGATTGATATTAGCACCCGGGCCCTGGAGGTTGCCCGGAAAAATCTGGAGCGCTTTGAACTGAAGAACCGGGCTGGTCTGCTTGAGGGTGATCTGCTTAAACCTCTGCTGCCCGAAAAAGAGGGGCAGCTTGATCTGATTATTTCCAATCCTCCCTATATCCCTGAAAGTGAAATATCCCGGCTTCCCCGGAATGTCAGACAGGAGCCCCGGGAGGCTCTGGCTGCCGGGGCTGATGGCCTGAAGATCTACCGCAGGCTTATTCCCCAGGCCTGCCGGCTTTTGAGGCAGGGGGGGATGCTGGCCTTGGAAATCGGTCATGATCAAAGTCAGCGGGTGAAGGAGATTTTAAATCAAACTGATGGTTCGGATAGTTCGGACTGCTGGCAGGATATCAAGCTGAGACGTGATGGGGGAGGAAGAGAACGGATTATTCTGGCTCTGAAAGGCAGTGAAGACGATGGAGACTGAAGTACTGCCGGTTGACAAAAATCTTAAAATGAAAGAGCTTATAAAGCATCCTGCCATCACCAGAGCTGCCCGGCTTTTAAAAAGGGGAGAGGTGGTGGCCTTTCCCACCGAGACAGTTTACGGTCTCGGTGGAGATGCGCTCAATCCCGTAGCAGTTAAAAAAATCTTTGCAGCCAAGGGACGTCCAGCTGATAATCCATTAATTGTTCATCTGGGCCGGACTTCCGATTTGAAACGGGTTATCGCCGGCAGTCTGGATAATGCCAGCCAGGAATTAATTAATTGTTTCTGGCCCGGGCCTTTGACAATTATTTTTCAGCGCAGCTCTGAAGTGCCCGACATCACCACTTCAGGCCTTAAAACCGTTGCTGTTCGTATGCCCTCGCATCCTGTCACCCGGGCGATTATCCGTCGTTCCGATCTGGTACTGGCTGCCCCCAGCGCCAATTCTTCCGGTCTGCCCAGCCCCACCCAGGCTGAGCATGTTTTGCTGGACCTGGAGGGTAAAATTCCCCTGATCATAGATGCCGGAGAATCTCCTATCGGCCTGGAGTCTACTGTGATTGATCTCACCGGCGAGAAACCTGCAATTTTGCGGCCGGGCCGGATAACCTGCAGAGAACTGGAAGAGGTTTTGGGCTGTAAGGTGATCCGAAATTTTAAAAAGTATGAAGATAATAGCGGCAATGAAAGGGACAGGCAGAAGTCCGGAGTTTCAGAAACTGATATAACCGAAAACGAAGGCCGACCCCGTTCACCGGGGATGAAGTACCGGCATTATGCCCCGAAGACGACCACCACTCTTTTGGATAAAGGAACCCCTGAAGATATAATTAACTATCTTAGAGAGCTGGACTGCTCCTGGGCTCTGCTGGTTACCCAGGAAACTGCTGAATCTCTCAGAAAGCTTCAGCAGCAGGAGAGATATGAGGCTGCTTTGTCAGTTTCCGAGAAAAAATTCTTAATCAAAGATATGGGTCCCCGGACAAATATTAAACTGATTGCCCGTCGGTTATTTTCTTTATTAAGGGAGTTGGATCAGCAGTATTTCGATGAGATTTTTGTGGAAGCTGTACCGGCAGTTGGAGTGGGAGAGGCTGTCATGAACAGGCTGGTCAAGGCTGCCAGTCGTCGGATTGATCTTTCCCGCAGGGAACTAGGCTGAGGAGGTTGGAGGAATTTGAAAAAAATTGTGCTGGTCTGCACAGGCAATACCTGCCGCAGCCCCCTGGCTGGGGTTCTGCTGCAAGATCTTCTGCCGGAAGAAAAAGAATATCTGATCGAATCGGCTGGGATTTCAGCTTTTCCCGGCCAGAGAGCAGCTGAAATGGCCCACCGGGCAGCCCGGGAAAGAGGGCTGGATTTGAGTACTCATCAAAGTCAGCAGCTCTCAGATGAAATGGTCAGAGAAGCTGATCTGATTTTGACGATGACCGTCAGTCAGGCCCGGCGCCTGCGGCTTTCTCACCGGGAAGAATCCGGGATTATCTATACCCTGGGCGAGTTTATCGGAAGAACTGAAATTGTAGAGGATCCCGTCGGGGAAGACTTAGAAGTTTATCGTCAGACCAGAGATCAGTTGGAAAAGTTGTTGAAAGCGGCTGTCGAGAGAATTCCTGAATTTTTTTCTCAGGCAGGAGATTACTCAGACAGCAAGAATTATAATAAAAGGAGGTTCAGGATGAAACTAGCAATTGGTAGTGACCACGCTGGTTTTCCTTTAAAGGAAAATTTAAAAGACTGGCTTAAAGAGGAGTCCGGGCATGAAGTTATTGATTTTGGTGCCAGCGGTCAGGACTCTGTGGATTATCCTGATTACGCCCGTAAGGTGTCCCGGGCTGTAGCTTCTCAGGAGGCTGAACTGGGAATTTTAATCTGCGGCACTGGAATCGGGATGTCGATGGCAGCCAATAAGGTAAAGGGTATCAGGGCAGCCCGCTGTCAGGACTGTTATTCTGCCAGAATGGCTCGTAGCCATAATAATGCCAATATCCTGACATTGGGAGACCGGGTGCTAGGTACCGGACTGGCTCGGGAGATAGTTTCTGTTTTTCTGGAAGAAGATTTTGCCGGGGAGCGCCATCAGAGCCGGGTTGATAAAATAATGCAGCTGGAAAAGGAGATGAAGGACTGATGAGTGAAGTTCATATAATTGACCATCCCCTGATACAGCATAAATTAACACTTTTGAGGATGGAGGAAACCGGACCTAAAGAATTCCGGGAACTAACCGATGAAGTTTCAACTCTGCTGGCCTATGAGGTCACCCGGGAACTTCCGGTTCAGGAAGTGGAAATAGAAACTCCGCTGCAGAAAACCACAGCCCAGGTGATGTCTGGAAAAAAACTGGCCGTTATTCCCATTTTGCGGGCAGGACTGGGAATGCTGGACGGCATACTGAAATTAATTCCCACAGCCCGGGTGGGACATATTGGACTTTACCGGGATCCCGAAACCTTAAAACCGGTGGAATATTACTGTAAGCTGCCTCCTGATGTTAATGAACGAGAACTTATTGTGGTTGATCCCATGCTGGCCACCGGTGGCTCGGCAGCAGCAGCGCTGGATTTTATTAAGGAGCGAAACCCGATGAACATAAGATTTATGTGTCTGGTAGCTGCTCCTGAAGGTATAGATAAACTTCAGCAGGAACATCCGGATGTTGATATTTATACAGCTGCCGTTGATGACAGGTTAAACGAAAAAGCTTATATTCTGCCCGGTCTGGGGGATGCCGGAGATAGACTTTATGGGACCAGATGATAAACTCAGGATTCAGGGTATTTTAAGTTTATAAAAACATGTTTATCAAAATCTTTAACAAAATTAACAACAAGTTAGCGATCTTTGAAGGAAAATTGTGGCAGCATAAAAGCTGCGCAAATAAGGGGTTTATGCCATGTCAGCTAAAATGCAGGTCTTTTTACTGGCTTTAATAATTACATATCTGACCACACCTTTAATACGGAAAATTTCTCTTAAAATAGAGGCTGTGGATAGACCTGGCCGGAGAAAGATTAATCTCAGGGCTGTGCCCAATCTTGGTGGGATAGCTATTTATCTGGGTTTTCTGCTGGCTGTATTCAGCAGGATGGGTTCACGGCCGGGGCGGGATCTGGGAAGCATTTTAATTGGAGCTACTCTGCTAATGCTCCTGGGAGTGCTGGATGATCTTTATGGCTTGCGCCCGCTGATCAAATTGCTAGGTCAGATTTTAGCTGCTATAATTTTAGTTGGCTCTGGAGTAAGCATTCAGTTCATCAGCCATCCTCTTCAGGAAGGCATGATTTATCTCGGCATTTTAGGACCTCCTCTAACGGTATTCTGGGTGGTTGGTTTAACCAATACAGTAAATTTGATTGATGGTCTGGATGGTCTGGCAGCCGGGGTTTCTTTGATTGCTTCCCTGACACTGCTGGCTGTCAGTTTGCAGCAGGGACAGCTTTTTACAGCTTTCATCATAGCAGCTCTGGCCGGCAGCTGTCTGGGTTTTCTGCCCCACAATTTTTACCCGGCCAATATATTCATGGGTGATAGCGGAGCTCTGGTAATTGGTTACATACTGGCTGCTGTTTCGGTGGTTGGCGCTTTAAAGGGAGCTGCTGCTATGACCCTCTTTGTCCCCATTCTGGCCCTGGGAATACCTATTTTCGATACAACCTATGCAATTCTTCGACGATTCTATTATGGCCGCCCCATTGGCAGAGCCGATCATGGTCATCTCCATCATCGTCTGCTGGCTCTGGGCTGGAATCAGCGCCAGTCTGTTCTAATAGTTTATGGGATGAGTATTTTTCTGGGGGCAGTGGCCTATCTGGTCAGCCGTCTTAATTCCCAGAATGGCACCCTGCTGGTAATGCTTACTGGAGCATTTCTGCTATACAGCTGCTGGCGAATTGGAATATTTTCGGTGGATCTGCCCCGGGAGGGAAGTTCTTTGCACTCGGAAAATCGCCAGAAGCAGAATGTATAGCATCATGATAATCATGATTATATAGAGTTTTGTAACAGGCTTAAATTTTGATGATTTCGGGGAAGAGGCTGATTCAGTAAGAATATTTTGATTTTAATTTTGGTGCAGGAATTTTAAAACTGGCCTCGAAGCATATATATTAGCTGAATCAGACCGGATTACTTTGATTTCTTCTCTGGCTAACAGGGAAAAATTAATATGCTTTCAAGAAGGTGCAGTAGCAATGGAGCAGAAGGAGTGGCGTAAGATACTTCAGGCAGTAAGCCTGGTTACCTATCTGGGATTGCTGATGGTTGTCTCGATTGGAATTGGCTATTTTCTGGGTTCTAAACTCGATGAATTGCTGACAACCGAACCTGTTTTTATGATAGCCGGGCTTCTGATTGGCGTAGCTGCCGGCTTTTATTCTGTTTATCAGGTTATCAAAGGGGCGTTTGGTGATGACTGATATTTTTATTGAACAGCCGGAAAAGGTTGTTAAAATTTTATCAAAAAGAACTGCCCTGCTGGGATCTTTTCTAATACTGTCAGCCCTTATTCAGGGAGAAATTGCCGGAGCCCTGGGAGTTATCTTTGGCCTGATGATGAGCCTGCTGCTATTCAGGCTGAAACTGGTGAACAGCCGCCGAGCTCTGGAGATGAATCGGGCTGGCGCCGAAAAATTCATTCGGAATCGCACCTTGATTAATCTGGCAATTTATTTTGTGGTGCTGGCAGTTGCCATGCGAAATCCCGGATTGAGTTTTCCCGGGGTGGTGCTGGGTCTGTTGCTGCTGAAATTTATTATAATAGGTTCAGCCGTGGCCCGGATTCTAAAGGATTATCTTCAGAACAAAAAGTTGAGCTATCAGGAATACAGCTCTGAAAGCTATCTTCAAAATCCTGGAGATGACTTTTCCCTTGATAAAGCATACGATAGCAAAACTGATAAAATTGAGAGAATATAACCGGTTATATCCGGATTATAAGATTCATATTTAATATATTATTAATAAATTATATGATTCATCTTTAATGTTAGTATTTTATATTTTAAGCAAGCTGGAAAGGGGGTTTATGCATGGATCCAGGACCACAGGCAGTTACCTATCTTTTTGGCAATGAAGCTCTGCCGATTACCAATACCCTGATCTGGGCCTGGGTGGTCTGTATTGTTATCATCATAGGGGCCAGGATGGCTACCAGAGAGATGAAACTGGTACCTGAGGGTCTGCAAAATTTTGCAGAAATGACTGTCGAGTTAATCTATGAACAGATTGAAGCCATGATGCCAGGAGAAGGCAAAAGGATGCTGCCCTTTATAGCTACTATTTTTATTTTCATCGGACTTTCCAATCTGGTAGGTTTTATACCCGGCGTGGTTAATCCCACCGCTGATCTTAATACAACTTTAGGTCTGGGGCTGGTGGTTTTTCTGGTCAGTCACTATGAAGGCATGAAAAAACACGGAGTTTTTGGTTATCTAAAGGGCTTTGGCGAGCCAGTTATAATTCTTTTTCCCTTAAATGTGGTTGGGGAACTGGCTAAACCGATCTCACATTCCTTCCGTCTCTTCGGTAATATGGTTGGCGGAGGGATTATCATCATGCTTATTTACTCTGCTGCTCCCTGGGTACTGCCTGTACCGCTGCATGCCTGGTTTGATCTCTTTGTAGGAGCAGTTCAGGCTTTAATATTTGGCATGATAGCGATTGCCTATATTGCAGTCTGTCGGGATTAGCTGCTCAGGATTTAGCATACTTAACCGGTTATCTGCCAGCGAGTTTAGTATTGATAGCGATGGTAACACTTAGGATTTAGTATAGTTAACCGGTTTCTGCTAAATTGATTTATTGCTTTTGGTTATTATCGCCTGGTTAACTGGCTGCCAGGTTTTATGAAATAAGAGGATTATATAAGAGGATTATAATGGTTCAAGATTGCCAGAAATGTTTGTCAGAACCCAAAATAAGTAAAATTTAAATTTCAAAAGGAGGAATTTTCAATGGTTGAATTTTCACCGGAAGTTATTGACACAATTATCAGCGCAGCAGCACTTTTAGGGGCCGGCTTTGCTATGATAGCAGGGATAGGTCCCGGGATTGGCCAGGGTTACGCAGCTGGCAAGGCCGTCGAAGGTGTGGCCCGTCAGCCTGAAGCCCGGGGTAATATAATTACCACCATGCTTCTGGGACAGGCGGTAGCCGAATCCACAGGTATCTATTCTCTGGTAATTGCCATCGTATTGATCTTTACCATAGCCACCTAAAATCTCACATTAGAACTTTTTGGCAGAATTTTATATCAGCAGAAGCAGGTTGCCTAACCTGTTTGGCTGTTCTGTTTATCTGTAATAAAGGAGAAATAAATATAGGAGAAATAATTGAACCAAAAATTCAAACAGGTGCCGGCAGGATTTGGAGAAACGGCTGCTGAGTAACAGGTTTAATAATCTGGAGGTGAAGTGGATTTGGTTGACCTGAATATAACGATGCTCTGGGAAGTGGTAAACTTTCTGGTGCTGATGTATTTGTTAAAACGATTTTTATATAAACCGGTGATGAATATGCTGGATTCCCGGAGGCAGAAAATTAAGGGTGATCTGGAACAGGCCCGCCGGCAGAAGGAAGAGGCCCATCAGCTCAAGGAAAAGCATCAGAGTGAGCTGAAGGAAGCCCGGCAGAAAGCCCAGCAGATCATCGATGAAGCTGAAGGCCGGGGGAAAGAGCGGGCTCAGGAGATAATTACTGAGGCCCGGGAAGAGGCCGAGCGGATTAAAGAACGCAACCTGGCTGAAATTGAACAGGCCCGGCAGGAAGCTGCTGATGAGCTGCGTCAGGAGGTGGCCAGTATTTCCATGATGGTGGCCAGCAAGTTTCTGCGGGAAAAGCTGAATGAGAAGGAGCATCAAGAGCTGATTCAGAAGTATATTGAAGATCTGGAAGCTGCCAGGCTGGGTGAAGCTAAATGATAGAGAATGAAATTGCCAGGAAGTACGGCCAGGCAATTTTTGAACTGGCCTCGGAACAGGATCAGCTGGATCAGGTGGCCCGGGATATAGAAAATCTCAGGGAGCTGATCAAAGAAAATGATGATTTTAAGAACCTGCTTTATCATCCCAGGATTGATCCTGAGGTTAAGAAGCGGACTTTTATTAAAATTGTTGGGGATGAAATAAATGAGCTGACCGGAGATTTCTGTCAGCTGCTGATCGATAAGCGCCGGATCCGGTTTTTTGTCAGTATTGCCCGGGATTTTGAACTGCGGACCAAGGAATTTAAGGAGATACTGGAAGTGGAGCTGGTTTCGGCTGTGGAGATGCCGGAGGAGCTGCAGGAAAATATTGTAGCCCGGCTGGAGAAGATTTTTGATTATCAGATAGAGCTGACGGCCCGGGTTGATGAGGATTTGATTGGCGGCCTGCAGATCAAGGTTGGCGATAAGGTGATCGATGGCAGCATCAGAAATGAGCTGGAGCAGCTCAAGAAGAGACTGGAAAATATACCTGTCAGCAAATTAGGGGTGGATTGATTATGAATATCAGACCGGAAGAGATTAGTTCGGTAATCAAACAGGAGATAGAAAAATACGGAACGGAACTTAAGACTGTCGGCGTTGGGACCGTGCTGGATGTGGGTGATGGTATTTCCCATGTTTACGGCCTGGAGGACTGCATGTCGATGGAGCTGGTGGAGTTTCCCGGTGAGGTTTTCGGAATGGCGCTCAACCTGGAGGAAGATAATGTCGGGGTGGTTATCCTCGGTGAAGAGACTGCGGTTAATGAAGGTGATGAGGTTAAACGGACCGGCCGGGTTATTGAGGTTCCGGTAGGAGAAGAGTTGCTGGGCCGGGTGGTTAATGCCCTGGGTCAGCCGGTGGATGGCCAGGGTCAGATTTCCACCGAAGAGAACCGTCCGGTGGAAATTAAGGCTCCCGGTGTTATTACCCGGGAACCGGTTAAGGTTCCCCTGCAGACCGGTCTAAAGTCTGTGGATTCCATGATTCCTATCGGTCGGGGTCAGCGGGAGCTGATTATCGGGGACCGCCAGACCGGCAAGACGGCCATTGCTGTTGATACTATAATCAATCAGCGTGATAATGATGTTAAGTGTGTCTATGTGGCTATTGGACAGAAGGCTTCCGATGTGGCCCGGCTGCGGGAAAGGCTGGCCAAGGAGGGAGCTCTGGACTATACAATAATTGTTTCAGCTACGGCCAGTGAACCGGCGCCGCTGCGCTACATAGCGCCCTATGCCGGCTGTGCCATGGGTGAACATTTTATGTATGAAGGGGGCGACGATGTCCTGGTGGTTTATGATGATCTTTCCAAACATGCCGACTCCTATCGGGCCATGTCACTGCTGCTCCGCCGTCCTCCGGGACGGGAGGCCTATCCGGGAGATGTCTTTTATCTCCATTCCCGGCTGCTGGAGCGGGCGGCCAAGCTGAATCCTGATTACGGGGGAGGCTCGCTGACTGCTCTGCCGATAATAGAGACTCAGGCCGGTGATGTTTCGGCCTTTATTCCCACCAATGTTATTTCCATTACCGATGGGCAGATTTATCTGGAAAGTGAGCTCTTCTTCTCGGGGGTGCGTCC
>SL_4KL_010_BRINEDRAFT_10001723_pt1 | contig 12187 bp, 16 predicted proteins | sample SodLak_010_BRINE_2_FD_10664 | JGI IMG/M metagenome (IMG submission 10664) | reverse complement strand
CCCGAGCCTGTTCGAATGAGAACGGCTGGAGATCGAGTTGACCAGTGCGGCGGCCGTACAGCGGGCTCTCGTGTCCCAGCACGTCTGACTCCATCGTACTGATGCTCGACCCACAGAGAACAAACATTGCGTCAGTCTCCTGCAACTGTTCGTCGACAAACGCCTGGACGTACGATGGAAGCGAGTCGTTCTCTGCAACCAGATACGGGAATTCGTCGATTACCACCACACATGGGTCCGCGGTAAGTTTCTCCCCGAGATATTCGAAGGCGTCATCCCAGCCCTCGATCTGGGGAACCCGTTCCTCGTAGTGTGTGGCGATCTGTTCGACGAACTTTTCGCGCTGGCGGGACTGGGCTTCCTGAGCGGCGAGAAAATACAGATGCGACTTATCAGTACAGAACTCCTTGAGAAGCGCAGTCTTACCGACTCGACGGCGGCCGTACACAACGAAGAATGCGTGACCAGGCGACTCATATGCCGTCTCAAGCGAGTCGAGTTCGCTAGTGCGGTTGTAGAACATCATTCGTTAGATAATCATTATTTAGATAATGACTTAGAGGTTGTGGTGATGTGAACCGACGGGAGAACCGCATTGAATGATACGAGTATTCACTCGCCTGGACGATATCGCCGTCCAGCAGTTACACTGTATTAATGCAGGCCGTTGCCGAGAGAAATTGAGCCAGCTGGAACTGTCTAAATAACAACACAAAATTGAAACCCTCACACACGCTGTTAGACGACATGCCTGAATCTGAACCGATTGCCACCATACGGGTGCCCTCGTGGTTCAAAGAGTGGGTCAAAGCCCACAAGCGAGATGACGAAACGATGTTCGAAGCGTGGCAACGGCTCTCGGGTGGTCCACACCCGCGGGAGGTCACAGGAATCCTCTCGGGCGAAGCAGCAGAAACAATGCTCGAACGCATCGAAGCGAAGAACAGTCAACCCAAATCATGCTAATCCACGACGAGACCAACCCTTATATTCGATAGCGACTAATTCTCGACTATGCCGGTCGTTACAACGGAGGACGTGCTCGGTGGAAAGCCACGTCTCGAAGGACGACGAATCAGTGTCCTCCAGGTTGCAGAGCTAGTACTTGACTGTAACGAAGACCCCGCAACGGTCGCAGACCAGCTTGCGATTTCCATCGCCGAGGTCCACGAAGCGCTAGCGTATTATTACGACAATATCGAGGAGATGAACAAACAACGAGCGAGCCGCGAAGCGCTTGTTGAGACTCTTAAATCTCAGTCGAAGGCTCCAGAGACACTCGAATACTCTCGATGACGAAGCTTTCATTTTTGGCAGACGAGCATGTCAAACGCTCATACATCACTGCGTTGCGTCAAAACGGATTCGAAGTACGAAGCGTCTCAATGACGGAGTCTGGTGAAAGCGACGATGAGCATCTCACAACTGGACAGGTGGATAACCTCGTCATTATCACCAACGATGACGATTTCGTGAGGCTTGGCAGGACGCACTCACACAGCGGGGTTATTTATTACAGCCAGCAGAATCACGAACCCAGCGACTTTGTCACAGCAATCCGCCGCATTGACCATCATTTTGTCCCAAAAGAGATAGAAAATCACATCGAGTGGCTCGAAAACTGGCTCTGACTTATCCGCTGTTCACTCCCACCACTCGTACTCCCGGTGAATCGCCATCCCTTGCTCGTTTGAAACCGGTCCGACAACCTCGCTGATACCCTCCAGAATCTCTCCCGACCGAACAATCGGCTCCTCACCCATTAGCTCCCCAATATCCTCGCTACTCGTGCTATAGACAACGTGACTAAAGCCAGCCTGTTTCATTCCCGTGGCACACATCGGACAGGGCTCGGTACTGGTGTACATCACCGTCTCCGCTCGTTCTTCCGGCTCCATCTCCTGACAGGCACGGTAGGCAAGGTGGAGTTCGGGATGCCAGCGGATATCCTCCTCAGTCACGGTTCGGTTGGATTCGCGCATGACTATCTCGTCATCGCGGACGAGGACGCTCCCGAAGGGATTGTCGCCACGTTCCGCGGCCTCGCGGGCGAGCGCGAACGCTTCTTGCATGTGTGACTCGTGGTCGAATTCGTCGAATGGGACAGACATAGTTCAGTATACGGACTCAACCGTGATAGTTCATCACGTCAGAGAAAATCAAATGCCAGAGAGCAAGTCCCGAAGTTATCGCTCGTCAATCGGCGTCAAGTCGAGGTCTTTCGGACCGATGTACTGCCCACGCGGGCGAATAAGGCGGTTGTCCTCCTGATATTCGAAGATGTGTGCTAGCCAGCCGCCGGAGCGGGCCATCGCGAAGATTGGGGTGTACATATCGATCGGAATCCCAAGTTCGTAGTAGACCGACCCGGAGTAGAAATCGACATTCGGTGCGATACCTTTCTCCGGCAGTCCCTTGTCTTCGGTCAGGTAGGCCTCGATGGACGTGGTGTAGTTGTACCACTTATCATCGCCGGATTCCTCGGCAAGGTCATTTAGTTTGTTCTGCAGGATATGTGCACGCGGGTCTTTGACGTTGTAGACGCGGTGGCCCCAGCCAGGGACGCGCTCGCCCTTGTCGACGAGGCTGTCCACCCACTCGCGCGGTTCCTTGCCGCTCTCGTCGAGGTCAAAGAGTGCTTCCATGACATCCTGATTGGCACCGCCGTGCAGCGGGCCAGAGAGTGCGCCGATGCCGCCAGTGACGGAACTGTAGACATCCGCGAACGTGGATGCGATGACCATCGAGGTGAACGTCGAGGCATTGAGACCGTGGTCGGCGTGCAGGATGAGTGCCATATCGAACGTCTCCTCGGCCACATCCGTCGGCTCCTCGCCAGTCAACATATAGAGGAAGTTTCCGGCATAGGAGAGGTCTTCCCGGGGTTCGAGTGGTTCCTCACCCTGCCGGATGCGGTCGTACGCGGCAAGAATGGTAGGTATTTTAGCGACGATGCGACGGCCTTTCCGGTTCGCCGCATCAAGGTCTCGCGGTGGGGCATCGGATTCAGGCTCGGTACCTGAAAGCATCGAGACGCCGGTCCGGAGTGCAGCCATCGGACGCTCGTCGGCAGCAGCCAGCGCGGCAAGCGTCTCAATGACGCTGTCGTCGATAGCGCGTTCGGTTGCCATCGCGTCAGCGAATGCAGCAAGTTCATCCCGCGTCGGAAGTTCGCCGTTCCACAGCAGGTAGAGCACCTCTTCGTAGGTTGCTCCCTCGGCAAGGTCGTCAATATCGTAGCCACGATAAACGAGTCGGCCGGCATCTCCGTCAATAAAACTGAGTTCGGATTCCGCGACGGTCACTCCTTCCAGACCTTTGCTGATATCGTCAGGCATGATACTAGCACTTGCCAAGGGGGCGGGATAAATCATTATAATCACGCCCGAAACCTTCAGGAATGGTGATACGATAAGTACCCTAGACACTACCCAAGTCCTTCAAGTATTCATATGTGAGTACAAATCATAGCGACTAATCGAACCGCTAAAGACGATGGAACCGACCAGTTCAAGTAATGAAGACTCTGGGTACGGCGCGTGCTGCACCCGGTGAGTTAGACACCGGCTGGCTTGAAATTGGAGAAGGGCGTCACGGCGGAACTGTCCGTATTCCCGTCGCGGTCATCAACGGTGCAACCGACGGCCAGACGCTCTATTTGCAGGCTGCGAGCGACGGCGACGAACTCAACGGCGTCGGCGTCATCAGGCGTGTCGTCCCTCAAATTGACCCACAGGAGCTATCCGGGACAATTCTCATCGTCGGCATCGCCAACATCTTCGGCTACGAACGTGCCGAACACCGAAACCCGCTGGACGATACAAAACTCAACCGAACCTATCCCGGAAACGAGGAGGGGACCTCAACCGAACGCATCGCCGCCGCAACCTTTGACGCCGCGCAGCGAGCGGATTATATTCTCGACCTCCACCAGGGCTCGACCTCGCGGATGATAAACGAAGTTCGCGTTCGCTGTGGCCGACGACACCGCTTGCACAGCGACTGTCTCGAACTCGCCAAAGTCTTCGGCTGTGGGCACGTCCTCGACCAGAAAGGGCCAGACGGCCAGTTGGCTCGCGTGGGCCCAGACGAAGGGATTCCGACGATTGACCCCGAACTTGGTGGGTCCGTCGGACTCGACGAAGAGAGCGTCCGCCTCGGTGTCGAAGGGGTGTTCAACGTGCTCGAATACTACGATTTCCTGCCCGGGACGATCAAGCCGTCGCGACAGACGCGAGCCCGCGGGTTCGAACAGTACGGCTCCCCTGTCGGCGGCCTCATCGATTTCAAGGTCGAACTCGGCGAACAGGTATCACCCGATACCACGTTGTTTACCGTAACTGATGTCTTCGGTAAAGTGAAAGCGACGGTCACCGCAGATTCCGCTGGCGTCTTCTGGCGAACGCGGCGCCTCCCGCAGGTCGCAAGCGGCGAATACGTCTGTTCCGTCGGGACGTCAGTCGATTCCTACTGACGCGATATATCACAGCCGTGCAATGTTGAACGACGCAAGAAGGTATTTATCTGAACACTACTGAGCGTTGCATATGGCCCCCACTACCAGACGAACAGCGCTGCTCGCGTTGGTCCTCGCTGTGTCACTCCTCCTTGCAGGGTGTACGACAGCCATCGACGGCGATGATACCGGTGCTGACACCGAACTGGATGATGCCGATATCGACGAAACGGAGCTGCAGGCAGCGGCAGTCGAAGCGATGGAAGATGTGGAGACCGCTGCAATATCTCACGAGATGACGATGAGCCTCGACGGAGAGCAGCTGCTCGACCTGTCGAGTGACGGCGTGGTTGATTACGAGACACAGGAAATGGAACTCACGACAGTGATGGATAACCCAATGACGGGCGAACAGGAAATTCCACAGTACGTCATTGGAGAGACGATGTATATGGAGTTCGAGGGCGACTGGATGAAAGAGAACGTGAGCGATGAGAACTTCTGGGAGAGCGAAGAATTAACACAACAGCAGGAGGTGCTGGAAGCTGCCGAACTTGACATCCAGGGGGAAAAAGAATCGGATGACGGCCACGACGTTTACGTCGTTAACATGAGCGTTGACCAAGAGACGATGGAATCAATCGTCGAAGATGAATTCGGTGAGCAGGAAGCAGGGATGCCTGGTGAGGAAGTCGAGTTCGGTGACGTTTCCGTAACACAGCATATCGACGCTGAAACGTCCCACATCCGCTACGCTGAGATGGAGTTCGAAATAACCACCGCTGGTGAAACGATGAGTATGGAGATGACCGTCGAAACGAGCGAGATCAACGAAGACGTCGACATTGAACTGCCGGAAGAGGCGGAGAACGCGACAACGCAGCCATCCAATCCATTCTGAGAAGTCGGTGAAGTCTTCTTTGGTGAGTGATTTGTGAAGGCAGTCCACAATTCATAAAAGAACGCTAGTAGATGCGCCCAAACATATTTGCACCGCTCAGGTGAGATTCCGAGTATGCATCCTGTGCCGGAGACGGTATTCGATGACGGCAAGCCGGCATTGGGCGTCTATCGGGGGCGCATGGGAAACACATCGCTACAGCTTCCCGAGCGGGACGTGTCGTGGCTCCGGAGCGCCATTAGCGAAAAGCGCTGGCAGTGGTTTGCGGCGTTCGATAAACAGTATGCAGTCGGTGGCGCAGTGGTCGATGGCGGCTTTTTTGCAACGGCGTTTTTTTGGGTGTTCGACCGACGGAAAGAGGAGTTGCTTGTTGACGATGATATCGTCATCCCGTCGCCACTCGTGCAAGTGAGTTCATATCCGACAGTGGGCGTTATCGCGGCTGTTGGGGTGCCCGGGTACCAACTGCAGGTCGAGCGTGAGCGGGAATCGCTGACAGTGTCGGGAGCATTCTCGGAGGCCACAGTATCGCTCACGTTCGAGCCAACTGACGAAAGCGCAGTGACGGCAATCTGCCCCGTTCCGGAACGGTCAGGCGGCGTCAACGTCACACAGAAAGAGCCCTCAGTACCGGTCAGCGGAACAGTCACTCTGACAGGAGAGGCCGGCCGACGAATCAACATCGAGGGGGTGGGATTTCTCGATTACAGCCACGGGTTGCTGGGTCGTGAGACGCGCTGGGACTGGGCGTTTCTCAGCGGAACGACGGTTGCTGGCCGAGCAGTAGCCTGCAACCTCGTCGACAAGTTCAACGAGGGTGTGGAAAACGTTGTCTGGGTAGACGGAGAGCCAGCGTCCGTTGGGGAGGCGGAGATAGTCGAACCGGAAGGAACCAGTGGAGACTGGCAGGTATCGTCACAGTGTGGCACTGTCGACGTCAGCCTCTCACCAGAGGGCTCACGGAGTCAGGACGTAAATATCGGTCTCGTTCGGTCGCGTTACCACCAGCCCCTTGGGACGTGGCAGGGAACCATCGCTGGACACGAGTGTTCCGGAATCGGGGTAACTGAAACGCATCTGACCCGATGGTGACTAGGAACCAGAGGAAGACACAGACAGTCAGTCGTAGTCGCCATGCCTAAGCCACTGGGGCGTGGAATCCAGCGTATGACAGGGGTGGCACAGGCGTTCGTTCCCGGCCACATAACCGGGTTTTTCACCACACACAGGGACGCCGACCCGACAAAAACAGGCTCACAGGGCGGTGGCGTCTGCCTCTCCGATGGCGTCACGGTAACTGTCGAGCCAGCAACGGAACCACAGGTTTTTCTCAACGATGACCCACTCGAAATCGACGCAGTGACTCGTGTCCTCGAAACCTTACAGGCAACGGCAACAGTCCGTGCCGAGACGCCGCTTCCGCTGGGTTCTGGCTTTGGCGTCTCAGGCGGGATGGCGCTCGGGACAGCATTCGCAGCGAATGCAGCGTTCGACCGTGGACTCTCGGAAAACGAACTGACGACCATTGCTCACGGCGCGGAGGTGCAGGCTGGCACTGGCCTCGGTGATGTGGTCGCACAGGCTCGCGGCGGCGTTCCGATTCGACTGGAACCGGGTGGACCACAGCACAACTACCTCGACGGGATTCCGGCGGCAGGCCGCATCGAATACCACGTCCTCGGGGGCCTCTCAACCGATGCGGTGCTCGGCGGAGATACCACTGATATCACGACCGCTGGGAAGCAGGCGCTCTCTCACGTAGTCAAGGAACCGACGCTGTCGTCGTTGATGCAGGCATCGCGGACCTTTTCGCGGGAATCAGGACTCCTCACTGACGACGTCCAGTCAGTGATTGCCGACGTTGCGGAGGCGGATGGTGATGCTGCGATGGCAATGCTCGGCGAAACGGTCTTTGCCCTCGGGACAGGTCTCTCGGATGCTGGCTACGACCCGAACGTCTGTGAGATTCATCACCCCGGAGCAATCATTACAGGGAACAGAGACTGAACAAGAAAGAAAATCGAGGGAGAACGATGTCACAGTATCGACCGATTGAGGAACTGCACCCGACACAGCTGTTTATATCGAAAAAGAAGTTACAGGGGATACTGGAGTGGCTAGACTGCGACATCCCGACATACGACCCGATTCCAGTATTCCAATATCAGGGACGCTGGTATCTCGCGGATGGTCACACACGGACGTTCGTCCTTGCACTGGCCGGCGAGGAGACGGTAGCGGTCACCGAGGACGAAACGATATTCGAGGAAGAACCACTGTACCGGACGTGTATCGACTGGTGCGAGAAGGCGGGAATCTATACAATCACGGACCTCGTCGGACGGGTTGTCGAGGCTGAGACGTACGAAACGAAGTGGATACAACGCTGTCAAGAGGCCGCCAACCAGTAGCTCCCAACCCGACGGGTTTTCATCGCTCGACCGAAAGGCTACGAGCATGGACACCGACGAGATACCGGAGAGCCACCCCCGGTACGAATCGCTGATTACCCGCCACCGTATCGAAGACGGCGTCGACAAGGGAATCACGAGTCGGCAGGGGTTGATTGCACAGGGTCGGGGGGAGGCATTCGATTATCTGCTGGGCGAGCAGACCATTCCGAGTGCAGATGAAGCTGCCAGAGTCGCCGCAGCATATCTGCTGCTGGCGGACAATCCCGTCCTCTCGGTCAACGGGAACGTCGCTGCACTCGTCCCCGGCGAGATAGGCGAGTTGGCAGACGCGACCGGGGCAGCTATCGAGATTAACCTGTTCAATCGGACCGACGAGCGTATCGGGCGCATCGCAGACCACCTCGAAGAACACGGCGTGACAGACGTGAAGGGGCTCAAAGCGGATGAACGGATTCCCGGACTGGACCACGAACGGGCAAAAGTCGACAGCGACGGCATCTTCGCTGCCGACGTGGTACTGGTTCCGTTGGAGGATGGTGACCGTGCAGAGGCCCTCGCCGAGATGGGGAAAACCGAGCTGGTCATCGACCTCAACCCACGTTCCCGCTCGGCGGAGTCGGCGACAGTGCCGATAGTGGATAACATCATCCGAGCAGTTCCAACCATGACAGCACACGCTCGGGAACTCGACGGACGGACGCCTGCTGAACTTCGAGAGTATTGTGAACAGTTCGATGCAGAACAGGCACGCAATGCTGCCGAAAAGCAGATACGGTCGGGCGATCTGGACTGACCAGCAACGGGAGATGATGAGTAATCAGCAAAAAGCACACAGACAATCCGAGTATTTACACACAATGACACCGATACATGAGCTATGAGTCTGGAAGTCGATGTGCGGAAACTGGAGCTATTTAATAAGGTCTCAAAGGAGGGGTCTCGAAAGGTTGCGGAAAGCCTGAGTCAGATGTCGGGGATGGACGCAGAGATTCAGGTGGCAAAAATTAACCTGCTACATATGGAGGATGTCAAGACACATATCGGGGAGCAGGTGGAAGTCGGTATCCACGTCCAACTGACCGATTCACCACATGGCTATGTGCTCTTTTTGCTCGACCCACAGGACAGCAAGCGACTCGCTCAGGCGATGATTCCGGGCGGTGAAGATAGCGACAGTGATGGGTTTACTACGATGGAGCGCTCTGCCATTCAGGAGATTGGTAACATCATGACGTCAGGCTATATCGACGGCTGGGCGAACGTGCTTGACACGACCATCGGAATGGGGACGCCGACGTTCACGTACGGCCCAAGCCACGAAATCATCGAACAGATGGGTGGCTGGCCAGATGATGAACTCGCATTCGTCCTCGATTCGAGTATTCACGTCGCTGGAACCGATATCGACCTGAAAGTGTATACCTTCCCACAGCTCGTCGAACTCGTCGAACTGGTGAGACAGATAGACGTCGATACCGACGTCAAAGCCGATACCGTCCCCGACGAAAACCTGACCAGTGACTTCTCCCACGACTAAAGTCGTGGGCTTTCTCCTCGACTCTCTGTAACTGACTCGCCTCTTGATCGATTTCGGACTGTGAGCAATCTCCCGAAAACCGCGAATAGCGGCGCAGAATCCCCCGAAAATTTAAGTTGGAGCAGAGCCAACAGAATACTACCCAAAGGCGTTTTTCGGGTCGCAAGCCCGATTGAGTCCCATCATGACTGACACCACGACGCGACGGTACGCGCGCGAATCAGAGGAACAACCCGAAGAGCAGTCCAGCGAGACTGAACAGGAGCATGTGGACTGTCCAGAGTGCGGTGGCAAACTGACATCCGATGCAGAACATGGCGAAACGGTCTGTCGAGAGTGTGGATTAGTTGTTGAGGAAGATGAGATTGACCCCGGTCCGGAATGGCGAGCGTTCGACTCCCGAGAGAAGGACAAAAAATCCAGAGTCGGTGCACCGACGACCAATATGATGCACGACAAGGGCCTGTCGACGAACATCGGCTGGCAGGATAAAGACGCATACGGCAACGCCCTCTCCAGTCGCCAGCGCGAAAAGATGCAGCGACTTCGGACCTGGAACGAGCGATTCAGAACCCGCGATTCAAAAGAGCGCAACCTCAAACAGGCACTCGGCGAAATCGACCGTATGGCAAGTGCTCTCGGCCTTCCGGACAACGTCCGCGAGACGGCAAGCGTCATCTATCGTCGTGCGCTCGAAGACGACCTGCTTCCGGGGCGTTCTATCGAGGGAGTCGCCACCTCTGCGCTCTACGCCGCCGCACGACAGGCCGGAACTCCCCGCTCACTCGACGAGTTGACCAACGTCTCCCGCGTCGAAAAAGATGAAATTGCCCGAACGTACCGGTATGTCGTCCGCGAACTCGAACTTGAAATCAAACCCGCCGACCCGGAAAGCTACGTCCCGCGGTTCGCAAGCGACCTCAACCTCTCCGAAGAGGTCGAACGGCGCGCCCGACAACTGCTGCAGAATGCGAAAGAACAGGGCGTCCACTCCGGAAAATCCCCCGTCGGATTGGCCGCCGCAGCCGTCTACGCTGCCTCGCTGTTGACCAACGAAAAAGTGACACAGAGCGAAGTAAGCGAGGTCGCAAACATCTCAGAAGTCACGATTCGGAACCGGTATCACGAACTGCTCGAAGCGGAAGAGCACATACCGGACCGGTAAGCGAACTCCCCACGGTTTTCTAAGACGAATTCCCATCGGGCAGCAGCATTCCAAAACTCGGTCACGGTAAGCGACGCTCTCGGATTGCTTATACTCACTCTAATTTTCGATAGCAGATAGCTGAATGTAACCGTTACATTGATACTCAATAGCACCCTACCATGTGAGTGTTACACAATGTCTATGGGAGCCTACGATGAGGCCGAGCACGAGCGTCGCGAGCGAATGACGAGCACGGTCGATGCGGATTTCGATGGTCAACGAAACGAGTACGAAGGACGTGTCGAGTACGAAGGCGGCGATTCGACCGAGGAACTACTTGACCAATTCAAGGAGATTAAATCTTCTTAGCTGTTTGTAGGCACGTCTATCGTACGAGCACGTCCGAGGAAATGAGCGCCAGCCGTGACGAGAACGACCGCAACGACGTGCCCGACAAGTGCAACGAGTAACACCAAATGGTCAAACAAAAACGGAACAAACGCAAGTTGCAAGAGGCCAAACGCTGCTGTGAGCCGGTCGGTTCGGTGAAGGTGTGCCTGTACGTCAGGCGGAAACTGATAGCGGGCGCTTCGCCAGAGGGCCGTCACGCCGGCCCACCAACTGGCGCTCACACGATAGCAGACATCCCACACAATGAGTAAGCCGATACCGACGGCCAATACAGGCGGTTCGGTTCCAAATAACGTTTCAAGTAACGGCGTCTCGTTGTGAGCCGGGTCGAACACAAACAGGTAGGTAACGAACCCAACGAACGTAAAGACGGCAAGCACCGTTGCCACATTCGACCCAAACACTAACCGACGGTACGCATCTGGTAAGCGGCCATCGCGAAGTTCTCTCGCAATAAGTACCATCTGTGCGCTTCCAACGGTAGCAACAGCCACGGCAACGGTGCCGGCAAGTGCCGCAGTGGGCAACCCATAGACCCATGCAAGAACTAATACGGCCGTTTCGAATCCGAGAAACTGCACAATCAGTGCCCGACGGAGCCCAAGGTCAAGACCGGGGATTGCACCGATAATCCCTTCATATACCCACGTCTCGCCGTACTCTGGTTTGCTCATTTCACCTGCTCGTCGGTTCGCCGCCCGGCAGTATCCGTCGTTCGGTGTTCGGCCAGCGCACGCTCGACTGCCTCGTCGAACGGTGTCAGTTCGATATCGATATACCCGGTAATCCGGTCATCTCGAACGATAACAGGGTTTGCTAGTCCGTCAATAAGTGGGCGAGCAACCCGCCAGTCAACGTTCGTCACCAGTCCAACCCAGTACGATGAGAGTTGGGGTGTTAATAGCGGCAACGGGACGATTATTGGCGCTCGTTTTCCTGACACCGTGGCAGTCCGACGGAGCATTTCTGCGTAGGTAAGCACATCTGGACCACCGATTTCGTAGGTTCCCGGCGGGAGCGACCGGGCATCACGAAGATACTGAATCACGTCGCTGATGGCGATTGGCTGGCACTCGTTTCGAACCCAGCGTGGGGTCGTCATTACGGGAAGTCGCCGGATGAGTTGCCGCACCATTTCGAAGCCAGCGGAGCCGTCGCCGACGATGATTGCCGCACGTAACGTCACGAGGTCGTAGGTTCCCGCAGCGAGAATTTCTTCTACCTCTCGGCGCGATTGCAGATGGTCAGACAGTTCGTCACCCTCCTCACCAAGCCCACCGAGATATACGAGCGTCTCGATACCGGCTTCACTGGCCGCCCG
>SL_4KL_010_BRINEDRAFT_10001722_pt1 | contig 12188 bp, 10 predicted proteins | sample SodLak_010_BRINE_2_FD_10664 | JGI IMG/M metagenome (IMG submission 10664) | reverse complement strand
CGATTCCGACGATGACGATGGTGACGATGACGACTCGGATACAGAGGAGTCCGATGACGAACTATATGTAGCGACCATGGACGTTGCTTGGGGATCTACCGACGTGTGCAGTCTTGCCTCCGCCCACTGTTCCGCCGAGACTTTTCGTCTGCTTCATCGCGTTTGTACGGAACTCAGGCTCCTGCCCGAAACGCTGAAGCACGCTCGTTGTCTGGAGAATTTCGTTCACGCGCTCGACAAAGGTGCTCCTTGCGACGTAAACGTGTGCGTCCACTTGGCAAAGTGCGGCAAGATAGACATGTTGCGAGCGCTCGCCGAAAGGGGACACACGGCCATGCTGAGCGATCGCGTTTACCGGACGGGGGCTCTCAAGAGATCGGCTGAATTATCATACGAGCTGATGGAGACGGTTACGACCGGGCGCAGCATCAGCGCTCGTGTTCAGAACGATAAAAATGGATTTTCGTGGAAGCCGATGTATGATGCGGCACTCAAAGAGGTTCGCCGTCGTATGAGGCTCGATGCGGATGCTGATGCGAGTGCACCGTGTTTTCCTTCGAACCTGTCTTGGAGCGTGCGCGATTGTTCGGCGTCTGCCGAGCGGCACCTTATGAGCGTGATGAAGGATATGACAAACGCGTCGAACGTGATCAGGCGGCGCTGGCTGGCGTACTCATACGCGCCCGTCCACGGGCGTCCCGGATACGAGCGCACCTTCAGGACATTTTTGGAACGTATACACGGTGTAAACTAATCAGCCGTGAAAGTTTCCTAAATCGCGTTGGAACACGCGCGTAGCTAAGCTAGCATCTCTAATATCCGACATAAAGCTATCCGCGTGTATATTATTTTCGATCGGGAATATGGACGTTTTGAAATGCGGTCGTGATGCGGAGTGCGATCACGAGGATTTTCATCGGCTCGAAACACTTGCGTGAAATATCACGTGAAGGAAACGAACATGGAGATGTCGAGGACCCTCTGCGCACCGCCTGCAAGCACGCTCCCGTGTCCGTTATACAGCACGTCATACAGCACGTCATGCAGCACAAAATAGGGAGGTCGAAAGACGCTCCGAACGATGCGCTGCGTCACGCGGCTTACGCGGGACGACCAGACGTCCTCGCCCATTTGATCCGGAACGGTGCGCCCCTCGAACAACACCCCTTCAACTCTATGAGCGGAGAGTTGGCCCCGTTGGACTTGGCGTGCGCGCACTTCGTATATGGGGACGGCGATTTGGACACTAGCCTGCACATGGTCAGGATGCTGTTGGACGCGGGCGCCGACGCAAATTCCGGATGCTGTTGGAAAGATAGGTACGAATCCGCGCGCGCTCTCAGGATAGCGGCGGACTCGGAACGGTGTGCTGCCGAGCTCGTACGTCTTTTGTTGGATTACGGAGCGGACGCTCGCGCTTGCGAAGATGAAGCATTCATCAACGCGGCTCTCCGTGGATGTCCCGCCGTTCTACACGCGTTGCGCGCGCGTCATGTGGAAGAAAAGCGCGGCCAGTACGACATTCCTCCTCACGAGGAAGAATACAGGGCGTCCGAATCGTTTCGAGATCTGTACAGGTACACGATAGATCGAGTCCGTCGAGCGATGTCGCGAGACGAGATGAAGCCACACTATGACTGTGAAAGGGCCGACGTCGAAAGCTCCTCTAAAATGAAGGTCGTGCTCGACACGCTTTACGCTTTCGAGCGCAGTGAAGTGGAGCAATAAAGGAGCTTGGCAAGGCAATCGAAGTCGGTGACTTTCACCATGCCCCAGTAGTAAAGGTGCCGTATGTTTAGGGTTGGCCGATTCTTTCGAGCGCAGTGAAGTGGAGCAATAAATGAGCTTGGCAAGGCAATCGAAGTCGGTGACTTTCACCATGCCCCAGTAGTAAAGGTGCCGTATGTTTAGGGTTGGCCGATTCCGTATATTTTGACGACCATGAACGAGAATGTCCCTCCTGCTATGAAGATGATGTATTCGGCTTGACTGCCGTGGAGGAAGAAATCGAACGAGCTCATAAAGAAGATTCTGATCCTAGCATAGCATAGCATAGCATTGTAATGATACTCATACCGACGGTGCGATGAAGACGTCTTCGGCGAGCCTGTCCAGCAGCTGTTGAACTTGAGCAGGGTGCTGGAAAGCGAGCGGTTCACTTTTCGGCCAGTTTGCTGGGTGAAGGCGGTTTTCTTCCGCATAAAAGAGTGGAGGCGGCGATCGGAACGTACCATTTACCAAGAGGCCGACTTCAAATGAAACGGCGTGCGCCGGATCGTAGGGACGACGGTATGTTTGCACTGTTTGCATTGTTTGTATAAGAAACGGGTACGCGTGTAAGACGCCGTCGATCATGACTTCGCACTTGGACGTGGGATCGCACTGGACGGATATTACGATATCGTGACCGTGTACGGGATCGTTTACTCGAAAGTTTTTGTACCTTGTGATCACCTCCCCCTGGTCGTCCACCACCAGCTGCGTCCTGAAGTCAACTCGGGGACGATAGTTGACGGAAGCGTAGCGCTGGCCCTGCAAGAGGTCATCGATTCGAGCTCGCTCCGCTTGCATTTTTTTCGTGTGCGCTCTGCCTCGAGGATGAGGCGAATACTCGATTTTTTTCTTTATGTGGCGAAGATGGGTGATGATATCGGTATAAAGACAGTGAAAGTATAATTTACGTGTACGCAAAGACAACACAAAAATAAGAAATATGCTGACAACCATCACGAAGACATGCTCTGCGCTCAAGGACTTGACATCGTACCTGGTATACTCTTACAAGATAGAGTTCAAGTCGCCGCTCCATTTTGCGCGCTATGCCTCGTCGCTGCCTGCTTCCGACCCCAAAACGGCGAGAGCGATTTTGGACGAAGCGCTACGGCTCACCTTGCTCCGTCTGCAGTTCGACGTCGCTCGCACGCTCCGCCGCAAGGGTGCCCGGCCGGCGAAGCTTACCCGAAAGGAGATGAAATACCTGTTCTGGACAGCATCGCTTTCCTTTCTCGGAAAGATTGACGTAGACGATCTTCGTGATTTGGTGTCACCCGCATGCTTTAGAGATATGGTGTTTTACTACATCAGAGACTCTATCAACGCACTGTGCGTTCATACGGGGGACGGGGGGATGTTGGCGCTCACGGAAGTCGATATGTCATTATGGACGATCAAGGTCACGGAGTGTTTGCGCGTTATCTCGCCTGGGGATAGATTCATGTTTTTCAAGTTCGTGTGCTCATGGTACCCATCGAATGCGCGAACTGTCGTTTTCGAGCAAAGGAAGGCGGCCTTCATCAAAGCGTTCCTGGAAGCTGGGGCAGATCCGTACAAGGAAGACGGAGTGTGCTTCATATGGCTGGTGAAATCGCATCTGCGCTTCCGCCAAGATTCCGTCGTGCTCGCGCTGCTTGAGTCCGCGTCAGAAGCGTGTTCGAGCACACGGTATTTCCGCGAAGCTTACGCCCTGTTCGTGCTCAACAGCCAGCGCTGCGATGTCGTCGAACGTTTTACCGAGATGCTCATTGGAAACGATCGGCGCGCAGAGAAAGAAGCGGAGACAAAGACGGAGTCTGTCACCGACGAGAAAACGCCTCTGATTTAGGGCGTTTGTCGAACCATGATTTTGTTCACCTGTTCGCTTACGCTATTGACGGTGTCAGAACTCCGAAGCGCATTCTTGATGATGCAGTCTGACAAATCGAAGTTTGAGAATTGGGTCAAGACGAGACGATTACAGCCGTTATCGACGGTCGGCTCATCCTCTTGTGAATACGATTGTTTTCTGTTCGGATTGATATCGATTGCCCTCTAGATTTCATTTCCGAGTCGATTACACGTCCTTTCACCTGATATTTGATAAAAAACTAAGACGATTTACTGAGACATAAAGATCAATTTGTTGGATGTCATCGTCCAATTTTTAGGTAAATCAGGCTGTAAGTGGCGACGAGATGGGTGCGTCGCTGTCCAGCTTCACGCCGAACGATAGTGACAAGGATTCGCCAAGGACAAGTGCGACGAGGACAAGAAGAAGCTCACCGATACCGATTTCATCGGGCACATGTGCGACACATTTGTGAGCACCAGGTGCAATTTCTCGCGCGACAGGTTCGTAGAGTTGTCCTTGCTGAAGAGGGAGCTGGAAAAGCATTTCTACCAAACCTCCGGAGTCGTTCCGTGGGTGCACATCACAGACAACCGACCTCTCCATTTCAAACAGTCAAATTACATTCTTTTTCAGTATCTGGTTCCTCGTTTAGAGGCCCTCGGCTGCGGTGTAAGCGTGGGGTACCATGGCGCGCATGACTGGATGATTGAACCAACTTTCATTACCGGTATCAACGTCAACTTTTACTGACTCAGATGGCGATGACAACATCTACGATGTCGAGACCATCCTCGACCACATCCGTGTGAAAGGAAGGAGAGAGAACTACACCAAATGGTATCTCGTCAAGTGGCTGGGATTCGACGACACGGAGAACTCGTGGGTGAAAGAGTCCGATATGATGTGTGACTCGAAAAAAATTGACGGTGCCTTATGATGAGACCGAAGAAGAAGATCCGTAATTGATATGCGTCAGATACGTCAGATTCGAGTCACGGCCGAACAAGTGCGAGCATGGAATACACGAAATGATAGGAAGAAAGAAAAATACTATGACGGCGTCACATCCCCTCGCATCCCGCAGGAGCATCGCGCACTCCTCAAAATGGAGCTGCAAAAATATTGCCGGAAGATCAAAAGGTTGGATCCGCGCAATGAGTACTGGCACCTCAGGCCCGACAACCTCGACTCCCTGATCACGGAGCTGGAGCGCTACTTCTGCCTCCGTCTCCTTTGTCCCAACACGGTCATGTCACCCTCTCGGCAGGTCGACGACGCGTGGCACTGCTACATTCTGATGACGAAACAGTATAGGAAGTTCTGCGACGACACTTTCGGCGAGTACCTCGATCACGAGCCGGGCGTCCGCGAGTTCCAAACCACGCTTCGTGTCCTGGAGGAGTTCAAAGATCTGACCGTGCGAGAGTACGGGGAGGTGGACTTGGATGCGTGGGCAGACAGACTCTTGATAGCGATCGATCCCGTCGCGTACGACTACAAAAATTACAGGACCAGACACTGCGATACCGGATCGGACGCGTACCGATCTGTGTCGGACGACGGATCAGGTACGGATGAATCAGAAGAAGATGCCGCTGAATCTGATGCGACCGATGAGTCTGACGCTGGATGCTATATTGGCGACTGTGGTTAAGTGATATGATATTCTTTTTTTATTCTGTTTTGATGGAGGAAGCGATCGTGGATACGATTCGAACAACCCTTCTGGAGAGGCATAAGTAGGGTTGGTCGAAACCGTATATATACGCCGTATATTCCGAGAATCCTTGTTGCAACTCCGTATGTATACGGTCAAATATACGGATCTGGCCAACCTAGGCATGAGGGAGCAACGAATCAGAGAAGCTGCGGAACATACCAATCAATAAGCAGCTCCCCTGAGCAGCGCGCTCACTGCTGGTTGAGCTTGTGTAATTAGTTCAGCGTCGAAGTCAGCTACGGAGCGCACGTGTGCTCTTTTATGGCGCGCTTCCTCTAGCCGTGGAGCATGTTACGCGTCGGGAGGGAACGCCACTCCGATTTTTGAACGCGTCAAACGCACACGAAGAGACGTGCCACCTTCGGATGTTTTGATGCGCGATCCGTAGGAGTGTATGTACATTCACAGAACGTGTCGTACATTTCGATGTTTGGCAAGGCACCGTGCCGCAGCAAGAATTCCACAACGGCGACATGTCCCTGATTACAGGCACTGTGCAAAGCTATACCGCTACGGGCGTCGATGTCCACTTTGCACCGATTCACGAGAAAAGTGACAACGTCCAGGTGTCCATAGAAACACGCGAGAGAGAGTGGAGTATCCTCGTCTTGGTCTTCGTTGTCATTGAACAGCAAAGGTGAGCAGGTAAATGCGTCGCGCACGACGTCGTACAGTCCTTTCTCACACGCGACTTTTACACAGGCGCGGTCATACGTGATGCCACGGGATCTCAGATATCCGACAATGACGACGCGTCCACATTGGATGGCGCCAAGTAAGTGAGTCACACTCAAATGTGACCTGTAGGTTTCGTGTAAGAGACGGAGGATAGACAGATGTCCATTCGCTATCGCGTACTCTACGGCCGTTGTGTCATCTTCGTCCGCGACGTTCACTACGTCGTACTCTCCCTCACCGAGACATCCGAGTAGATTACACACACGGTCGTAATCTCCGTCAATACAGGCGTCACAAAGCTCGTCGACGTCCATCTTTACACTAAGTGCCAAAATCGATTTGGACACTTGCTCGCCAGGATGTTTCATTTCCTTTTATGTAGGGTTGGCCGATTCCGTATATTTCGGCGGTCTCGGTTTAAAGATAACGAGTTAGCTTTATACCCTGGTCGTCAAAATATACGGAATCAGCCAACCCTACTTTTATGAGATATCTATTCCCTCCGACGGGCATACCGAAAAGCGCGCTCCCGGAGTTTCTCGTGTCTTGTTCCATGTCGATTACGGTGTACCCTTTGCTTTTTCCATAATCAAACGCACGTATGGGTGGTGGTGTTTAGGATACTTGCTAGAACACGGTTGCCCCTTCGATGGTTTTGCGATGGCGATCGAGTCCATGTTCGAATAATAATACAATACAGTTGACGCACTACAAGACGTATGTGGTCGATCCTTTACGAATAGTAAGGCTGTTCTGTTTTCGATGAATTCCGTAAAAAAGTTGATTCATTTGGTTTTCGGCGGGATATTACGTCGTTGCAACAGAAAAAAATTTGATTCAGTCTCATCGCTCACTCCATTATGACCCTTAAATCACATTTGACCATTAATTATACATACACACATGGATCGTTTATCTCTCACCCTGTTCATCACCTCCTATGGGTTCATGGCGTGGTACAAACGCTGGTCGTCAGTTCGGGAGCGGCAGCAGAAAATCGTGCGAAACAGGGCCATTCTTAATCTGAGGAGACGGAACAGGGAAATGTGGGCTTCTTTCTGCGCGCGTAATCCTCGTCTCGTTGAGAACACGAAAAGGTGGAAAGAAGAACATTACGAGGGGCACCTCGACAGGATAGCGCTCCTCGAAGGCGTCCCCCTGTTGAGGAGGACGGCGGCGCGGATACTGGAGCGCGTTACGCACGGGAGACCGGTCGAAGGGGATCCGCAGACGACGGTTGAACTCGATCGTGACGTTGACAAAACGCTCGTTTTAATTACGCCAAAATACGCGGACATGTATCCCGACCAATGGAAACTGCTCAACAAGTATCGCGAAATAAAAAAAGAGTTTCCCTTTCACTTCACTCCAAGCTGTAAATGAATGAAAGCAGCATGCGTGCCACCTCCACGTCACCTTTTCCGCTCGCGAAATACAGGGCCCAGCTGCCCCAGCCGTGTGCGCGTGGGTCCGCGCCGCGGTCTAGCAGCAGACGTGTCACCTCCATGTCATCGACGTCCGGCGCTCCTGTCCGTGTTGCATCACAAAAAAACTCTTTGCCGCGCTAAGGCTGTGCGCGTGCGCGCTGCGTCACCTGGGTCAGCAGCTCAAAAGCCTCGCTTCTTGTTCCTGCTGCCTATTTGAAGGCGCCGTTTTCAGAATTTCCAGAAGAGGAGTTTGGCGAAGAAAGCGCTGTCCCTCTTCGACGGTACTGTCTAAACTCCCGCCACCAAAACGGTTTTTGAAGGACATCGACGGCACTTATCAGGACGGAGATTTGGACCGCGACGAGGACAGTGATGACGTTTCCTACAAACCGAGTGTGTCGAGTGGTAATAGTGATGGCGGCAGCACCGTTGATTACGAAGACGACAAACACGAGGTTCGAGGGTGCATTGACGAATTAGAGGAGATTCGTCAACTGTCGCCGCTAATAGGGCGGCGTATGGATCGGCACGTGAGTGCGTAGTCACACAGCCGCGTCACCTCTGCGCGAAACTATTTTTTGCGTGCTTGCGTAGTCATGGTTCATATAATTGAAAATCCAGGTTTATCGTATATATATAAAGCGGTATGTCTATGTATGACCAAAAATATGACCAAAAAACGCTGTTACTGTGGGGCAGGATTGAGCGACCTGATCGCATCAGACGGAGGTACTCGTGTATGCCGTAATGCTCATTCGGTAGTGCCTTGCATGAACGGTAAAGCGTGTGGCGGACATGTATACGTCCCCGGCTTCGAGGCGCTCATCAACATAAAACTCAAGGGTGCGCTCGTCGCTCCCTTTTACACGTGCGACCTGTGCATTGACGCCGACGCGTCTTTCCCCCGTCAAACCCGAACGGCTATCGACGCCGTTTTCGAGCTCAATCAGCCGTGTGATCTTTGTGGACTGAGCGGAAAACGTCACGACCATATGATACATCCGCACACGACGTCTAAAAAGAGGAGATGATCAGGATGCTTTTTTTCGATTCTCTTCCGATAAGAAATGGAACACTACAAATTTGCAGTCAAGAGCAGAAGCCATTCCCGTGAACTTTTCTAATTGAAAGCCAGTGAATAAAAAATATCGAGCTAAGATCCGCTCTTTGTGACGTCGAGGTCAGCATTCGTCCGACGAAGAAGACGACGACGAAGGGTAGAGTGATACGATCGAGCGATCGTCGAGGAAACGTTCGAGGTACCGGTAGAGCTCTTTCTTCGATCCGGCACTGAACGAGCTCTTGCTCTCGGCACGAACCGTGTGATATAGCGTGAACGCGGTTCGTCCGTCTTTTTTAACCGTAGGATCGGCGCCCAGTTCCTCGATCAAGAAAGCGGCACACTTGACGGCTCTCTTAGTGTTCAGGTGCGTGTTTGCGATAAGTGCCTGGAGCGTAGTGTAGCGCCCTACCGATAGCGATGCTTCGTCCACGACGCGTCGCGCTTCTTGGCACGAATCGCACCCCAGTCTGCGCGCCATCTCAGCCAGAACCATTTGGATGCAATCAATGCACCCGCCGTAACACGCGTAGTGTAGCGCTGTCCAACGGAGGGATGCCTCGCGTTCGAGCATGTCGGCGCCGTAGCTCAGGAGAACGCTCACCATTCGCACGCGACCGTTTCTGCACGCCGACATCAATGGAGTACACGAGTTTATGATCGCGGAAGAGTAGGAAATGCGCTGCGGTGTGTGTAACCAGGCGTCGCGCAGATCGGAATATCTACGAAACATGTCATCCACCAGTTTCGCACAGGCGGCGTCTTCGTCTCCTCCTCCACTTTCACTCGGCAGACAAGAGCACGTCAGTAACACGGGACTCATCGTTCCCTTTGCATATACCGCCATGACGGCTAAATCCCGCGTTTCCTTGTCCGCCAACAAGCCATCGTTCAGAATGGACGGATCGAGTTGCTCTTCGATGGCCGTGTTCAAAGCCGTGATCATATCCTGATACATGCGGTCGAGGAAAGGAACGGAAGATCTCGACTGTAACCGAGAAGAGACGAGCGGTCCGTAAGCATCGTACTGTTTTGCCGTCAATTTGGCCAAGCGTCGAATCAGATGGATCGAAAGATGGCCGCTTTTTTTGACGGCAAAAGAGAGCGGCACTTCTACGTTTAGGCACTTGATAACCGCATCATGCTCAGTTTTTCCGGTTGCGTCGACGCGTTTGAATTGGTTGGAGGAATCGTTCAAGGCGCCGTCGTCGTAAGCGGGGTCGTTACACCCATTCCTCTTGTGGTGCAGCAGCAGGTCTAGAGCCAGCTCGACCGACAAGGAATCCAAAGGAGGCGGCATCTTGAGCGCCGACACCAACACTTTCTCCGGTCTCTTTTCGAGTGTCCACAACACCCTGAACATCCACGCGTCCTTGTCGTGCTTGAGCAGGTGATTGATGGTCTTGCTGCATTTCAGGACATTCCTGAGATCCCGCACGTGGAGCCGACGCAGCACCGAATGGAGGACGTCGAGAGGCAGTTCTGTCAGCATGTCAGATGCATCTCTCGCGTGTGTTGTACGCTTGTGTCTAAACGGTAACAAATTTTTTATTTTTATTGTGCTTATTTACATCTTGCGCTCCAAGACCTCGACCGTACATGTCGACGGCCGAAGCAATATTATTGCACAGCAGCTCCACGACTCATGTGAACCTGTTACCGAGGGTGCATGCTTTCCAGATAGCCGCTTCGGGCTTACCGTAAAAAGCGATGAGTACGCGGGCAGTGTCGGTGTTTTACAGGAGTGCGTCCGAAACAACTGACGCGTATCCGAGGAGGCGGATGTCTCAGTAAAACGACACACCTCGTCGGGTAAACGACAAAAATATTTATAATCAGCATGACCGCTCTGAAGGTCATTCCTTACACCTTCTGGTTTTTCTTCATCATGTGCGAGAGGAGAAATTGACACACCTGCAGGTGGCCATTTCTGGCAGCTGTACATAACGCATGATTTCTATAGTCAGACACGTCCGCGCCCGCCTCGAGAACGAGATATTCGACCAACTTGGAGTGTCCTCTAGCCGCGGCCGCTGAAAGTGCAGTTTCGACGTCTTCGGAATAATATTCGCTCGGTTCGAGTCGGGCCCCGTACTTCACCAAAAGGCGTACGATGTCGAGGTGTCCACCGTAACATGCATTGAGCATGGCGAAGTCCAGGTTTTTGGGGACCCCCGTGTTCGCGATGAGCAGTTCGACTACATCGTAGTTACCACATTCGGCGGCTTTAGTCACTATTTCGGCGGCGTCGTACACCGTGAGGGAATCGCGGAACTTTTCGCACGACAAATCATCCAGAACATGATCTAGCATGATACCTATGTAGGTACAAGTCGTTCAACCCTTATGTCTAGAGCAACATGTATATACATACCGGGTCGTTCACTATTACAGTCTGCTCTGAAATGCCACGCAAGTTTATTCATATTCTTTGCATTCGGAGCTGTTGAAAGTGCAAGGAAGGGGATAATAATATTTATTCCGTTGTTTCTAATGCTTCTCGCGTGATAGGCGTTCCCGAAGAAGCGAAAGCACGCGAGACCACGTTCTTCGTTTTCTCGTCGCGGCTTGTGCGAAGTATCTCGATGGCGAAAACCCGCGGAAGAAGCGCGCTGACGTCGGCGCGTACCCGGGGGTCGTGTTCCGTGCAAAAAGCGATCAAGCGATCCAGGTCGTCGCCCATCTCGTTCACGGCCATTCCTTGTGCCGCGATACTCGCGATCTCTACGGAACTATCAGCAATGTAAGGCGTCAGGTAACAGTGAACGACGACGTCTACAAATCCCGCTGCACCGGCGACGGACGCTCCCCACAGAGGGCCGAACCCCCAATCGCCAGGATCCCTGTTATAGGGTCGCACAGAACGCGCGAATTGATCGCGCACGACGCGCACCACGTCGGCGTCTCCGGCGTCATGCGACGCTTCCATGAACCGTTGATAAGATCCATCTTTTTCGAGTTCCTTCGTGTCCCACGCGCAAGACAGCCGCGTCCAGACGAGCAGCAGGTTCGGCTTGCGGCGCTGTTTGATCATGCGCAGCAGCACGCTATAAAGGTCGGATGCCCATTTGGACTCGTCGATAACGGCGGGCTTGAGCGCAGACCAGGGAGGGCGCACGACGTCGAGTAAGTGCGCCAGCGCGCCCCAATTCGTACCCAAGAACACGTCGTACGCTCGATCCAGTATAGCTCCGTCCCTTTCTTTGTCCTCGTCGTAAAATGTCGTTAGGCGATCCAACAGGAACGGCGTAGCGAGCGGGTGAGCCCACGGCAGCACCTCGAGCATCGCTTTCTTGCACGCCTCCGTGTCAGGAGCGGTCAGGCGCAACTGCTGCATCACGTCTTCTCCGTGATCGGATATACGCGTTCGCAAGACGTTGGGCGTTGCCATGTCGCGCATAGCCGCGTGAAAAAGGAGTTGGTCGTGATGATTCAAATGGTCGAATTCGTCGAGATTGTACGCACCGCTTTTCTTGCGCCGCGGGTTTGTCTCGTAGTATCTAGACTCCAGGTCTTCCGAGGTGAGCGCGTCGGTGAGCCATGCCAGCCTCCGCTTCTGTTCAGAAAAAGGAGTTTCTTTCTGAACTCTGGTCGACGTCGTAAGTATACTTGTGCAAATGAATTCTGTTACACCTGAACCATTTGCGTATAAGAGGCGTCCTTTCTTACCTCTCAGCATGTTTCTCCCGATTTTGG
>SL_4KL_010_BRINEDRAFT_10001720_pt1 | contig 12189 bp, 17 predicted proteins | sample SodLak_010_BRINE_2_FD_10664 | JGI IMG/M metagenome (IMG submission 10664) | reverse complement strand
CCGTGCGTTAACTCAGTTCATGCCATGAAACAGGAGTGGTGAATTGAGGCAAGAAAATCAGCAGAGACAAGGCTAGTTTACAGGGACCCGCTCAAATCTCTATGTACTGGTGCCTAAATCACAGCATGATATGACTACTTTCAGCCATTTATTTCCTGGAAGCCTGACACACACCAAACAAACTCAATTAATCAAGAATAAATTCAACCATCCTAGCTGCAGCAAACATGATGCAGAATAAAACCAACATGACTGCTTGTGGCCTTCAAACAAGAATGTCCATTAGGCATCACTACCAGATACTACCTGCCGTGCACGCTTGCACAGATTGTGCTCGTTCACACGTGGGCAAGTTCCATGCTTCTTCTCAGGAGTTCCCAGCAACAACCGTGCACGACTCATGCAAAGTAGATGTGCGTTGCATGCATGCCACTGGATTGCAGCGCTGCATGGATTATGGCTGTGGAGCCTGCCCTGCTCACCCAAGGTTGCAATGTGGGCTGTTCAAGTCTGGAGGGCGGGTGCTCGAAAATGAGCGAGCAGGGCACCATGTCCCAGAGTCTGGCCTGCTTTGCATCCTCAAGCCATGCCGCATAGGATTTCCGGTCCTCGTGTCGGAAAAGCCATGACTCTGGCAACAACCTAGGGCCACGAGCAGGAAGCCAAGTTGTGCACACAGAGCAACAGGTGCATCATGAGCCATGCGCCTTTCCATTTGTGCAGCCGTTTGGCTGCTAAGTGCCAAGCATGGCAACATCCATATCCCGCAGTGCATCAGTGCTAAAAAATGCATAAATTATGCCCTTCACAAGAGGTGCGTCCTGTCAAATAGTGTGCATGGGTTGGCATGCCCGGATGCTTGCCTGCCAGGCCATTTCTACCAGCCAAAGTGCGGGGTATGGGCATAGGCTCATGGCATCCTGCGGCAGATTTGTGCTTGCAAAAGTACATGTATGCAAGTGTTCACAATCACATGCATGCATACATACATACATACATACATGAAGTACATACATATGCACACGTCATGGAAGCAGTTGTGCAAGTACCTGGTGGGGACGGGGGGGCATGGGTTGGGGTACACAGGCCTGATGGGGCAGGGACGGGGGATGGAATCCTTGCAGCAAATGGACTGGAGGCCCATGAGTTGGGCCCAGCTTCTGCAAATCACAATATGGGCCAAAGAAGGACAATCAGGCCAGGGTAGATGAAAAGCATTCATGGTGTCATGACAATTCGTAGTCAGTGATGAATCGTAATCAAACTGGAGCTGGTAAGTCAGTTGCTTGTATTTCTGGCTGAGTTGTATGGCATGCCATGACGCTCGTTTCTATGTGACGTTGATTTCACCTGACAATGGCATTGGAATGTTGCATACAAAGCATTCATGGCATTTGAATGTTGCACACAAAAGCATTCATGGCATTGGAATGTTGCACACAAAAGCATTCATGGCATTGGAATGTTGCACACAAAAGCATCCATGGCATTGGAATGTTGCACACAAAAGCATCCATGGCATTGGGATGTCACACACAAAAGCATTCATGGCATTGGAATGCTGCACACAAAAGCATTCATGGCATTGGAATGTTACACACAAAAGCATTCATGGCATTGGAATGTTGCACACAGAAGCATTCATGGTATTGGAATGTTGCACGCAGAAAGCTTTTATGGCATTGGAATATTGAACACAGAAGCTTTTATGGCATTGGAATTATGCACAATAAGTCAATCAGAATGCAAAATTGATTAGGCCGTGCGACATAGGCCGCTACCTTGCCATCCACCTACCTTGCCATTTGCACCCCAAAAATTGCTTACAGCTGTGCAATCTAGCATCTGCGCACATGCACTTGCAAACAGCGCAGCGCAGCACAGCTCAACACACAGTGCAGCAAATTGCTGTGCATGTCCACTCGCATTAACATGCTTACATACCCAGCAAGTCTGCTTTCTGTGCACAGCACGTACCATCTGGGGCTTGTGCCACCATCAGGCTACTGCAGTGCTTTGGAGATCTGAAAGCTTGCTGGCTGCTTTCATGGCTGATCTTTTGGTGCTGGACTGACTTGAGTTGCGATGGGACAGAGGAGTGAGTGCTGCTGACTCGTGATGAGGAACCACCATTTGTTTGCACTGAGGGAAGCAGCTGCTCTCGAAGAGAGTCATTTGCTGTAATAGTCTGCAGGGTGCAAGTATTCATAAATGGATTTTTTTGTGCATATCTTATGGGGGTGGTGCTTGTGACAGTTGGTCAATATGATGACTTTGAAGCATATCTTTACTGTTTCATTCAATGTCGTCACAAGCTTCAATGGTGAAAGTTTCATTTGTGTACAGAGCAAGCCATGGCGCACAAAGCCCCTTGCAGGACCTTTATGCAAACGCAGAAGCAGAAACCACGTACAAGTGTGCATTGATGTGCTGATAGTCAGGATACCAGCCATGGCAAACATACACCCGGGGGATGGAGTGCAGGTAGCCAGAAGTTGTGAGGAGATATGATTGGCAGAACAATTTAAGTCTCCTTTCAAGACTTCTTCCTCGGAGGGGTCAGCATGACAAGGCTTGAGTCAAGATGGTGGCAAGGTATGAGTCAAGATGGTGGCAAAAGGGGCAAGCCTTGGGGCGCACGATGTTGGGAGTGTGGGGGCGCCATTTTAAGCTGAGAATCCCAGTTTAAGGAGATCCAAGAATTGAAAAAAACATTTTCTTTGAAATAAGATAAAGATAGTGCAAGAAAGATATATGTGCATCATGCAGTGTCACTTTCTGGCAGGAGGGTCTCAGCAAAAACAGATGTGCTTAATGCCGTGGCATAGTTGACAGTTGTACAACAGCTGCACAAATCCAAAAGCTGTGCGTGCTATTGAGGGATTATATGGATGTGAAGGCATGGATACAAAGGCAAGAAAAGTCTACATAGGTCTCGAATAAAAGAACATGGGGAGGAGCCATTCGACACACTTTTGAAGAAAAGTCTTCAAAAGGCTCAAACGCAGCCTTGAAAGGACACAAGGCCCTCTTCCTATGTTTTCTTGCAACACTAGCATATAGGGATGCAACACGCATGCATCCAAGAGCACGCCCAGCTGTCTTATTCGTTTGTTTTGGCGCTCACTGAAGTTCTGATGTCCTGATGCACTGTATTCACGCCCTGTTAACCAAGTACCTTGCCCGCCAATTTCCCGCCGGCTACCCTGCCTGCCAATTTGCAACAGAAGCTCTCTTATGTGTGCTGACCTGCCACAGTACGCTCAGATCAGCTGCATTTGCGCTTGCAGCAGAGTCTGCCAACCCACCTGCATGAGATTCAAAGTCTCATCCAGAAAGTCAGCATGTCTCACCAAGGAAAGTCCACATCTGCGGCTTGCAGGCTGCTTAGGGCCCCACCTGTGTTAATTTCTTCAAGTCCTCTAAGGAGGAGACAGCAGTGGAATGATAGATGGAGCGTAATCGGGTGTGCAGATCAGAACTGCACTGGCCATTCCTGGAGGACGGCAGTCAAGTAGACAGAAGATGACAAGGCTATGTAAATAGCAACATGGCACGTGCAGGTGAACATCTGACCTCGAGCTTGTGTGCATTCAGGTCTTTGTCTTGTCAGAAAGGTGATTGCCCCAGAGTGCCCGTGTAAAATTCTTCTTAGGCCTTTCAGGCACAATTCTAAAGGTTATACATAGATGATATAGAATAAGGAAGTGCGGATGGGCAGTCAAGTACACATGCCATCAACCCATCTGTGAACCTGCATTGTTTTGCACCACAAGCGCAATTCTGCACCAATTGCAACACATCACATCACATTTTGGATGCGTGGATAAGTTAAGTTTGGAGAGTGAGATGCATGGCCAGTGAGCTCAGTATCATAAACGGGCATCATGACCTACGACGCTGGGTCCTTTATGCCAGCAATTTGCCACGACAGTCTGTGGATTGTAGCAGGCAATGCATTACATTATTTGCCACAGGTATTGTAGGCTTTGCATGGAAGGCGCAGGCTAAGTGTGGCCTTCCCAGCACTGTCATATTGCCTTGTCAGTCTGGAAATCCTAAAAGCAGCTTGGCAGTGCATTTTCTAGCATGTGCATTTCATGTGACACAATCACTACTGTGCCCAATTTATAGGAAGATGGCAACTATGCTTTTAGCTTGCAGGGGACAGGGTCGATCACAAATGTTTTGGATGCCTGACAGCCCCAAAGCTTTCAAGAAAAACTATGCTGTTCTTGCACAGATGGATAACGGCTCAAAAGCATGGTTACTATCATGCAAATACAGGCAGGCCTGCACTGGGCTGGTACAAGTTGAGGCTCACAAGTAAACGCGCTTTAATTGTACACTCAAACGCACTTAAATGATTTGGCGCCCATACTATCAGCAGACTGAGAATGAGGGACAGATTGTGAAGCTCCCGCAAATGTCTGCCCAGAAGACTGAGTAAGCAGCTCCTCATATATGACAGCACTGTCAGGGCTGTCCACGAGCGCCACCCTGCAGCAGCAGTAGCAGCACTTCTGAGCCTCACGCAGCGCACCCAGGCCAGCTATATCATCTAGCAGCAGCAGCAGCAGCAGCATCACACCCCAAAAGGCCACTGGAGTTCTCAAGCAGGCTATGGCAGTGCCGTGTGAGCAAAACATTAACTTTTTAATCCATCATGACTGTGATCATGTGCAGAATATGGTGTGCTGATCTTATTTGTCCAGATTAATCAAAGCGTTGGCACATCCATTTGCTGGCGCATCTGTGAAAGGGTCCTTCTATGGAAAATAAGGCTTCCATGAAGCCGTGCAAGGTTGCGGCAAACTTTACCCAAAGGCCTTTCACATTGCAGCTTACACAAAAAAATCCAGAAGTTGTAACATGAATTGCATTTTTATGTATGCCCAGTAAACATCTGGTGCGCATGCAGTGATGTACTGGCTTTTAATACCTGCACAGGCAGGTTCATCCTTTCAGGACAAGAAGGCTGCAGTGCTTTGTGGCTTGTGATAGCTGAGAAACTATTAATTGCCAGGGCGCCAACTGGAAGCTTACACTAAAAATGGGTGCACTTACTTACAAGCAAAAACCAAAGAAATGTGCTTTCCAGTACCATGCGGGCCATATAAATAATGAATGGTGCCTTCCAATTGAGTGAACAAATATGGCAAAACGAGCATCCTTTGATTTTTCCTCTCACCTGACCCGCAACTTGAGTTGCATGCGCCTTTTGAAGTATTCTTGAAGACCAGTGCAAATGGACTGTACCAGAGCCTCCATGTCTCCTGCATGGTGATGGCAACCTATCTTATGTAAGCATGGGACAAGAATGATTGAAAGACAGTCACTTTTGCAAGGGCGGCACCTAAGTGCAATCCACATAAACAGGCCCCTGTTAGAAGAGTGGGCTTTGCTGAGAGGCATCATGTACAAAAAAACCTGGCAATCTCACCATGGCAGGTCATCACAGAAGCTTGCATGTGGTGTGCAGTTGCTTGTTACAATGTCTTACACATTGCTGCTTATTACTTCATGAGCACCAACTTTGCAGCTATGCTGCAACTTTGGAGCAACCAAATGACGCTGCCTGCCTCTACAATGTACAAAGGCATCAATTCATTCAAAACAAGCCATGGAGACATAGAAAGGATTGCTGAAAACAGAACGTATATGCAGTATATTTGCCAATTTTGTGCAAATTTGCCAAATCGTACAGACTCTGAGAGTATACATGCAATTGTCAGTAACTTAAACATACATCCAGGAATTTGCTCCAGCACAAGGACAATATTGCATGGCATCATGCACAAGCAGGATTCAGGTGGCAAAATTTGGATGAGTAGAAAGAACACTCCAGAGGCCTGAGCTTTCAATTGTTACCAGGCTCACATGAAAAGCGCCTGGGCAGGTGCATGAGCTGAGTCAGGAAAAAGGAAGGAGCTCGGAAATAGCCCTCTTTTCCAAGCACACCAGAGAAGCCTACTCAAGCAGCTGTCCTGCCAAGGAAAAGCAGCTCAGACACAGAAACACCACACCCAGACCTGCGATTGAGATGTTATAAAGCATGCTGACCAGGCTCCTTAAAAATCCTTCTCCTGCCCATTGAGACATCCATGCAGCTGCCACCTTCAGGCTGTGACTGAGGCCATCGTCCCTGTTCAGGTGCGTGTAGTGAGAGAGGTCTGTTGTGTTGCGCAACCTCTACACAAAATTTTGAGCTTCAAGTGAGCTTCATATTTGAGCTTCAAGGAAGTTGCACCTAGGAGAAACCACAGGCAGTTTGAATCTGTCTGTCTGGGTATACAGCACCTGTTGCTGACCAACACTTAGTACTGCAACCAACATGGAGCAACATTTGATTGAAATGGCATTCAGCTTCCGGATCCAGCTGCAGTTTCCTTTTTTGTGAACAAAGTGCTTCAAGAAGGGCCCCCCTGCGCACTGCTGACCAAGGCAGCCACAGTAATTTAAAACAATGCCCAGCAAGTAGCCATCAGCAAGATGAAACAAGTGATCAACTACAATTCTAAGAAAGTATAAGCTTGCCTCTCCTGCCAAACACCTACCCCACACATTTATGAGTGCTACCTGGTTACATGAGCAAGTAGAAGAAGCAAAAGCTGTATGCTCAGCAGCCGGGCGGCATGACTTGCAAGCCTCACCCCTCGCAGCCCATCCCTGTATCCTGGTGGTCCCCCACGGTCAGCTGGCCCACAATGCAGGGGCCATCTGTGATGGGCACCGCAGCAAAGGAGTGCAGACCGGTGGCCTGGCTCAGCGTCCTCCAGTCTGAGGGCAACGGGTGTTTTGATGCCTCAAAAATTAAAGGCCCACCGCATTCAAGTTTGTGGTCACCACCCTCAAACCCAGAACACGCTGTCAGGATATCCTGCAGCTCAAAAGGGATGAAAAAGAGGAAACCAGATGGCGTTGTGTGCTTGCCTTCGATTGAAACCCTTGCCGGTAACAAAAAGCGGGACAGGAAGCAGAGCCAGGCGCTTCCAGTTAGCGTAGGCCACAGGCACTGGCAGGCAGAGAAATGCATTTATCAAGGAATTTCAGCAGGTAAGATACAAGCAAGGAATGATGCCTAGTTGTTGCCTTGAATTGTGGAATATGGAATGTATTAAAAGAGGATTACCAGGAAGGTGTGCATTGCTCACTTATATTCAGGCTTATTCTAACACATCATAATGCTACATTTGTGTGGGCCAGCACGGTTTGCGAACGCGTGCAAAGTACTTCCATTGAAAAACTCAACAGGGCAAGATGGTTAGGTTGACATTGGTAGGAATGATCCTGTTGGATGCTGCTCACAAAATAGTGGAAGGTACAATGGTATGGCAGCAACCAATTCCCTTAGGCCCAGAGGATTCCTTTCACATGATAATGTACGACAAGATGGGAACTTTTTGTATTCTACTCTCACCTGGCTGCCTCCCTTTCTTTCATCTGCACGCACTACACCTCACCTGTCCCCCAAGCATACAATGTGCAGACATCGCTCCGTGTGCCGTATCTTTCAGGTGCCCGACCGAGACAGGCATGCCCAAACCAGCCGCACTGGCAAAGCTGGGACTGGCAGCAACTACAGTGCTAGTAAGCGCTGGAGGATCTGCAAACAAAGCAATGCTGCAAGCAGAGGTGCAGGGCAGGGCCAAGGAAATGCGGGTGAGTTGTGCTGCTGAACCAGAATGTCAAGCTGTACTTTTCTTGGGTGAAAGTACCACAAATGGACTGCTCATTACGCGTGCCTTGCTCTGATCTGTGTGTGAGTGTGTGTATGTGTTAGCTTGTGTACACTAACAATTGCAGTCTGTGCCATGATCCTGTGCACAAAAGGGAAATTCATGAACACCTACCACGAACGGCACCAGCTTCTTGATGCTTTTCTGTTGACCACAATGTGCATTTTGCAAGCAATGCGCCGGCACATTGGATTGGTACACTGATCGGTGCTGAATGAGGTATGCCTGAGCATGAGCCTGCATAGCAGTGTGCACTTATGCCCCCCCCCTGGTCCATCGTATGCACTGCGCCTTTCCACAAACACACACAGAAACACACAGCTACGTGCTAATGTGCCTTTGGGGGTGGAGCGCAGGGAGTTGGGAGAAGGGGGAACACACATGCAAGCACAGCACGAAGTGTGCGCACCCATTTCAGCAGCAAGCCATGTTTGGGATGGGAGTATAGGTGTTTTTCAAATTCATTGTGGGAATTGGAGTGAGCTTCAGTGTTGGTTGATCAGCTGGTTGGAGCTGCGGACGGACTTAGAAAATATCTTCGCAGTCACCGACACTGCTTAGCAGGCAACTGTGCTCTTCAAAAGAAAATGGTGGGGTGTCTTCCTTTGCTTTGCTCCTGTACATGCCAAGGCTACTACACAGCACAAATGATGCTACCCTCATGTGTTGAGTATCATAGTGCTGTCCATATGGTCCTTGGCTGTACCTGACCCATCTGTCAATGAATGCTATACTTTGACAAGCCTGCACACTTTCGTAAATTTCGAGGGACGATTTGAAGCACACATTGAATTTCGTGAGGCATTTTGGGATGCAGGGGGGGGTGAAACCAGGCTATTTTGGGGCGGATCTGTTTTCCAGACTGGATGAATGTTTTGCAAAAGGTGACCTGGGGCAGAGGCATAGGAGGAGGGCTGGCGGCTTGCAGAAGCTCAGCTTTTAAAGCTGTAATTCTTGTCCAAAAGTAACGCCTAAGGAGAGCAGTGACCAATTGCACCTAAAACACATCATTGTGGACCCCTATGTACCATCAATATATTTGTGAGATGACAATCTGGACCGCAAGCATGTTGATAAGATAAGCATTTCCTGAAGTTGATATCCTATCCAACGGCCCCCCAGGCATTTCCTGAAGTTGTTAGTGTTATCCAATCCAACGGCCCCCCCTCCAGCATGTGCACACCTCTAGCGCTCCTCTGATGACCTGTTCTGCCTTTTGGACAGAGACCTCTGGGAATTCTTACCCCAGCAGGCTGAGGGACACCCACGTGCTGTTTGTCCCATGCTGCGGTAAAGCAATTGCCAAGGAATGCAGGCATTTTTTGTCTTCCATGCTTTGGTGTCTAGACACAGACCATTATGACATATAAGTTATGTAAAGGAGAGAAGTTTCCAGCCCTCACAATAAATACAGCTCTTGCTGCCTGCGCAAACCCTTTTGATACGCCCGTTGATGGCGCCTTCCCCTTCGACGTGAAATCAAAATCACTCTTGGCAATTTCGTCCCCTTCTAGTCCGCATTGACTTCTTGTGTTTTTTGTTTTGCTGTAGAGTAACACCATGAGATGTACATTGCCTAGGCCCCAGGTGACCCCATATCCTGAACTGATGTTAAGAGCTTTTTTGCTGCCTACACGGGTTTCCTTTTCTTCTTCTTCTTTAGCATTCTAGGCTTTGCGCTGCAACTTGCACAGGTAAATTGCGTTGTGTTCATTACCAGCCTTCCAACTATGTCAGCCAACCATTGGACCCCACCCTGCCAAGGACAAGCAGGGTCCCTTTGCTGTTCAGCCATCCTGGCCCAATTGTCCATCCTGACCATTTATTTTATCTTGTTTGTAGGACTAAACTAAGCAGGGCCTGTACAGTATGAAATGTGGGGACACTGTCAGAATCAGTTACCTGATTCTTACAGTGCACTGACATACATTGCATCATTATGGCACAAAACTGGTGTATCACAAGCTTAGCCTAAGACTCATGTGAGGAAGGGGGGTGCTAAGCTATGCCCCACATTGCTTAATGATTGTGCGAGGCAGGGCCAGTGGTTGGGACAACCACAGAGAAAATTCAAACTTTAAATCATGGCGGGGTCCTTCCCTGCCACACCATGCCCCAATTTTTACTTGACATTCCCTGATCAATCAGACCACCAGCATTGCAACCAGGCCCAGACATCATCCGGTTCACGCACGGCACAGTCATGCTGTGTCAAATTGAATGGCATGATTTTGGATCAGTTTGTAAATGTTTTGGGTGCTGAGACACTTGCTTGTGTTCCCAGCCATGATGTGAAATTCAAAGAAACAAGAAAAAGCGCAATCAAATGGTCATGACGTTTTAATTCAACGCAATAACACACACGGCCGACTATTGATCCCAGCCACGGTTAACCACGTTAATAGCATTATTGATTACCTGACAAAGGGCATGTTGAGAACATCAGACAGGACATCCACAGAAAGCTTCAGCTGCTCAAGGGGTGGACCTCTGAGAGCAGCCAGCTCTCTCAAAAGCTGCGTTGTTGCCTGAAGGCAGAACAGAAGCACCTTTATGCAGGGCTTTTTCATCATGTTCAGACATTACGTGCTTCCTTTAATTTAATAAAAAGATAAATCTTGGATGCTTTTGCTCTTGTATGCCTTCAGTATCTTGACAGACTGATCAGGAAGATGAATGGCCAAAGTTGTGACATTAGGATTAATCGATGGTTGCAAGACCCACCGTGCTCAATCCCCCGCTGAGCGATGACTTGGATGCAAGGCTCTTCACGGATTGACTGTGGAGGCTGTGAGCACATCCATACTCCTTTGCCAAGCCTATTGCAGGCAAAGACCCGACAACTGAGGAGTCTCCACCTAAACTTTCTCCCACGAGGTTGTCTTCACCTGAAGGCCATGCCTGAATGTATTCCCGTAGCTGTGATTCTGGAGAGGGCGCCGGGGGATTCAACGGGCTGGCGACACCCGAGGGTCCTCGATCCTTGCTTGCAAAACAGCCCATGCTTTGCAATGAAAGAGTTTTTCAATATCAAGCGTGGAAAAGGGACATAAAAGGACCCGGAATATAACGGGACAGATGCCGATCCTATTCCAAACCAGATATGACAGGTTCTGTAAGCAAAGGAATAAATCACTATTCACTTATTATTTTTCCACTCACTTCTTTGCTGCTGTCCAGTCGGTCCATCGCTTGCCGTGTAATGCGCTTGCATGTCCATGCCGTTACTCGCACGCCATAAGGCACAAGTGCAGGATCAGGAGCAAATACTGCTTTCAGCAATCCCTCTTTGTTTGACGTATTAAACTACCTCTACCTTAGAGTGCACACGTGTAGGACAACACGTTGAGCAAACCCGGCAGCAGCAGCAGGACAGGCAATGCTTAAGTGCTATTTTTGTGCCACAAATGTGCAGTCTTCTGTGAGGCATTGCATGAGTGGGAGTGCGATGTGCAAGGTTCCAAAGTAGGATTTTCCACCAGCCTGGCTAGCGCCTGATTGTTTTATGGCTGGTTATCGTCAGTAGTGATCAATTAACAAAAAAATTTGTGCCGCAGAGAAAAGAAATAAGAGTGTCATTGTGCAAGAATGCTGAAGATAAGGGGGCCTCCACAGAAAAAGCCAAACAGGGAGGAAAACGAGCAAATATTTCTGTCTCAGAGAGCACATTATGTCTTCACAGTGAAAAAGAACATGTACCTCATTTCTTGTACAGGAGCACAAGAGCACTTGTCAAATTGTCCATTTCTGCTGCGCCAAAGGGTGTAACGATACATATCCCTATCAATTGGCAAGCGCCGCATCCAAGACGCAGCTCTGCATTGCAACAGTTTGGTATCGGTTGGGGTGCCCAAGCATCCTTGAGCGTCAGACAAGACCAGACCAGACGCGCTAGAGGCTTGGGTTTGATCCTCGTCGACCGTCTGCTTTGCCAATCCCGACCAGATCTATCCTGACCACTCATTCTCGAAACCTCGGGCGGCGCCGGCGGATCTCATGCGTCACCTTACGACTCAGGGTGCATCTCCTCGCACCCACAGCAAAACAGGGCCACCCTCGACCCGAATATCTCATCTGCGTACGCAACAGCATTGGCAAACACGCGGCACCTCGACTGACCGCGTCCATCCTTCTGATTGGAGTATCGCGAGTGGCACCGCTTGCCACATGCGTACGCCTGTTCCTGTGCTTCTGCGTAGCCACACGTCTGCGCAACAAAAATCAGTTATTGAGAAGCGAGGCCTTACCTTCGAAGGCCCCATGGGGATTCCCTAGCTCGCCCAAAGCGCAAAAGCCATGCGACAGAGGGCACACTACTTGTAAGGAACGTTATAAAGAGGGTCTTTTATGGGCTGGCCGGGGAACAATCTCGGTTAATGAACTGGCCTGACCCCAGTCCAGCCCGAAGCCTGAGCCTGGTGGTTGGTTAGGTAGTTGGAGGTGATCTGGT
>SL_4KL_010_BRINEDRAFT_10001719_pt1 | contig 12190 bp, 11 predicted proteins | sample SodLak_010_BRINE_2_FD_10664 | JGI IMG/M metagenome (IMG submission 10664) | reverse complement strand
AAGAGCGGGAACGAGACAAAAACAAGACCGAAAAGCTGCCCCCGGAATAACATCCATGACGGTTGTCTTCGATGCTGAGGCGCTGCTCGCCTTTTCATTCGACGAACCGGGAGCAGGCGAGGTTGAACGCTGGCTCGATCTCGTCTACGACGGAGAACGTGACGGATACGTTTCCACCATCAACCTTGCAGAATTTCGCTACATAGCCAGCCGAAAAGCATCCGTAGAGAAGGCCGACGCCCATATTGACGATCTCCGAGATATGGGTGTCACCGAGTACAACATCGATACTCTCTGGAAGGATGCGTCAGCGTTGAAAGCCACGTACAGCCCAGCTATCGGAGATGCGTACGCCCTCGCTGTTGCCAAAGAGCTTGACAGCGACACTGAGCGGGAAGTCATCCTGCTTGTTGGTGCTGATGAGGACTACGACATATTTGAGGACACAGGTGAATTTGCACACCTCATCGAACGGTTCCGGGACGAAACAGACTGATGTCAGCCTGCCTATTCCAGACGAAGCCAGTTTAGCTGGTCTGTTTTCTGAGATTTTCGAGGAACTCGCCGAACACACGCTGACAGTCCCCACAGAGCGTGTAGTTCGCGTACGCTGGGAGGGTGTTACCAACCCGGCGGTACAGTTCGACACCAAGAACTTCCTTGCAGTTGCCGCCACAGAAACTGCACTCCTCGGCGACTTCCCGGTAGCCGTCGCCAATCGATGCCTCCTTCGAGACGGGTGGTTTCTCGTGTTCGTTCCAGGCATCGAGCAGTTCGACGAGTTCACTCGCACAGTCCGGGCAAACCGTCAGTCCGCCGTCGTCCGGAACCGACGCCGGCAGCTCGACACCACTGGCTGGATAGAGCTGCACTGCGAGCAGTCGTTCGCTCAGCTTGCAGTCACAGAACGTACACGATAGCTCGGCAGCCGCGGCCGCAGTCGGTGTTTGCTGGATCTCGCTGCTCATACCAGAGCTCATGATGTGGCCCCTCAAAGAACTGCGTCAGACGGGCGGCAGCCGTCCGTCTGCAGCCACTGCGCAGCTAACTGCTATCCTTGATAAAACGAAGACGGTATGAACCTGCTCATCTAGTAGCCAAATTATGAGCCAGAGCGATGAGGCGAAAGCCCTCGAACACGAAAATGCGATGCAAGATGTCATTGCTGTCGATGCTGACGACAACGAGCAGGGAACGGTCAACAGACTGGATGCACACACCGGCGACGGCATCCGACATCGAGCGTTCACGACACTGCTTTTCGACGAGGATGGTCGTATTCTACTGGCCCAACGCGCTCCCGACAAACGCCTGTGGGATACCCACTGGGACGGCACCGTCGCCTCGCACCCAGTCGAAGGGGAGACGCAGGTTGAGGCGGCGACGAAACGACTCGAAGAAGAGCTCGGAATCTCGCCGGATCAGTACGACGATCTTCGCGTGACCGACCGGTTCGAGTACAAGCGCTACTACCACAACGCGGGTGTCGAACACGAGGTCTGTGCGGTCCTCCAGGCGACGCTTACGGATACGAGTCTCGACCCCGATCCCGAAGAGGTCGGTGGTGTCATGTGGGTTCCCTACGAGCGACTGTACGAGAACCCGCGCTGGTACCGCCAGCTCCGCCTCTGTCCGTGGTTCGAGATCGCGATGCGGCGTGATTTCGACGACGTGTAACTGTTCAGGATTGCGTCATCTCTTTCGAGGCAGTCGCAGTCGATTCCCAGGATGGTGGCACGATCCGCCGGAGATCCGGATGTCCGAGGTGGTTGCGTGCTCGCTTTCCTAACTCAGCAACGGCGTCTGCGTCGGCAATCTCGTCACGAACTGCCTGCCACTCGCTGTGTCTTACGCGCACTGTCGCCGGAACAATCTCGACGCCGATAATCTTCGCGAGCGATAACCGATGGAGTCCAGCACCTTTCTTCGCCAGCTTCCCGTCACGGTAGATATTCACCCCAATCTCCTGTAGGAGGGGGTGTGGTGCGTCAGTGTTCTGCTGGTAGACTGCCGCTGGATTCTCCGATAGCAGTTCGCGCTGGGATCTGTACCCCTGTTCTGTGATCTGCCGATGGAGTTTGTCGATCGAATCGAAGTAGGCTTCGAGTTCTTCCTCTGTTGTGCAGCGCCAGTACGGATCGCCAGCTTCGAGTCGTTCACTGTAGCTCTGGTAAAGCGGTGTCTCCGCCCACTCGGCACCCGCTGTGAATCGCTGCCGAAAGGATTCGTGGACTGGGTGGTTCTCGAACAGACCGGCCGGTCTGTCCCAGTCGCCGTCAGCGACGAGTCCGAACGCGCTCGGCCCAGAGCCGTGATAGAACTCGATCTCGTCCGGATCGACCCACACTGGTCGTGCTGGGTTCGCGTCACTTCTGTCCGCCAGTAGCTTCGCTTTCGTGCCGTAGTAGCCCGTAACGACAGCGAGCGGGACGAACGGAGCGATGCGCTCTCTGGTTTTGTGAGTGAGATACTGCTTGGCGATTCCGAGAAACGACCGCGGACCCTCCGCTCGTAACAGGTCGTAGCCACGCTCAATCGGTTCTCTCATCGAAACACTGTCTGTACGACCGCCTTGCAAATAATGGTGCGAGCGTAGGACAGTCACAGCTGTCAGGGAAAGCAGCCAAACCGATCAGGAATCGCTGGAACCATCCTTCTCCGCTCTCGGGAGTCGGATCTTGACCGTACAGCCATCGTCGTTCTCGAACGTGACTGTCCCACCGGCACGTTCGACAACCCAGTTGACCAGCCAGAGCCCGACACCGCTTGAGTGCTGGAGGGCTGTCTCCTCGCCCGAGAGAATCGTCTGTAGCTCCTGTTGTTCGAGTCCCGGACCGTTGTCACTGACTTCGATCACCACCTGCCGTTCGTCGCTTTCGTCGTCGTTTACCCGAACCAGTACCGACGGCTCGTCGCTGTCGTTGTGCTCAATGCCGTTCGATACCAGCTCCTCGAAGACGGCGACGAGTGAACTCCCACCAGCGACGACAAGCTGGTCGGGAAGCTCGATCTGCACTCCCCCACCAGCAGGTGAGAGGCCACCCGTCGCGCGTTCCTCACGAAGCTCTGTGGCGATGTCGATCGTTGACCCTTCTTCGGCGTCGAGCATCCGCGAGAGTCGGCCGAGTTTGTCGCTCCGGGCGACGATCCCGTCGACAGCGTCGGTTGCCTTTCCGAGATACGCTTTTGACTCCGGGCTGTCGATGCCGGTCTGTGCAAGCTCGATGTTTCCCCGGACGAGGTTGAGCTCGTTGCGGATATTGTGTCGAAGGAGTCGGTTGAGCACGTCCAGTCGTTGCTCGCGCTGTCTGCGTTCTGTGATGTCACGAAGACTTAACACCCTTCCTGACACCGTTCCGTATCCCCGAGAGAGGCGCGAGACACGCACGTCGTAGTACCGGATCTTCCCGTCGCGTTCGAGTTCGACCTGTGCCTGCTCGGCTGCCTCGCCGACTGTTTCTGCGAGTGCTGGCGAGAGTGTTTCGAGTTTGTGGCCGAGGCAGTTGTGTACTGGCTCACCGAGGATTCGCTCGCCGGCAGGGTTGCAGTCGACGATCCGGTCAGTGTCGTCGAGGATGATCATCGCATCGTCGAGCTCCGTGAGCGCGGCTTCCCGGCCGAGTTCCCGGGTCGCGGGTGCAACGCCAAGGAGCTCTGTCTCCAGCACCGCAACAGCGAGCACCACGCCTGCGAGCACGTAGCCGATCCCACTCGGATCCAGCCCTGGGGCGAGCAGTTCGAAGCTGTACATCGCGTTAGTTCCCATCGGAACGATCACTGCCACCAGCAGTGCCACCCCTTGCCACTGATACAGTCGGTTGGTTCGCAACAACATCCGAACCAGCAACACTGCGCCGCCAGCGAGCAGCAGATACGAGTAAACCTGATGAGCCCAAAAGGCGAGTCCGAACTCGACTGCGAGCGTATCGAACGCGCCGTAACTGACCAGTTCCTCACCGGCGTAGACGAGCTGGTGGCTGTCGTTCGTCCAGACCAGCGACCAGAAAAGCAGTGGTTCGACCAACAGCAAAGCACCCAAATTACGAGTAATTCGGCGACGACTGCCGGTGTATTCGAGCACGAACAGAAACCAGGCCAGCGGCAACAGTGCAGAAAGCGAGAGAGCCAACGCGGTCCAGAGTATCATCAGCTCCATCCCTGTCTGTGCGACCTGCAACCCCTCGGCGATCGTCCAGACGCTCGCGCCTGCGGCAAACACGACGAGTGGTTTTGCACCCGGCCTGTCGCGGTACCACAGTCCGACACCTGCCGTACAGATCCCGACCACGCCCGCAAGAAAAATGAGTGGAAAATACAGCGACTCGGTCATCAACAGTTACTGGATGTTACAGGCTCGCAATGATAAGGTAACCGCAACCAGTATACTGATTGAAATGTTTTCTGACCGTCACTCCGAGCTGGGTGACTGTGTCGCAACAGCGGCCCAGACTGCGGTCAGCCCGAGAATGATCGCGGGAATCATCGGAAAGACCAGATACGCCTGCCGCATCGAGAACCCAAGCGAGGAGATGAAGCCGCTCATCTGTGGAATAAACAGGATCACAGCCGGGATGACGAGAAAACAGGTGATGACGACACAGACAAGCAGCCAGCCTCGCCAGTCAATCTCCTCGGCTGCCTCGACGTGCGTCGGTCGGCCGGTCTGCCTCTCGGTCACTTTCCCGTCGGGCAGTGGTGACTCATTCTCCGTGCTCCCGTCGTCGATCGGCTGGGTTGGCGGATCTGTCTCGCTTTTTTGACTCTCTGTCGTTTGCTCCCTGTGATCGGTCGGCATTCGAGTTATTCGGCCTTAGGACTACTTTGCCAAAGCCTTCACGTTCTTCGAGCAGTCTGTGACCCTCGGCGGTCTGGCTCATCGACAGTACCGCCCGGATTCGTGGCTCGAAGGTACCATCCCAGACGAGTGAGAGGACATCATCGACCTCGCCAGGTGTCCCCATAGTTGAGCCGATCACAGAGAGCTGGTTCCAGAAAATCCGGTTCAGGTTGGTCTCTGGTGTCGGCCCCGTTGTTGCTCCACAGGTGACGAGACGACCGCCCTTTGCGAGAGTTTTGAGTGACTGCTGGTGTGTCTCCGCCCCGATGTGGTCGACGACCATATCGACACCGCGCCCGTCTGTCGCCTCACGGATCGCCCTGTCGAACTGCGTGTTCTCGTAGTTGATCGTGTGGTCCGCGCCGATTTCGCGGGCGTATTCGAGCTTTTCGTCGGTGCTCGCCGTTGCGTACACTGTCGCGCCGACGTAGTCGGCAATCTGGACTGCGGCGTGGCCAACGCCACCGCTCGCGCCGAGGACGAGCACTGACTCGCTGGGGCCGAGCTCCCCGCGTGTAAGAAGCATCCGCCAAGCAGTCTGAAAGACCAGCGGGGCAGCTGCGGCCGTCTCCCAGTCGACGTGCTCCGGCACCGGAACCAGATTTGTTTCGGGCACGACCGCCTGCTCGGCGTGGACACCACGGATGTGTTCGCCAATCAGGTGAAAGTCGACGCACATCGTCGGCTCACCCTGCCGACAGAACTCACAGTCACCACAGCTGACGCCGGCAGAGACTGCGACCCGGTCGCCGACCTCGAAGCGAGTAACATCCTCACCGACCTCCGTGACGACACCGGCACCATCGCTGCCGGGAATGTGAGGGAGATCGAGATCCAGTCCCGGCAGCCCGCGTCGCGTCCAGATATCGAGGTGGTTCAGCGCTGCTGCCCTGATGTCGACGCGTACCTCGAATGGGCCGACAGCCAGGTCCGGATACTCGCCGTACTCGATGACATCCCGCTTTCCGTGGGCGGCGAACTGCACAGCCTGCATATCCGGACTGACATCGACCACGATTAAAATGGTACTGATCCAGACAGTGAACAGAACCGTTCTAGACTACTGAATGTCGCCAGCTTCGACCAGTTCTCTTCGTGACAATTGGATAACTATTTTATCGAAACGTAGCGACCATACAGTGAGGAGATCTGATCATGTATGATACCATCCTTGTGGGAACAGACGGAAGTGAATCAGCTGACAATGCCGTCGCAACTGCGCTTACCCTCGCGGAACAACACGGGGCTGAACTACACCCAATTACTGTCGTCAACACACGACGGTACGGCGAACCCGCGTTGAGTAGTTCGGAGCTAGTTCTCACCGAACTGGAGGATCGAGGGAACCAACAGCTCGGCGAGATTCACGAAGCGGCAGAGAAACGAGAGATTGCTATCAGCACGAGCTGTTTCCACGGTGATCCGAGTGAGGAGATTATTCAGTATGCGGACGAACACGACTGTGATCTCATTGTTCTGGGATACCAGGGACACACTCATAAAGTGACAGTCGGCAGCACTGCAGATCGTGTCATCCACAGCACAGAGCGACCAGTCCTCCTCGTGTAAACGACATCCAGTGTGAAATTCCGAAACACAGTACAGATCCCCAAAATTTTGCATATCTCACATTTCATGTGCCGGTGGGGACACGAGGGACTCGCACACGTGCTTCTGTGTCTCGTTAAATCTCTGCGTCGTCCCTTCAGCGTTCCTACGACAGGGTCCCACTCATACTGATTGTTGTGACTCTTTACCGCCAGCTTGTGACAGAACAACCGGTAAAACGCATAAAAATCCGGTATTTCTTGCGTGAGACAGAAAATAATCAGAACAATCAGTATTAGTGTTGGTAGTTTCAGGGATGATAACCCGGGCGAGGTGGTTATATACAGTGTTGCAGAACAGTTCTGTATGGGTGGGTCGGTTCGAGTGCTCTACGTCGACGGTGACGACGCGTTCCGCGAGGAGACAGCGTCGGCTGTCGAACGAGCGAACGACCGGCTCCGGATCGAAACCGCCTCAACTGCGACCACTGGCATCGACCGACTCACGACAGAGAGCTTCGACTGTGTACTCGCCGCGTACGAACTGACAGATGAAACCGGTCTCGACCTGCTTGACCGGGTGCGGACAGCGCAGCCGGCGATTCCGTTTGTGCTGCTGGCCGGCAGCGGCTCCGAACAGCTCGCAAGCGACGCAATCGCCGCTGGTGTCACTGACTATATCCCAAAAAAGCGGGTCGAAGAACAGCCAGTCCAGCTGTCGACGCGCATTCTTGATGTCTTCAACCGGCGTGTTCATCGCAATGCCGAAACGGACCATCTCTGCAAGGCGATTGACAAGGCTCACACACCGCTCGTTCTGACCGATCCCACCAGCGAAGACAATCCGCTGGTGTACGTCAACGAGGCGTTCGAAGCGATGACTGGCTACAGTGAAGCCGAACTCGTCGGGCGGAACTGTCGACTGCTCCAGGGTGAGAAGACGAACCCCGAGACTGTTGCTGAACTCAGGACCGCAATCGACGAGGAGAAACCCGTGACTGTCGAGATGCGGAACTACCGGAACGATGGAACGATGTTCTGGAACCAGCTGACCGTCGTCCCGGTCTACGACGCCGACGGCGAACTCGTCCGGTATCTCGGAACACAGCAGGATATCACCGAACGGAAACAGCGAGCACAGGAGCTGAAACAGTACGAGCGACTGGTAGATAATCTTCCTGTTGGCGTCGTTCGCACCACACCAGGTTCGGAGGGCGCTGTCAGGCTGGTCAACGAGGCGATGGTCGAGCTGTTCGATGCGCCATCGAAGACAGCGATCCGGGAGTCGTCTGTGGCGGAACTGTACGCCGATCCAGCAGACCGCGCCCGATTCAGCGATCGTCTCGAAGCCGAGGGCGTGATCAGAAACGAGGAACTCCGGATGGAGACGTTCGAGGGTGAGCAGATCTGGTGTGCTGTCTCGGCCGTTGCTGTGTCACAAAACGACGAGACAATCTTCGAGATTGCAATCCAGGATATCACCGAACGAAAGCGATACGAACACGACCTCAGCCTGTTCAAACAGGCGGTCGAACAGGCAGGGAACTCGGTGCTCATTACCGCACGTGACGGCACAATCGAGTACGTCAACCCCGCATTCGAGCGAACGACCGGCTACGACGCCGAGGAGGTGATTGGAAAAACGCCACGTGTCCTGAAATCAGAGAAACACGACGAGGAGTTTTACGCGGATCTCTGGGAGACGATTCTTGCCGGTGAGATCTGGGAGGGGGAGCTGATCAACCGACGCAAGTCGGGCCAGCTCTATCACGTCTCGCATATGATCGCTCCGATCACCGACGAGAGCGGCGATATTTCACATTTCGTCGGCATCCAGTCTGACATCACAGACCAGAAACTCCGCGAGAAGCGTCTTTCCGAACTCACTCGCATCCTTCGACACAACTTGCGTAACCGTGTGACAGCGCTGAAAGGCCACGCAGAAACCCTAGAGGATGCCGTTCCTGAGGAGAGACAGCCAAATCTCTCCTATATTCTTGCTCAGGCCGACGAGCTTGCATCGACGAGTGAGAAGGCGACGAAGATCAGAAAGCTTCTCGACCGAGAGCTCGGCACTGACGGGCGCTGTGATATTCAGGCGGTTCTTGCGGATCTCGAAACCGAGTTACAGCGTTCGTACCCAGAGGCCGATCTCACGATCGAATCTGAATCAGCCGACGTCGGCATCGATTCAGAGACCTGCCGGTCACTCATTCGTGAACTGGTCGATAATGCGGTCGTTCACAACGACCGTGAGACTCCCGAAGTGACCGTAAAAAGCTCCGGTACGGAGAACGGACAGATACAGATCAGCGTCGCCGACAACGGGCCGGGGATCCCTGCTCAGGAGCGGATGGCGGTAACAGTCGACCCCGAAAGTCCACTCGAACACGGCAGCGGGATCGGGCTCTCTCACGTCCACATGCTCGTCACTGAATACGGCGGTGATATCCAGATCACGGAGAATGAGCCTCGGGGAACTGTTGTCGCCTTTTCGCTCCCTCGTGCTGAGTAGCCCGTCGTCGAAGACCAACCCAGTTTTCACCCACCGGCACCCACAGAGCAGTAATGGACGAGACGCTGGAAACACAGATCAAAGAGAAAGCAGAGGTAAACGCACTGTTCAACGCGATCAAACACGAAAGCGACGCGCAGGTCGGTGCGATCATGGGGCCACTGATGGGCGAAAATCCCGACTTTCGCGAGTATGGTGACGAAATCCCGGGTATTATCGCACCAGTGATCGAGCGAATCAACGGGATGAGTCACGAGGAGCGTCGTGAACGGCTCGGCGAACTTGCGCCCGAACAGCTCGCCGAACTCGACGAAGAGGAGGAAGACGACGACCAACTGCTGCCAGATCTCTCGAATGTCGAGGAATACGAGGAGGTTCGGATGCGTGTTGCACCGAACCCCAACGGGCCGTGGCACATTGGCCACGCCCGGATGGCCGCCGTCGTTGGATCTTACAAGGAGCTGTACGACGGCACCTTCGTCTGCCGGTTCGACGACACCGACCCCGAGACGAAGCGACCGGATCTCGACGCCTACGACGAGATTCTCGACGCGATCGAGTATCTCGGTTTCGAGCCGGACGAGGTGTTGCTGGCCAGTGATCGGCTGGAGACGTATTATGAACATGCACGCAACCTGATCGACGAGGGTGGTGCCTACACCTGCTCGCTTCCAGCCGAGGAGTTCTCCGAGCTAAAAAACGCTGGCGAACCCTCTCCTCACCGGGACAAATCTATCGAGACGGTCCACGAGGAGTTCGACAAGATGATCGCCGGCGAGTACGGCGAGGGCGAGATGGTGCTTCGTGTCAAAACCGACATCGAACACAAAAATCCCGCACTTCGGGATTTCGTCGCCTTCCGCATCATCGAAACGCCACACCCCCGGGAGGAAGCCGCCGAGTATCGTTGCTGGCCGATGCTCGATTTCCAGAGCGGGATCGACGACCACCTCACCGGAATTACACACATCATCCGTGGGATCGATCTGCAGGACTCCGCGAAACGCCAGCAGTTCATCTACGACTACTTCGGCTGGGAGTATCCGGAGGTTATCCACTGGGGACACGTTCAGGTCGACGCCTACGACGTCCCGATGTCGACTTCAACGATCAAGGAACTGATCGATGAAGGCGAACTCGACGGCTGGGACGATCCCCGCGCGCCGACGATTGCGAGCCTGAAACGGCGGGGTATCCGCGGTGAGGCGATCGTCGAGGCGATGACTGGTCTCGGAATGAGTACCTCGAACGTCGATCTGGCGATGTCGACAGTGTATGCGAACAACCGCGAGCTGATCGACGAGGAAACAGACCGGGCCTTCTTCGTCAGGGACAGCGGCGAGTATGAGGCAGTCGAGCGATCACTGACTGATGGTCCCGACGCTGGCCACCCTGCCGTCCACCCAAACCACGAAGACCGTGGGAGTCGTGAGATCCCCGCCGAATCTGGTGTCCTCGTCGAGTCGGATGATCTCCCGCCCGTCGGTGACCGTGTCTGGCTGAAAGGCTACGGCTGTGTTCGCCACACAGAAAGCGGGTTCGAGTACACTGGTGACGACCTCGATGTCACGAGAGAGGACGGTGTTAATATCGTTCACTGGGTCCCGAGCGACGACCACGCCGACCTTCGCCTCCGAACCATGGACGGAGACGTGGGAGGGTATGCAGAACCCGGCGTCAGCGAGTACGAACCCGACGATNTCCTCCAGTTCGAGCGAGTCGGCTTTGTTCGGATCGATCGTCACGAGGACGAGGAGTCGGTCACGTACTACACCCACCCCTGAACGTCACGCCGTTTTGCTAACCACGCACAACCCTGAGCGGGAGTTCTCCGACTCCAAAACTTAAGTGTACTCCGAATGTGAGTTAGAGTACCAATGGCAATCGATCCTGAGTTCGAGACGAACTACGAGAAGATCGGCGAAAACGACGACGTCGCGATCTGGTCACCAGACGGCGAAGAACTGACCGAGGAGAAGCAGGGGATTCACGGGACACACGTCGCCGTCGATTTCGATATCTGCCTCGCGGACGGGGCCTGTCTCGAAGACTGTCCGGTTGATGTCTTCGAGTGGGTCGATACACCGGGCCATCCAGAGAGTGAGATCAAAGCACATCCCACACACGAAGAGCAGTGTATCGACTGTATGCTCTGTGTCGATGTCTGCCCGGTCGACGCGATCGATGTCGACCCGAGCCGCGCTGGGCGAATCTGACTCCTGTCGACCATCTCCAGCGTGTCTGATCCTACAGCTAGGCACGGACCAGAACCAACTGTATAATTAAGCAGATTGTTTTACTCGTAGCCGTTCGTTAGTGTCAATAGGGCAATGACAGACAATGTACTCGTTCCACTCGACGGTTCGGAAATGGCAGACGATGCGCTCGAATACGCGCTCGAAAATCACTCATCGGCAGACCTGACACTACTTCACGTTCTCAATGTAAGCGGTCTTGACGCGATCGCCGGCCCGGTCGTGACCATCGACGACCACGTAAAAAAGCAGTTCGAGGACAACGCCGAGAAACTGTTCGAATCGGCCACAGAGAGGGCCGAAGAGATGGGACACGAGGGCGAGATCGAGACTGTGACAGAAAAAGGGGATCCAACAGATCTCATCCTCGAATACGCTCAAGATGTCGATGTTGTCGTGATGGGCTCTCACGGTCGTGAGGGGTTCGGACGGAAGGTTCTGGGTAGCGTCGCAGAGACTGTCGTCAGGCGCTCGCCAGTCCCTGTCGTCGTCGTGAAATAAAGCGCTTTCACCGCCGAGATATCGCGATCGTCAGACCGCCGAACGGACAGTCCAGAGCGTCAGCACGACTGCGTTCATCATACTGGTGGCTACAAATTCGTGGAAATAGTCGACCCACCTGAGGTGGTAATTGTTCACGTCCTTACAGCCACCAGTATCAGTGGTAACCCGGACGGATTTCCGTTTCGGTGACCGTCGAGATCGCCTGCTCGAACAGCAAAAAGAGATACAAACTATCACTGGATATCGTTGGGTTCCTCGACGCTCGTATCCAGTTTTGGGCTGCTTTTGATCACAGCAGAGAGCACCAGTGCTGCGATGATGAAATCGAGACTGTGTTCGATGAGATGGTGGGCGGGCATCGGGACGAAACCAAGCACCGTTCCAAGACCGATCAGTGAACGGAGAAACAGTGCACCGACGGCGGCGGTGATCAGAAGATATCGCATCGATCGCCGTTGCAGGTAGGTAAGAATACTGATCGCGAATAAGACCCCTGTCCCGATGCCAGCGAGGACAATGACGACCAACAGCA
>SL_4KL_010_BRINEDRAFT_10001715_pt1 | contig 12196 bp, 10 predicted proteins | sample SodLak_010_BRINE_2_FD_10664 | JGI IMG/M metagenome (IMG submission 10664) | reverse complement strand
CGTGTGTGTGTGCGTGCGTGCGTGTGCGTGTGTGTGTGATCAGGTGACTGTCCTTGACCACTTCTCTTGAACTCTGAGCAGTGAAAAAATGTAGACCTCCATGCTTGTAGTCCCATTGGGCTCACTCACTTCAAGTCATGGTGGACTCTGCCCTGAAAAAATCACAAATAGATAAAAGCATGTTGAATGCATATACAAGGCTATCTGTTCGTGAATGAAATGAAGAAATGGATCAAAACACTAAAAGATTAGGATTTCATAAAAATAAGGATCAGGAAGACTACACTGAATCTGTTCAATGTGTGAAACCTTTCAAATTTCTGCGGTTTTAGGCATGTAGGCCAATGCAAGCGCCTACATCACACAGCTCACAGCTGTAAATTAGCCTATTCTTCCAATGGATCCCCCTCCTTTGTAGGTAACATATTTTCTTGAAAGGTTGAACTTTCATCTCAGACTCAGCTTTCCTTTTACCAGGTGGCAAGTTCTTTTGCTGATGGGTGATGGAGTGCGGACTCATCACCAATTGGCATGTGAATGATGTGTCCTTAAACATTCAGTAAATTGCCCCCTTCCTCTAAACCCCACTGAACAGCCACCACCTACCCCATACCACTGAACACTTACAGCTTGATTGCTTAAGAGCGAGCAATAGCAAAATGTGTAGGAAACACTTTTGTGCCTGCCAAAATGGTGCCTAACTACGCCACTGTTGCCAGCAATGCGTACAGAGCCTCAAATTACTACACAGACTGACTGCTCACGAGAAGTTTTCATGGTTGGGCAACGGAGCAGTTTGGTTGGTGGCAAGATAGTCTAGTCAACCTGTGACGTCTAATTTTGGCGACCCCAGTGGTAGGGACTGTCAATTGGGAGCACAAAGCAATGCTAAATGAAGCTAGTGAGAGTAAGCGCTGAGAGAAATTTGCTGGTTGGAGAACAGAATCTGAGTCAGGTGCAAATGACAGGGCAATTTGCCAACAGAATAGATTCGGAGGCAAGGTGGTGCAAGCACATTTGCTGGGGTTTAGCCACTTACAACATGCTTGTGGAGGACGTGGACAGCCGTAGACACACACTCAAAGATGTAACGGATCTGATTTTCTGGCATCGGTGCCGCGCCTGACTTTTGCATGGACTCCACTAAGTCCTGTGAGCATTGCCAAAAATGCATGAGTAATCCACCAAGCCCAATGTACGTTGACTGAGAAGTGCAATGCTAGTAGCTAGAGAATGCAGGCAGACCAGCTGCTTGCCTGAACGCCAGCTTGTCATATCCATCCTGCAGATCTCACAGAAAATCCTCCCAAACGCAGCAGGCAATCATTCCAAAGCCTACAAATGCTGCTCAAAAAAAGACGGCGTACATGTTGTAGCACACTATTGCAAGCCTATAAGCCTTAAGTCTCATACAATTGGCACTTTCGTGTATTAAGTATAAACCTGCAAGCTACTGCCCTTAAGCAATCAGAAACGTTGTAAATTTGTGGTGCTTCAAAAGCTGTCACTCACAGTTCATCAGGTCATAGGGTTATTGCAGCACAGATGGCGGCAAGGAAACTCAGTAGCAGCCAACAACAGGGGCGGTGCCGCAGGTTTCATGCCAATGAACCACTTTTGTGCTGGCTATACTCCTGAAGAACAGACGCAGAAATAGGGCTGCCACTACACCACCTTCGACTTTAAATTGGAGTCCTGCACTCACCTCAACACCTCCTTCCATGACAAACACGTATGGAAACCCTGGGTATCTGCTGTGGTCATCAAACATGACCTACAAGCGTAGCCATCAACACCCAGATATCCTTGATACATTAATGAGTACTGTGAAATTACTTCATGTGGTTATTAAAGAATAGTATTACTGTCCTATACACAACGTCCACAAATAAGTTCATCAATTTTCCCGCAATTTTGTAAGCGTCTGCAAGGAATTTCCAAACATTATATTTACGTAAGCTTCTCAATTTAGCACTCTCTGCCAGAATTGTAGCAGCCTCTACTCTAGCATATCTGTGTCTACTTCAGATGTGACCTCCTGTGACTCCAAGGACACCTTCGTGGGCCCACCTCCTGCCCCTCCCCCTGTCCAAACTAGGGGGAGGGGGCTGGCTTGCAGTGACTACCGCTAGCTGCTTCTCATGCTCCCCAACATGGCGAGCGATACCAGGATCAAACTGAACCTCCCTGGGCTGCCCATCAGTCTCTGAACACTTCCACTTTGTGCAACCCATGTCAAATAGCGTCAACCTTCATCAGAATCCACTTTGTGCAACCTTCATCAGAAATGCATCCACTTTGTGCAACCCATGTCAAATAGCGTACCTTGCCCCTTAGGAGTGTGGGTCTCAATAATTGGACACGGGCTTGGCCCTGAATCAAACCCTAATGCTCCACAAGACCCTTCAAAACTTAATTCCAAAAGGTTTTTTTAGCGCAGACCTCCAATGATTCTTCATCTCCTTATCTCCTTGCAAAAGCCAAAGAGCAGTACAGTAATCATATCAAGCATTACAGTAATCATATCAACCCGTAAACTATTGGCATAATATTCCTATCATTATCGATTCTTGGTCATAATAATTTTTCTCAAGGGTAAAAGTATGCTTATATATTATCACATGAATGCACATGAGTCAAGCGACATGACATTCCTTAAATACCAAAGTAGGAATCAAGGTATTTTGAAATGAAACTTTGGTAGTCAAATAAAAAATAGATTGCTACACAAACCTGCTTCATGCACAAAACTGGCCCGCAAAGAGCCTGCTGGCATGTGCATTGTATTGCACAAGCGAACCGAAGTAAAGCCTTCTCCTTTTTAAATAGTTATCCTCAGCAAAACTTAACAGAGTGACAAAGCAGAAAATGTTTATCCTTTGAATACATCAATAACACCCAGATATGTGTACCAGGCAACCTGGTGAATTCCCTGTTCGGTTGCCTGCCAATTCAGCTTCAGCTTATCCCCTGCATTTCTGGAGTTTTGTTACAACTAAGCACATCCACCTACCACCCCAAGACCCAAGGAACATTGAGCTGCTCTGATTGTCCAGCATCCTTAGGCTAAAGAACGGACAGCAAGAACATTCCCTTAATTCGAATATCCGGGGTGTGAAAAGGCCAAGAATGACCAATGCTTTAGGGACAGGGCTACCATGAAATTGAAACCACATGATAATTTTGTGGTCTAGGGGGCCGGGTTTGTGCCAATCAGTGGCTGTGGTAGCCAGGCTTCACACTGTGGCAAAAGAAACTGTGCCCTCCTTATCGGCACTGGTTTCAACAAAAAATACTTCTTCACAAGTGGTGAACACAGGCATTCATTCATACGAACGAATTCATGGTGAAAAGTCAAAGGGCACTCTTGTGGTGAGCATGCCCCCTTAAAATTGGGTCAAACACACTCAAAAAATTAACCAATTCATCATGTAACTTTAATTCTTGTATCCTGGTTCAGGCGTCTTAAAGCTTTCCACTTAGGTAATGTTTAGAGCGCTGCCATTTATTTTGAGCCAAAGGTGTGTGTTACAGACTAACACCAGTTCCCTTCCAACCAAATTTACTGAAAGTTGGGCTAGAGCAGGAGCATCTTGCATCTACTCACTTCCTCAGTTGGTAGGTCCCTGGGTATGGTGGCAATGACGTTGCCGAAAGAGACCAAGCTCTGCAAGACCTACGTTGACAAGCAAACCCATGCAAAACCTACGTTGACAACCCATGCAAGACCTACGTTGACAAGCAAACCCATGCAAAACCTACGTTGACAACCCATGCAAGACCTACGTTGACAAGCAAACCCATGCAAGACCTACGTTGACAAGCAACCCTCTGCAAGACCTACGTTGACAAGCAAACCCATATGGTGGCAAGACATAATTTCTCTGCAATGAGAATCTTGCATTGGTCTCGTTTGTTTAGAGAACACACTACCTGCTTGGTATGCATGAAGAAATAGCATGCTCTGCAGCAGCAGATGTGATCCCAGCAGAACACATAAGCAGAGCATGCTTCATCAATTGCATTCCATCAGTTTTCATACATCCAACACAAAGACCAATGTGCGCATGGGCTCAGACAAAAAAAGTCATCGTGCCTGAAAAGCGAAATCTCTGGCCTCCTTGGTCCGATTGAACTTTATCGCTACTGCATTGCCACTGCACACAGCAGCACACAAGTAAATTATCTTTTTTATTCTTCAATCAAAGCGTGACATGGCAAAAAAATTATCCTCATACATAAGTAAGGATTGATAATTAGGGCGTCTCCAAATCTCAAAGAGGACCTTTGAGGCTCTACAGAGCCTTGGGCTACATGGAAAAGGCCTTGGTGGTGCATTGTTGTCAGAAAGCTGCTTTTCACAGACAAACCCAAACGCCCTGATCCTTTTCCAAAGTTTGATAATATAAAAATAACATTTAAGATGGACCGGCCCTCCTGGAGGCCGGAATGAGTCAGGAGAAACCCAAGCAGCTGGTCTGCCTGCACCCCTGGCTGCCCGTCTCTCAAGCTACCTCACTACACATTGCTGTTCAGTCTAATCTTGAGCATTTTGTTCACGCTGCTTACTGGTTGTCCTCCTCAAAGAGCTGCAGGCTGCTTGCCAGGTCTGCCTCTGCACTCTTGCTGCACTGCCTGCTGTCACAATGCACGGAAATTGGCTTCCGTGCATGCTCCAGAGTGAGCCTGCATCGAAGCTTGCTGCTCATCAGCCCCCAAGTTGACATGCTCAATGATGGTTGGCAAGCTGCCATCTTCTTTTGGGGAGGAGCTAAGTGGCCAGCTCACTCAAACTCTTCTCAAAGGGCGTCAGCTTGGCACGCCTACATACACAGCACAACACACAACTTGTGCGCACGGAGCCCACACAGGCAATAGCCACTTGCTAAAGATGCACATACACCCCTTTCATTTATTTAAATACACACATTAACAAGCAAACACACACATGCACATGTACGTACATGAGTTCCATTCCTGCACATGTGCCAGCCTCCTCTCTCACCTGAGCCCCTCTCTGAGAGCAGGGCCCGCGCCTCCTGCCAACTCCACAATCTGCAGCTGACCTGGCTGCAGCGTTGACTGGCATTTGAAGCCTATGCCGTTGCTACTGCCTCCTGTCTGCCCGTTGCTGCTGCTGCTTGATGCTGCTGCTCTTTGGGGACCCGACCCTCTCTCACTCCCAAGTGATGCTCCTTGGGCACTAAGCTTTACAGATGTGTCTTGCAAGCACAGAGGGGTTGGATGGGCTGAGCAACTGCTTGCACAGTTTGTACTGTATTTTGCACAGGATGGGTTTGCATCTGACTCAGTGACAAGCACCGCACTCATGCATTGCCACCACCAATCCTCCCATTGCCCTCATGATTTCTCATGTTTCAAAGACTGCATCTGCCATCACTTCATCCTGCCCAGCACACCTCCACAAACCAAGGCACCTGTCCCCCACGTCTGCCATGTTTGTATCCCACTCATCTCATTAATACGTATGGGCATGTTTTGATTTAATATTGACTATGAAATTTATCAGATAAATTGAAAATTTTGGAGCATGCCCAGGCGCTGTTCTAGTGAAAAAGGATCCCCAAGGCTTCAAAACCTCTGGCAAAGAGGATTGTAGAGGCTTGTCTTTTTGAGCCACGGCGAGTCAGCTACCCACTCTTTTACATACAACGTGATCTCCCACCCTGTAACAGTAACTTGCTCAAAATGCTGAAATGGGGACTGGGGCTGATATGGATAAGAATTCTGCTCAGAGAGCTAAAGTCATGTATGTAAGCTGAGTAATTTTCAAGTATGAGCAGGATTCAGGAAGTGGCTGTACAACTCACTCCAAAGACTTGCATTTGCTTCACATGTAGGCCATCTTAAAATGCACATGTCCTGCTTACCTTGCAATGTGTTTTGCCAAAATGACCTGTGAGACAGGTTAAGATGAAAGCAGGAAGCCAATTATGATTGAAAAATGGACTCAGAAAGGGTACAGGCAGTTTCCATGTCCAGCACTGCTTTTGAGAGTAATGTGTTTATACAGAGCTTGCAGGCAGAGATATTGCATGATCCACTACAGTGCACACACCTCATCTGTAAGTGATTCACAATTTAAAGTGCCAAAAAGTATGCTTGCACCTACCTTGCCCTCAGCACCCTCTTTCACCTCCTGTTGCTTGCTGACCTGAATGCACGCATGTACAGCAACTTCTGTGGTTGAAGAAATGCACACCTCAAATGCCAAGTAAGCACATGTTTATGCAGCATAAACTTGCAAGCAAAGGTGTGATATATGCAATGCAAAAGAGCAGTTTCTTTTGACTGCCTTGACAGACTTATTATGCTCTACTTTAGCTATGAAATGTACAGGCCCAGTGATTGTCCCAATGATAATCTCTTTCAAATATATCCACCATCATGCATGCAACTGTACATGCAAAATTAAAAAGACGGCCTTCTCTACAGGCGGGCTTTACCAACCTCAAAAGTGCCGCGGTATGTCTGCATCTGGTTCAATGCATTCTCTAGATAGGTGACCACCTTTTCATTACAGGCATCTGCAATTTAAGACATTGCGGCACAGTCCATTCTGTCCTTAAGCAGTCCGCACATCAAATGCAGTTGTGCTTTGCATGCATGTGCAGTTATGGGATAAGGTTGAGATGGGTCATGTAAATTTTATCGCGTTGTACGCGTTGCAAAAAAATCTGAATCTTTGCACATTGGAAAGCCCTTAGAGTCCCAATGCGTAACCTGGCCCCCCGGCATTTCCTGTGTTGTTCAGCCTTGCTCACTACTACTAACTGCAATTGCAAGTATTTTGCTGCATCTTTGCAGGTGCCTTAGTTTAAAGCTAAGATGTCCTCGCAATTGTTGCTGTACAAATGATGCCTAGCTGGCGCTGCTCTGCTGCCCCTGCTGCCTACCCCTGAGCATTGATGACCCTCATCTCATACAGGATGGGCTGCAGGACTATCTCATCCGCTGTGTAATTTTCATACCCCACAAGCAGGGGGTTGTGTGCAGGAATGCGGGCAGCACCAGCTACAGAGATATGCTTGCAGTCCTTGCACCCAGGCCCCTTCTACCCAGACTGCGGACAAATTCGTCCTAATTACAGGCATTGTTTGCATCTTATGCAAATAAGTCTGGGCAAATGGACATATAACCCAACCCTGGGATAAGGAAGTGACGACTCAGGCCCTAAGTCAGATTTTGCCTTACATTGCAGAGCCGTCTTTCCCAGTTTGTCTCTGGCCTGAAGAGCAAAGTTCAGGGCAACAGAAAACAAGCAACATGTGAAAAAAGCATGAATGCAAAGCGGTTTATTGCGATTGCAAGAAAGCTGTCAAAACAAACTTCAGAAGTAGAAGGGTCAGTCACTAGTGGGCTTAAGCTCTTGACCTGTTGAAAGAACGGAGGGAGCAAGTCTAGACAAACCCCGCTCATAAGCCTGCCAATTAACTAATTTCCCAAGTGCATTGCTGGCAGAAACATAATAAGCATAAAAGGTTGATCAGCTTCCGATGCTTCTTTTGCTATTCTCACAAGGAGCAGGACTTGCCAATACAGGTGTAATTGTCTTACTTTTTACAATCTAAGCGGACCTTTATTGAGACGTCCCTCTCCAGCAGCATCTCAATAATTGCCGAACTCCCAGTTTGTGCCGCACTGTCAACGAGGGTGAAATTGTGGCAAAAGGCAGGTGAATTCCAAAAAAATGTCTTTAAAAATCAACCAGTTCGGACTTTGATCATACCATTTAGCACAAGTCCACAGCAAGGACTTGGACCTACCACATGAGAAGGGTCCTGCTATTTTTGTCAGTTTCATTCTTCCCGGTCTTGGGCTCAGCCCCTGAATTCAGCAGGACCTGTGCCACACCAGCGTGGCTCTTCTTGATGGCAAAGAGGATGGGCGTGGAGTCGTAATCAGACACTGCATTGGGATTGGCATTATACTTCAGCAGCAGCTCAGTGCCCTCGACCCAACCTGCAGGCAGCAAGTGCAGCAGAAACATTTCCCTTAGCGCCTGGTGCAATTTGTGAGCATAGAACCAAAGCACTGGCGCCTTGTGCTCTTGGACTTACCAACGAGAGCCGAGTAATGAAGTGCAGTCCAACCGTCCACATCCTTTTGATTAACCACTGCTCCTAGGGAGAGAAGCAAGTCCAATGTCTCATAGCTCCTACGCAAAAAGAAAGGCAGATTAATGAGTGCACGTAGTTTGATTAATTTGGAACGAGCCATTCAGGCACTGGATGTGGCCTCTCAGACCATCTTCTGCACTTCTTACAAAATTCTCGCATGTGTTTTCCATACAGAATTTGCATTTGCTTCAGACATAGCTGTCTACTCAAGGGCAAATGTGATGGTTCAGCTGTTGTGCAAAAACTGAACTCTGTATTTGCACACATGAAGAATGCACCTGAGGCTCATAGATTAAATCAGGGTATTTCTCAAGCAAGCCATTGATTCCAACAAAGAAGAGTAAATGTGAGCAACCTGGCTTGTAGTAGGCATTATGCTTGACTATCTATACGTCATCATGGTGTAAGCCTGGACAAAGAAAATTTCCCACACTTTTCGTCCAGGAAGGCCTGAACATGCATGTGTAGGGATCAGCGTTTGCTTATAGCGCTAGATAGGGCAATAAAAGTTTCAGACATAGAGCGCGCCAAAATTGATACTCAAAAATTCGGCCTTGGGCCCCCGTGATAGGATTATTAAAAAATTGCTCGGGCCCATTCATGGAGACGAGCCTTACATATAAAACTTGCACTTAAGTGCCAGATACAGGGCTAAACTGGTTGCTAGGGGCCCCCCAGCCACGACTATATTAATTTTTGAATTTTCACTTTTTGCTTGGGGGCATTTTACGGGGTACTGTACCTCCTTTGACCTCAATTATGATGCCGAAATGGCAGATGTAGCTGCTGAATTATAGCAAAATATAGTGCTTGTAGTGCTATTTAGTGCTTTAAAACTGCCTCATATAGCGCTTTATACCAATCCCAATGCAAATGTAATCTGGTGTGTCCTTGGAACATATACAATTTTTACTCAGCTATGCACAACTTGACCTTGTATTTGCATCAAGCAGCGGCTCAGTGCGCATTTGCTGGTGCCAAGTAGGCCAGGACAGGGCCAAGCTCGTGGGACAAGTGGGTACGGGGACAAAGTCAAAACATGCAGCACAAGAGTCTAATGGTGTAATCAAATCTGGCTCACGAACCTCACCTGGAGAAAGCTGCCAGATGGAGAGGTGCAACCTTGTCTTTGATTTTCCTGGCAAGCAAATCCATATTCATTGGGGTGGAAGCATGCGTGGACGCATGAAATAGGACGCTGGAACGAACAAGAACTATCCAAAGGGTTTGCGTGCACACACATTCTCACCTTGAAATGCCTATGCACAGGCTTACTAGGATGCACATGTTGCACACTGCCTGCAAAATTGACGTGCAGCCTCCACATACCAGGGGTAGTTATTTTTTCCGGGATTCTGGCGCTGTTCTTCCTCCTGCAAGTTCAATGTTTGCAAAAGCCTGACAATTGCAACAGCACAAAGTCATAACCAGCATTGAGGGCATCACAAGGTGCACACCCGGTAGCGTAGCCTGTCAAGAGTTCTTGCTAGCTGTTACTACTGCATCCGTCTTAAGACGGCTCATTTCATTAAAAGGAGCCACATGGCACTTAGCAAGCAGGCCATTGCAGGTGAGATGCACAAAAACTCTACATATGCCAGAGTTGAGCTGGAAGCTACTAGTGGCATAGCCAAGGGCTTGCGCCAAAAATGTGTGAGATTGTCACCGTGAGAGGGCCCATGAAGGACATGTATACAACTTCCCTTCTTTGCTATTTTATACGCACGAGCTAGTCCTCAGAATACTTTTCCTTGTGATTCAGTTGTACGAGCATATGCCACTAGTAGGTTCCACGAAAGCAAAAGCCCAAGCTGTGAATACCCAGCATTGGGCAACGTTTGCTTACCATCACACACTCATCCATGTTGATTTGCCAGGGTTCGCCTGTGTCATCTGAGATGTTCACTGCCACCTGCATCCATGCTTGCACGTAAAGAGTGAGCCAGCAAAATAACAAAGGCTGTACATCAGCCATGATGTATCTGGTATCAAGCAGCTCTTTGTGAGTCACAAGAGGCTTATCAAAAACAAGCACCAATAAACACAAAAGACAATGCAAAATCCTGTACCTTGATACCGGGGCTGCCAAAGCCAATCATGAACACTTGGTTGCCTGGGGTAATTTCCTGGCCAGCAGTTCCAAGGTGTTGGCCATTACGAGTGTATGATACCTGTCAGAACATAAATACATATTTGAAGAATGAATAAAAAAACTGTTCGGACAAAACAGCGTGTTCACTCTTATTTCAATGCACATCCTTGTTTTTAAAGAAATGCAGAACATAGTGATGAACAAAAGCTTACCGTGGCAAAGGCTGGATTGTATATAAGTCCAATGGTCTGCATGAAAGCAAGACAGATTTAATGGCATGACCAAAGAAGGGGAAATCGCGTAAAATGATTCTATTTCTAGTGATATACAGCAAGATAAGATGGGCAAGTATTTGATCATTGTGCCACTATGCTAGGTAACATGTAATTTCAAACATTTGCATGATGGAAATGTCCATGCATACTTGATTTTAGACTGCTACAGATCTAAGAATTCAGGAAAGTCGAATGCACTCACGTCCCCTTTTCCAAACTTAGGACCGTATTGAGTGGTGGTGCTGAGGCTTCCAGTCAAGGCACAGCCAGTAAGTCCAGAATAGCCGATTGTGCCGGGGTACATTCCTGAAGTGCATGATGCAGATCAAAGACATACAGATAATGCTTATAGATTCCTTGAAATAAAGATAAGCAAGTCATGATACATGAAGCAGAGTAAAGATGGTATACTGCGCCATCGACAGCAGTAAAATTAATGTGTCAGCCACGCTCAGAAAAGGTTTAACCTTCCCTCGATTTTACAAACCTGTAGAAGTATGCTCACAATTCAGCTGCTCATAAGATGCTGCTCTTCTGTGAACAGCTTGAACAGCTTTCATCATTGCAGTCTATCCAAATATCTCTGCAACTGAAGCTAAAGATTTTTGTCATTCAAAAGAAGAGGCTGCTATTTCCCGTCTGTATGGGCAGGACATACACCAAAATGTGGCGCTTCCGCTTAGTTCTCCCAACTAAAGATGACATGCTCACCTGGCATGTAGTCATAACGTCCGTTGTCTATTCCTTGCCCAATGGTGAGATTGCAGGGATGATCACCATCTATGATTTCGAACTCCATGTACGTGAGCTGCAAGTTTGAAAGAAAAAACACATTTTTGCTGTGAAGTGTGTACAAACACATACAAGCTCAGACTCTTGACATAATGTGTTTGAGTCAAAGCATCTCAAACTGGTTGACAACGCATGCCTGAATCCACATGAACCAATTGCAGGCTCAAAACTAAAAACAGAGGCGGAGTGACACCCACCAGCCTGTCATTGGCCATTGTGTGCACTGCCAGTGCATTGCCATCAAAGCCATCCTCAGTGGACACAGATGTGACAACGTAGTCGTCGATTGATAGATTCTCCCTGCAAGATGCAAGAGCAGCTGCTGCTTGGAAAAAATGCACATGCCGCCAAGTCAGAACAGAATGATCAATCATTTATGAGTGTGGCCTCTTCTTGTACAGGTCGGGTCATTCCAGATGTCGGGATGAGTCACAGGCTGTTCCATCATCTCCCCTCCTGTTCCACCCCCTCAATTCCACCCATATCAACCTAGCCGCTCAATCCTTGGCATTCTTTTCATCTTGTTAGGCAAGGAGCTGCAGGCTGGACTCCAGGTTGACAATAGATAAGTCCTTGTGTTGCAGCAGATGTAAATCAGCATCTGCGCGCGCGCCAAAGTAGGCCTTGACCAGTGCTTGGTGCACATCTGGCCCCAAATTGGCCAGTTGCGCTCGCAGACACAAGCTGTGGGAGCATGCATAGCAGGTGCACTGTTGCAAGGGTGGAGAAGCCATGCTTGGAAGCCCACAGGTGCAAGTAGAAGACACATTGAGTGGTGGGGTCTGAAGTGCCTGCTGCTGCCAAGTGCTTTCTTTCCCTTTCTCCATCCATTCTTTCAAGGGTCCCCCCATCCCCCCAAGAGACTTGGCTAGTCTCACCGTCTCGTCGTCGTTGAG
>SL_4KL_010_BRINEDRAFT_10001711_pt1 | contig 12206 bp, 9 predicted proteins | sample SodLak_010_BRINE_2_FD_10664 | JGI IMG/M metagenome (IMG submission 10664) | reverse complement strand
GGTAGCGCGGCCGCAGTAGCGGCGGGATTAGTGCCGCTGGCACAGGGGTCTGACCACGCCGGGTCAGTACGGATACCGGCGAGCGCCTGTGGCGTGGTTGGCATCGCCCCTACACCTGGGCGGGTACCGCAGGCGTTTCGCCCCGACGCATACAAGTACGATATCCCTCATGTCACCAGTGGACCGCTCGCACGGACCGTTGAGGACACCGCGTTAGCGCTCGACGTGATGGCCGGCCCACACCCCGAGGAGCCCAACAGTTTACCGGAGGCAGTTGATTTTCAAGGTGGGCTAAGTCGGTCGGTGGCGGGACTGTCAATCGCTTATGCTCCGGAATTTGCGGGAGCGCCAGTTGACCACAGAGTCCAATCAGTCGTCTCGGAAGCCGTTGAGGCTCTCGAATCCAAGGGTGCGACGATCGAACATGCGAATCCGGCGTTCGACGACTGGGAACGGGCCCATGAGTCCATCATGATCGGGCTGGAGGTACTGCTTAGCACATTCGCCGAGAACCTCCGCGAGACTCACGGAATCGATCTGCTGGCCCGGAGCGACCAAATCGACGACCACGTCGTAGAGCGCATCAAAGCCGGGAAATCACGCGGAGCCGTCGAATATAAACGTGCAAACGTTGCACGGACCGAGCTCTTTCGTGCCGTCCAGCAACTGTTTGAGGAGTACGATCTCTTCGTGACGCCGACGTTGTCGGTACCGCCGTTCGATTCGGATTCGGGGTCGCCGGAGACAGTTAACGAAAAACCGATAGATCGGACGCTGGGGTGGCTGCTGACCTGGCCGTTTAACCTCACTGGTCACCCATCTGCATCAGTCCCTGCGGGCACGGTGGAGGGTCTCCCCGTCGGTGCTCAACTGGTGGCTCCTCGATTCGAGGATGCCACACTCATCGGTGCAGCGGCCGCACTCGAAGCGGTCTCCCCTTGGCGGGCTGATTACCCGTGACCCTGAACTGAAGACTGTTCAAACTGGTGGCTGTCACTAACCACATCGACGACTAACCAGATCCCGCGTTGAACTCGTTATTCTCATCATATAATGATATGCAGCACAAGTAATGACAGCTACCCGTATCAGCAGTCTTTGTCAGATCAGGCCAGAATCAGTTTAACACAGCCCGGCTCAAATCGGTCCAATCTTGTTCGATAGATAATCAACCAAACGACAGCTCTCGGTATTCACTCCCGAAAGTTACATACGTCTGTTTGGCTATGAGAGAGTATATGGTCACGTTCACAGCTAGCCTAGCCAATCATCACAACCCACAGTACGTTATTGAAACTGTCCAGCGCCTCGATACAGAGCTAGAGTATGATAATTTCTTCGTTGGCGATGAACGACTGAACTACGATACCTATGCATTGCTCGCGCTTGCCGCACACCATACAGAGGACATCGGCCTCGGGACAGGGGTTACGAACCCGTACACACGTCATCCTGCGTTGACCGCGGCATCAATCGCCACGTTAGACACGATATCTGACGGGCGCGCACATCTCGGCCTCGGGAGTGGCTCCGGTATTGGTTTAGATCCGATGGGCTACGACCAAAGTGACCCCATAGGCACAATGCGCGATGCAATCGAGATAATCCGAGGGTTGCTTGATGGAGATAGTGTCACTCTTGATCGACCGGATTTCGCCGTTGATGATGCGGATCTGGATATCATGCCTGTCTCCGACGTTCCCATCTATGTTGCGGGCCGGGGACCACACATTCTGGGACTCGGTGGGTTCCGAGGGGACGGTGTCATCGCTGGTGCCGGACTAGCAAGTGTGGATGGCATGGAGTACGCTCACGAGAAGATCACTGATGGTGCAAAAAAGGCAGGGCGCGATCTGGACGAGATAGACATCGTTTGTTGGGCATTTCTCTCTATTGCCGACGATCGAGATGTCGCACTGGATGGCGTAAATCCACTTGTCGGCCGCATCGTAAACAAGACCCCGATGCCGGCATTGGAGGCGATCGGTGTCGATCCCGAGTTGGCAAAAGAAGTAAAAGCACTCGATGAGGTTCGGGCACTCTCTGCTTCGGAACTTCGGCAGCATATTCCACGCGAAGTCACCGAACAGTTTGCAATCGCCGGGACGCCGGAGGAGTGTCGTGACCACATCTCTCGGCTGAGAGAGATAGGCGTCGACCACTTCGGGTTGCTTGCTTTCGAAAACGAGCAACGGGATGAGTGCGAAAATCTCTCGCTTTTTTCGGATACAGTCATCGACGATATCGGAACCTGAGAGCCTCCTCCGCGTAAACAGAGCAGAGTCAAGTCGTTCGAAACGGCGAAACCCATCCAGAATGGTGGGCACCGCGCCGTTTGTGAAATATTGCCCCTTTCGGTCTGTATAAATTCTTGGATGTGAAAATATGTGTATGGCAACTGAAAGTGAACAAACGTTAAACGATCCATCAGATCTGGATATAATCGTAAGCAGCGATGAGCATCTCAGTGAAAAAGCCGAAGAATTCGTACCGTACATCGATGAGGAGAAGTATGGTGGTATCAAGCGTATTATCAAGCAAGCAGAGGATCCGTGGCGAGAGTTGTTCTCAATCACCTGGCCGTTGCCGGCGTTTTCGAATACTGATATGGCCTCTGATCCAAGCGGAGCCGGCAACGTGATGGAGAAAGGTGAGAACAAACTTGACACGAAACTGCTCCGAATGGATAAATTCGATATTGATTATGGTATCATCAACCCGACGCTTATGCTCTCTCTTTCGACTGTGAACAACACACAGGCTGCTGCTGCCCTGGCTAACGGGTACAACAACTGGCTGTTCCAGGAGTTCATCAGCCAGACGGATCGACTGTACATGTGTGTGGTTGTTGCCCCACAGGATCCGGACGCGGCAGTCGAAGAGATCGAACGGTATGCGGATAAAGACGGCGTCGTGGGCGTCCAGTTAGGCGGCACCGGTCACAAGATTCCAGTCAGCCACGAGTTCTGGGATCCGATTTACGCTGCCGCTGAAGAACACGATTTGCCAGTGACGTTTCACAGCACACTGAATGCAACTGGACACGGGTTTCCAGAGCAGCATCGATGGCATGAACTGTTCGCGGAAGACAAGGTCATCAGCCACCCCTTCTCACAGATGTGGAACGTAATGAAGCTCGTCTACGAGGGGATTCCACAGAAGTATCCTGATCTCACATTTGTCATTCAGGAATCGGGTATTGGCTGGATCCCCTACTGGAAAATGCGACTTGACCGGTTCCATCTTGGTCTGGGCCAAGAGATGCCAATGTTAGATAAACTCCCGAGTAAGGTGATTGACGACCGGTTTTATTTCATGACTCAACCTGTTGGACACAGTGGTCGTGAACCGAAACACATAGCCTGGATGACGGAGATGGCAGGACCCGAGAATCTGATGTTCTCCGCGGATATTCCTCACTCTGATTTCGATGCACCCAAAGAACTGTTCGATCCGATCAAGCCACATTTCGATGATGAGACGATTCGTGATCTCATGGGGCAAACTGCAATTGACGTATTCGATCTCGATATTCCAACTGATAAATGACGAAACATCATATTGCATCTGAAGCGGAACTGGACGACGGTGACCGACTGTTCGTCGAGATTGAGGGCACGGAGATCGCCGTCTTCTGTGTCGATGGGTCGTACCACGCGGTGTTGAACTACTGTGTTCATCAGGCCGGCCCGCTCTGTGAAGGAGGACTCTCGGGCCGTCTGACTGCTGAACCACCAGAGTTTGACTGGTCGTACGACGACGAACCGAGAGTTGTGACCTGCCCGTGGCACAACTGGAAGTTCGATATACAGACTGGGGAAAACATCCGTGACGAGGAGTACAAAGTGCCGATATTCGAAACTACCGTCGAAGACGGCGAAATCTATCTTCACTGGTAAGACGGATGACCGACGACGACAGCACAGTTTCGGCTGATGAGGACCCCTATGCTGACACGAACGTGGAGGAACTGCCCGATTGGTGGCAGCGAAACGTCGAACTGTTTCGCGAACACAAACTACGACCTTACCGACCGCCGGTGTTCAAAGACGAAGAACTACTTCCTCCTGTCGTTGATCGACTCGAAGCTGAACTCGAAATCGACATCACTATCGTCAAACCGGCTGGGACAGAGTCAGAAGCACAGTGGCAGTTTCTTGCCGATGGTGAAGCTGTGATTTCAACCCACCGAACCCGCACAGAGGCTGGTCGATCAGTGTATGGGGTATCCGCCGATGCGTTCGAAGCAGCCGTCCGACGGTCGCTGTCTGACTGATCTCGACATCCTCGCCGGGCTAATTTTGAACTTGTCCTGCAATCGGAAGTTGCATGACTGCGTTCAGAATGTAATGGAAACTGCTTGAATCTCCGTATCTACAGGCCGGGCAGGCCGAGTATGTCGGGGTTGTCCGGTAATCGGAAATTTCCGTGATCACGAAAAGTGAAGATTCTCGAGGAACTTTACCCCGGAGTAGTCCACTGCTAGGTTCAACAAAACACAGGTATGTTCTGTTACTCCATCGACTCGAGTGAAACAATTACATTTTTGCTCTGTGTAAATGACTCGATGGCCTGTTGCCCTTTGGAGCGACCGAGTCCGCTTTGTTTGTACCCACCGGACACCGCAGCTGGCGAGAGGGCTGGATACTCGTTAATCTGTACAGTGCCACTCTCAAGTCCTCGTGCAATCTTGTGGGCGCGTGAGAGATCATTCGTCCAGACAACATTGTTGAGACCATATACCGTGTCGTTTGCCCGACGGACTACCTCTTTGGCCGTCTCGAAAGAATAGAGAGTCAATACTGGCCCAAACACTTCTTCACATGAGATGGATGCGTCGTCATCAACACGATCTATGAGAGTCGGGGCATAGAAGTTTCCTTCCTCCCGGGGGACAGTCCCTCCGGTAAGTAACCGACCACCATCCTCCACTGCGCTCCTGACGTAGCTTGCAACTGACTCACGGGACGATTCGGAGATGAGTGGCCCCATGTCCGGATCTTCGATTCCAGGGCCGACGGTCATTTGTTCCACTCGCTCGACGGCGCGTTCGACGAATGAGCTGTAGATGGATTCATGCACAAATATCCGCGTCGGAGCAAAACAGACCTGGCCCGCATTGTAGAACGTATCGACGACGCTCTGGACTGCCCGATCAATATCTGCATCTGGAAAGACGATGTTGGCACTTTTCCCACCCAACTCCAGGTGGACCGGAGCGATTCGTTCCGCTGCCCTCTTCATGATCTGTCTTCCGGTAGCGACCGAACCTGTGAACTCCACCGCACGGACCCGGTCGTCCGAGACTAGCGCGTCACCAGTTGTCTTCCCATCTCCTGTCACTATATTCAATACACCATCAGGAACGCCTGCATCGTGAGCTAGCTCGGCAAGTTTGAGTAACGAAATCGGTGCTTTCGGCGGTGCTTTCGACACAATTGTGTTGCCTGCTGCAAGTGCCGGTGCAAAACTTCGCCCAGCAAGCGCTACTGGAGCATTCCAGGGAACGATGTGTGCTGTCACCCCATAGGGCTCACGAATGGTATAGTCGAGTCGTTCAGTTTCTCCCGGGATTGGGATCTGCCGCCCCTCGATTTTGTCTGCAAGCCCCGCATAGTATTCAAAAGTCTTTGCGGTTCCCGAGAGTTGTAGTCGCGACTCCGAACGAGGCCGCCCCGTTTCGAGTGTTGATACTTCGACGAGACTTTCCATCTGGTCATGGATTAGATCAGCGATGGTACTCAAGATGTGCTTTCGTTCGACTGCATCGCGTGTTTCCCATTCCGTCTGAGCTGACTCTGCTGCCTGAATTGCCGTGTCCACTCCCTCCGGACCGGCATTTGCCACGAGAGCGAGTGTCTCGTTCGTGGCCGGGTTTGTTACCTCTCGCTTTTCAGTGCTCGATCGCTTTTCGCCATCGACAAAGTATTTGAAGCTCCCAAGCTGTTCTGTCATTTCTTTCGAATCATTTGTATTTTCACCATTTATATCTTGGTGTCTGTGGCTGTGGAGCATGAAAACCATCCAACAATACATTCGGTGGTACGACTTTCGGAGAAACGCTGCACTCCTTGCGAGTGATACAATACGTTCACACTCAAAGGTCGAAACACCGCTCAATCTGGAACCTTTGTTCATGTAGCGACAGCAAGACAGCTTTCCCAATATTCAATATTACTGTTGATATAATGTATGCTATTATGTCATCCCGAATTACCCTTGGCTCTGCTACCGAGGTGGCAGTTCGCATTCGCCGAGGTGAGCTGTCACCCATGACAGCAGTTGAAGAGTGTCTTGACCGTATCCATCAACAGGACGAGAATCTGAATGCGTTCGTGACTGTTGTTGAGGATCAGGCCCGAAAGCAAGCACGTGAAGCCACGGCAGCCGTCGAGTCCGGTGAGCCGCTTGGGCCACTCCACGGTGTCCCGATTGCGATCAAAGATCTGTTCGATTTCAAGACTGGTGTGCGGAATACGATGGGATCGAAACCGTTCACTGAGTACGTGCCAGACAAAACTTCACCATACGTGAAGCGGTTCGAAGATGCCGGAGCTATCATTATTGGCAAGACCAATACACCAGAGTTCGGCCACAAGGCAACCACCGATAACCGAATCCAGGGTCCGACGAGCACGCCCTTCGATCTTGATCGGAATGCGGGTGGCTCCTCCGGTGGAAGCGCTGCCGCAGTCGCAGCTGGGCTCGTTCCGATCGCACAGGGGACTGATGCCGGTGGATCAGTTCGGATTCCCGCCTCATTTTGTGGAGTTTACGGGTTCAAGCCCTCCTACGGGCGGGTGCCCAATACCAGCCGTCCGGACGGGTTCCTCTCACACACCCCAACCCTCCAGGCCGGACCGATAACTCGGTGCGTCGACGACGCTGCGCTGATGCTTGATGTGATGGCTGGCCCACACCCTCGGGATCCGCTGAGTGTCCCTGACGAGGATCCAGCCTACCGCAAGGCCGTCCACCGTGGTATTGAACAGACTGACGTGGCATACAGCCCCGATTTCGATGTGTTCCCGGTCGACGAGCGCGTTCGGACGGTTGTCGACGATGCCATCGATGCCTTTGAAGTAGCCGGGGCAAACGTTGAGACCGTAAATCTCGGGCTTTCTCATGACCAGGCGGAGCTGTCAGATCTCTGGGCTCGGGAGATGGGGATGTTGTACAACTCCACTATCGAGGGGCTCAAAGATACAGGAACTGACCTCTTGGGCGAGCACCGTGAGGAGCTCTGTCCAGAGTTTGTCGCGTTACTCGAAGACACGCGAGATCTCACCGTTCTCGACTACAAGCGCGACGACCATCTCCGTACCGAACTGTACGACGTGATCCAGGATATTTTTGCCGAGCACGATTTTCTGGTAACACCGACACTCGCGGTCCCGCCTGTTGAAAACGTGGACGATCCCGAAACGCAGACGGTTGGTCCGACGGAAATCAATGGTGAGCCGGTCGATCCGCTCATCGGCTGGTGTCTCACGTATCCGATCAATTTCACCGGTCATCCTGCAGCGTCCGTCCCAGCTGGACTGACCGACAACGGTCTCCCGGTTGGACTCCAGATTGTCGGTGATCGGTTTGCCGATACAGCGGTCTTGGCCGCCAGCGGTGCGTTTGAACGCGTGCGTCCGTGGCACGATACCTACCCACCCCGGTAGCGACGGCCCGATGCGAGGCAAAATTACTATCAGATTGTGAACTGTGGCGTCTTATCTACACCTCATCCGCCAAACATAGCAGCACAGACTACCAGTCGAACGGTGCCCCGACAGTTCGTTACAGCCGACTCAACCGTAACCGCTTCTTGAACTACCGTGAACAGAGCTCAGTTCCTCTGGTCCCAGTTCCGACGCCGTTAGCCTCACCAAGTGCATTCGCTGCAAGCGCATCGACGATGATACGACTGGCCATTCGGGCCGTAATTCCCGCCGGGTCTAGTTGCGGAGAAACCTCAACAATATCCATCATGTCGATCCCATGGGCACCGATTTCACCCACGATCTGAAGCAGTTCACGCGACTGCATTCCACCGAGTGTCGGGACTCCCGTACCGGGGGCGATGGCAGCATCCAGAACATCAATATCGACCGTAACGTACAGTGCATCACAGCCCTCGACAGTTTCAGCGAGGATATCCTGTGCGACCGTTGCTGCGCCCTCACGTGCGATCTGATCTAGCGTATACAGATTGGCACCCATCTCATTCGCCCGTTCGATATCTGGCCTGAAGTTGTATGCGCTGACCCCTGCTACGGCAACATTCTCGGGTGAAAAGCCAGCCTCGTNGATCGCCCGTGCAATTGGTGTACAGTGGTTGTACGTTTCACCGTGGTAGTTCTCAGCCATATCCAAATGTGTATCTATATTGATCAGGGCAGGATTCTCGGCGTGTGTCGAGAGCGCTCGTGCTCCTGCAGTAGTCACGGTGTGGTCGCCACCAAGCAGTATTGGCAGTATATTGCTACCGAGCATGCGATCGAAAAGCTGCGTCCCATTTTCAAGACTCTCTTCGATATTGCCTGGTACGACCGGGACATCCCCAAAATCAGCGAACGTATAATGGTCTTTTAGGTCCAGGTCATACTCAAAATGGTAGTACTGTGCCTGTGCACTCGCATCACGGATAGCTCTTGGACCTCTGTTTGCGCCAGTACGGCTGATACTCGTGCCGTCATGGGGGAATCCGACGATACCGACGTCGGCATCACAGGAGTTTAGATCGTTTTCATACGGGTCAAACTGGTTTGCATGCATGAACGTTGCTACACCGCCATCAAGAACACCCTGTGTCGGTCGCTCTGTGGGCATATATATTGACTCACACCTCCCGTTTGTATAAACATTATCCAAGCAGGACTCTCAGAGAACGATCCTTACCTTCCAACAAATACTTGACTGCTCTCCAGGCGCTTTATCGCTTTGAACTTGATTTGAGAAATAAGACGCCCATCGAAAGCTGGGCGTGAAATGCGAATAATGCGAAGTTATTTAACGAAGTGTGAGTGATATTCTGTATGGATTCGCTCCTATCTGAAAAAACAGCAGTTGTAACTGGTGCGGCAAGTGGACTCGGTAGAGCAATTGCCTTGCGGTTCGCTAAAAGTGGCTCAGATGTCGTCGTTGCAGATATTCAGGAAAAACCACGGAGTGGAGGGAAGCCAACTCATCAAAAGATCTCCGATGAGACAAAAAGTTCCGCCTCATTTGTCAACTGTGATGTAACGAGTTTAGATGATGTTCGATATGCAGTCGGCGAAGCCGAGCAGTACGGTGGAATTGACATCATGGTAAACAACGCAGGTATTGTGCATTTGGGTGGCATCCTCGAGATGAGTGAGGATGATTATGACACTATCATGGATATCAATCAAAAAGGCGTATTCTTCGGATGTCAGGCCGCACTCCCTCCCATGATTGAACAGCAGGAAGGATGTATAATAAACATGTCTAGTCTTGCAGGGATCCGTGGGTACGCCGAGTCAACAATGTACTGTATGAGCAAAGGCGCGGTAACGTTGTTGTCGTATTCACTCGCCAGTGAGTTCGGTGCAGACGGCATCCGGACAAATTCTATACACCCTGGCGTTATCGATACAGATATTCGAAAGGATGTCGAAGAGGATATCGGAGTGACAGACGGGGACCGGACAGATAAAATTGCTCTCGAAAGGATCGGGACACCTGAAGACGTGGCTCACACGGCTCTTTTCCTTGCATCAGATATGGGCTCATATATCAACGGCCACTCACTCACTGTTGACGGCGGGATGGCTAATATTGTCGTGTAGGCTGATTGCTGCCATTCATACTCAGCACTTCAGAAAAGTTTGGTACTGACAACCACATCCGCAAACGAACGTCTCTCAAAGCTCGATAGTTGAACAACTCCGCTTGCTGAAATGTGATCAAACAACAACACCAAGTGGACAATACAATCCACGAGGACCAACTTTGTAACTTTCTCGTAAACGTGCTCACCGTAGCGTTTGGCATCAGCATCGCCGAAAATGAAAAATCGAACCAGAGGAAATCTACGAGCTTCTGCGTAACCGGAAATTCCCGTCTGCAACTACAATATACGCTGCAGTCCAAACTCTTATGAGATCCGAGTATAGAATTGTACTTATACTCAATTATGTCACTCGTAATTGACGGAATAAACAAGTCATTTCCGCAGGAAGACGGGACCGAGTTGGTCGTGCTTGATGGCATTAATCTAGAGATTGCCGATGGAGAGTTTCATAGTATAATGGGTCCCTCTGGCTGTGGAAAATCAACGATGTTGAACATCCTTGCTGGACTCATTCCACCGGACTCGGGAACGATACAGTACGGTGGTGAAGTTGTTTCACCAGGAGATCTCCCTAGTGGGTACGTCTTTCAGGAGCCACGACTACTGAACTGGCGAACCGTTGAACAGAATATTCGAATTGTAATGAGTGCAAATGATGTCCCCGAAGACGAACATGAAAAGAGAATCACTGATGCGCTGGAGATGGTTGGACTTCCTGGAGAAGAAAAGAGCTATCCACTCCGGATGTCAGGCGGGATGCAGCAAAGGGTTGGCATTGCCAGAGCACTAGCCATTGACCCAGACATTCTGCTGATGGACGAACCGTTCAGTTCGCTGGATGAACTGACCGCTCATAACCTTCGTGACGATTTGATTGAACTCTGGCAAGAAACAGACAAAACGATCATATTTGTCACACACGACATCAGCGAAGCTACGATGTTATCCGAACGAATTAGTTTCTTCGATAAGAATGGACAGGTATTCAATCGAGCCGAAATTAATCACGAAAGGCCTCGCGCTACTGACGATCCAGAACTGGTCAAGACTGAATCGAAACTAATGGACGAATTTTTCTCTCATATCGAAGGCGCTGAAGGTCGTGTCTGATTCCACCTGGCTCCAGAACCACTGATTGATACAAAACAGAGCAGCGTTCTACGACGAAAAACCAACACTCATAAGATAGTTTGGCTGGCTTGGAACTCCTTCTATATCTTCGGTACCGTACTTTGTAAGCTACTGATACTGTAGCGGAGTACCCGAGCCAGCCCTTCCGTAGACGAATTGTACCCTGCTTGTGGCTATATTTGCGCTGAGCTCGTGACCTGAAAACGAGGTAGAACTCCGGGAAGGTGTTAGTCGTCGCTCGATACTGACTCCGTGGTGGTTTCATTCAAAACACTCAATTCAGGGGTATCACCGGATTTTCCTAAGTTTTGGATAGAGTCAGTCAGTTCGAATCCTTCGTATCCTTTCTTTGCGACCTCAAGAATAATATCATGATAGCTGTCGACACCACCAGCGTACAACATAAACACGTTTGGCTTGTCGGGTACGTTTGTGCCCAGATAGTAGGAGTCGGTTGTCTTGTAGAGTGTTTTGTCCGCTTCCTTTCGGTTATGAATCCCCCAGGCTTTCTCTGCTTTCTTTGTCGGTTCTATCAATCTGTGTCCCTCATCGATCATATATTCGACAGCGTTTGCAATCCACTCGACGTGGTGTTCAATTGGGACGGGCACATTACTGAGAAGTGACGGACTCTGTGGGCCAGTGATCGTAAACAGGTTTGGGAATCCGTGCATCGAAAGACCAAGATACGATTCCGGACCACCAGCCCATTTCTCTTCTAACGTGAGACCGTCTCGTCCTTGGATGTCTATTTTACGCAGCGCGCCCGTAACAGCATCAAACCCAGTGGCGTAGATAATCATATCGAACTCGTGGTGACGATCAGTGGTTTGAATGCCGGTGGCAGTGATTCGTTCAATCGGCTTTTCAGTTACATCTACGAGAGAAACATGTTCCTTGTTGAACTGTTCGTAGTAGTCAGTGAACTGTGGTGGCCGTTTCGTACCAATGTAGTGATCAGTCGGGACGAGTTTGTCCGCGGTGGTCTCGTCGTCAACCTGTTCACGTATCTTCCGGCGGACGAACTCAGAAACTTTTTCTGCGGTCTCCTCGTTCTCTCGAAGATCATCGAATGCAGTAAAGAACTGGAATCCACCCTCTTGCCAACGTGGTTCCAGAATTTCCTCAACTTCCTCCATCGTCATCTCTTCAGCAGTTTCGTAACTGCTATCGAACGGGTACCCTGAGCCAGTGTTGTGTGCTTTCTCGAGTATCTCGTCTTGATTCGCTCGAATCTCGGCTTCTTCCATTTCGTCCAGTCGACGATCAC
>SL_4KL_010_BRINEDRAFT_10001707_pt1 | contig 12221 bp, 10 predicted proteins | sample SodLak_010_BRINE_2_FD_10664 | JGI IMG/M metagenome (IMG submission 10664) | reverse complement strand
GAGCCGATCGGCATCGAGCGGCTCGCCACCGAATACGGCTCGAAAAAGCGTGGCTCGAACCGCTACTCCGTCCGTCCCGGTCGCCACTCGGCCGGCTCGCGGAAGGTTATCCGCGCATCGCTGCAGGCGCTCGAAGACGACGGGCTCGTCATGACCGCCGCCGGTGAAGGGCGTCGGCTCTCGGATGACGGCGAGGCGTTCCTCTCGGAAGTCGCCGCCGACGTCCTCGAAGACCTCGATCGGCCGGAACTCGAACGCTACGCGTAGACCCCCAATTCGCTTTTCGACGTGTTCGCCCTTTGAGCGACTGCTACATTCCGATAGTCTGACTGTTTCAGACGTATCTCGGTCTCTTCTCGTGGTCTGTTCTGGAATCGATAGCCCCGATGGAAACAAAATGTATCGAATATCGCGATATCAAAACGCATACCGCGGTTCCGCGTCGGCTTCGGAGCGTGTCACCCGCTGCCGTGTCCAGCAGCCCCTACGCTGATACCTGTGACTGTCGAAACAGCCGTATGAACGAGCGCGAGCCCGACGCCGATTCGGACGATCGGTCCGGGAATGTCGTCTGGCGGCTGTATACTGACTACGCCAGGGGTGGACGCCGATACGCCGTCGTCGGTACCGTCGCGACACTGGTCGGGCGGGCACTGGGACTGCTGCCGGCGCTCGTGATCGGGCTCGCCGTAGACGCGATATTTTTGGCAGAACGCCCCTATGCGTTGCCGCTCGTTCCGGGAGAGATAATTCCGACCGATCCGGTCGGGCAGCTATACTTCTCTATCGTGATCCTGCTGATCGCAACGGGTGGCGGCGCAGTGGCGTCTTGGGTCGAAGACTGGGGCTGGAGCGTGTTCGCACAACGGGTTCAGCTGTCGATCCGAGTCGACGCCTATGACGCGCTTCAAACCCAAGAGCTCGCCTATTTCGTCCGACGACGGACGGGCGACCTGATGTCCGTACTGAACAACGACGTGAATGCCCTCGAGACGTTCCTCGAGGATGGGCTCAGTGCGACGGTGTGGATCCTCGCGACCGTCGGTGGCATCGGGTTCATACTCGTGAGTCTCAACCCCACGCTGACGGTGATCACGCTGTTGCCGCTCCCAATTTTGGCGTTGTTCACGCTCGCTTTCACCCGCATCATCGAACCGCGCTATCTGAACGTCCGTGAGGAGATCGGCGATCTGAACGCTCGCTTAGAAAACAGCGTCAGCGGCATCGAAGTCGTGAAAACACAGGGAGCCGAGCGCTTCGAGACTGGCCGGGTACGCAAAGCCTCTGAAAGCTACCTCCGCGCCAGTCTAGCAGCTATCCGCGTGCGTATCACCTACTTTCCGGGATTGAACGTCATCTCCGGTGTCGGTTTTGCGATCACCTTCCTCGTCGGCGGGCTGTGGGTACTCGGTGTGGCGCCGCTGGGGGTGGCGGGAACACTGACGCCGGGTGCGTTCGTCACGTTCGTTATCTACGCCCAGCAGTTCGTCTGGCCGATCATCCGACTCGGCGACGTGGTCGACGATTACGAGCGCGCGAAGACGGCGGGATTACGCGTCGACGAGTTGCTCTCACGCGAGCCCGTCATCGCCGACCACCCTGACGCGACGGACCTGACCGTCACCGACGGTGCCGTTGCGTTTGAGGACGTTACGTTCGCGTACGGAGACCGATCCGTGATCCGTGATGTCGACGTCTCCATCGAAGGCGGGACGACGGTAGGGGTGGTCGGTCCGACCGGTGCCGGAAAGTCCACGTTGTTGAAACTGCTTCCGCGGCTGTACGACGCCGACGACGGATCGGTCCGTATCGACGATCAGGACGTCCGATCAGTCACGCTTCGGAGCCTCCGTCGATCGATCGGCTACGTCAGTCAGGAGCCGTTTCTGTTCTACGGAACGGTGGCCGAGAACATCCGCTACGGAACGTTCGACGCGACGGACGCCGAGATCGAAGGAGCCGCGGAACGGGCACAGGCGGCCGAGTTCATCCGGAAGCTCCCCGACGGATTCGACACGCTGGTCGGCGAGCGAGGGGTGAGACTCTCGGGCGGCCAGCGGCAGCGGTTGGCCATTGCTCGGACGATGCTGAAAGACCCCGATATCCTGATTCTCGACGAGGCGACGAGCGCCGTAGATACAGAGACCGAAGCGCTGATTCAGGCCAGTCTGCAGGATTTCGCTGCTGACCGGACCACCTTCGTCATCGCTCACCGCCTCTCGACCGTCCGCAACGCCGCTCGCGTCGTCGTCCTCGATGACGGGCAGGTCGTCGAGGAAGGCAGTCACGAGGTGCTACTGCGCGCCGACGGGCTGTACGCCAACCTCTGGCGCGTACAGGTAGGCGACATCCAATCGCTTCCACAGGAGTTCCTCGAACGTGCGTTAGAGCGTCAATCGGCAGTCGTTCGTGATGAAGATCCTGAATGAGAACTGATGAGTGACCCGCCGAGCCGCTCGGAACGCGTTCGCTCATCGTCGCTGAACACAGACGATGTACGCCGGGTTGGTGCTCCATCGCCGTTCGAAGACCGTTCGAGAGGCGAACACCACTTCCCAACCGTCCGACGCTCGGAATCGGTCCCGGATTTCGGCGGGCGTGATTCCGTATATTTCCCGTTCGGTACGTCGGGCGTCTCCGAGCACGCAGTAGAGCCCGCCGCTTTCCAGCACCTCACCGAGTTTGTCGACGAACCGGTCGCGTTCTCGACTGCCCAGAATGTGGAACATCGCAGAGTCGACCACGGTCCGGAACGAGAGGTTCGCTGCGCTCAGTCTCGAGCTGTCGAGCGCGTCCCACACGAGGAAGTGAGCGGTGACTCGCCGCCAGTTGGCCTTGTCTCTGGCTTGCTGTATCGCAATCGGTGACAGATAGATCCCGAGTACCTCGTGGCCGTGGCGAGCGAGAAACAGCGCTAACTCTCCGGTACCACACCCTACATCCAAAACGGGACTCCGAATGAGGCCGGTATCGAGAAGCTGAACGAACGCGCGCTGTGGTCGGCCGATATCCCAGTTTGGAACTCCCGCGTACGCCGCGTCGTAGACGTGAGCCACCGGACACTCCCTCACCGACCTCCGAACGCTCATCCGACCCTCCGACTCAGTCGGCGGTACATACACCACGTTACAGGGGGTAGCCACCTATGTGTTTTCCAGAGGGACGAGTGCGGGTTCTAGCTCCGACTCCACGTAGTCGCTCCCTCGCTACGAAGTTGGGAGTATATTGCTTTTCGGGGCGTAGTATGGGGTATGAACGAGGTATCATCCCGAACGCCGACGCGTCGTCACAGATCAGTACCGGTTCGTGGCGGGGTGGCAGCCGCACTCGCCGTGCTCGTTAATGCAGTACTCGTCGCCGGGCTGAGCAGTTTGGGCGTCGCTCCGGGCTTCGACGCGTTGACTCTCCCACCGGTTGCGTTTCTCTCGGCGGTCGGCGCGGTCGGTGCCGCTCTCGTCTACTGGGCGCTGAGCCGATATGTTGCGGACGCAAATCGCGTTTTCGTTCGGGTCGCCGGGGTGGTATTAGTCCTCTCGTTCGTTCCGGATGTCGCGCTCCTCGCGCTCGATCCGGCCGCCACCGTGCTCGGTGTCCTCGCGCTCATGATGATGCACGTGACCGTCGCCGTCGCATCGGTCTGGGCGCTCGTGTACTGGGGGAGTGGACGGTGACGGGAACGGTCCTCGTGACGGGGGCGACCGGAACCGTCGGTCGCCACGTCGCCGCGGCGCTCACCAGTCGGGACGCGACAGTTCGAGTCGGACTCCGTGACCCAGAATCGATTCCCGAACACGTTCCCAACGGCGCGGAAATCGTGGAGTTCGACTTCGCGAGACCCGAAACGTGGGGAGCGACGCTGGCTGGCGTCAACGGACTCTTTCTCCTCCGGCCGCCCACGGTCGACGACGCGGACGTGAAGGCGTTCGCCGAGGCGGCAGGTCGCGTTGGTGTCGCTCAAATCGCGTACCTCTCCACGCTCGGTGCCGAAAAGAACGTCCTCATTCCGCATCACCGGATCGAGAAGGCGGTCGTGGCGACCGACGTGTCCCACACGCTGCTCCGAGCGTCGTTTTTCATGCAGAATCTCCTCGAAGTCCATCGGGCGGATATCGTCGAAAACGACGAGATCTTCGTTCCCGCAGGCGAAGGGAAAACAAGTTTCGTCGACGCGCGCGACCTCGGTGAGATCGCGGCAGTCGTATTGACCGAGGCCGGACACGAGAACCGAGCCTACGATCTCACCGGTCCCGAGGCGTTAGACTACCACGACGTCGCGGCCATCTTCAGCGACGTTCTCGATCGATCGGTCACGTATCCGAGCCCATCCCTGCGAGAGTTCGGGATTCGAATGCGCCGACGCGGGGACCCGCTCGGATTCGTCCTCCTCATGTGCGGCGTCTACACCACGGCACGCTTCGGACTGGCCGGTCGGGTTACCGAAGATAGCCAGCGTATCCTCGGTCGGCCACCGCGAGACATGCGCACGTTCGTCGGCGATCACGCAGCGGAGTTTCGCTACGACAACGATATCGGCGCTCTCGACGCTTCCTAACCGGTGTGGATATCGGATCCACTCTTTCGGGATCGGGTCACCCTCTCGTCTGAGCGTGTTCGGTGCAAACCCTTCCGAGGTGGAGTCGCCTGCGAAAACTGTGAGACGTGGTACGACTGAGAGTCGTTCGCCGTCGATTATCCCGTGTTCTTCATCCCGGCAGCGATTCCGTTGACGGTGAGCCGAAGGGTTCGCTCCTCCTCGTCGGTGCGGTGTGTGCGTCCGAGTAGGTCCGCCTGCAGCAGGTTCAGGGGATCGACGTACGGGTTCCGCCGGTCGAGGCTCTCGGAGAGCCACTCGCGGCGGATCAGTTCGTCGCGACCGCTGATCGACAAGACGAGTTCGCGACCGCGCTCGTACTCGTCGATGAACTCCGGGAAGAAGCGCTCGCGTAGCTCGTCATCGGCCAGATCGGCGTACTCGGCGGCGATCTCTGGCTCCGTGCGGGCAAGCGCGAGACCGGCGTTGTCGAGAGTCGTTCTGAAGAACGGCCACTCGTCGTACATGTCGCGGAGTGTCTCCATCCCTGTTTCCTCGCCGGCCTCGTCGAGATAGGCGTCGATTCCGGACGCGAGCGAGTACCAGCCGGGAAGGATGAGCCGCGTCTGTGTCCACGAGAACACCCACGGGATGGCGCGGAGGTCCTCGACGGTGCGCTCGCCGGAGCGAGAGGCTGGCCGGGAGCCGAGGTTGAGATCCTCCACGACGGAGATGGGCGTCGCCTGGCCGAAGTAGGAGACGAATCCCTCGCTGTTCAGCAGGTCGCGGTACGTCTCGCGGGCCGCGGGTGCCATCGTCTCCATCGCGTCGACCCAGCTCGTGGGAACGTGTTCGATCGGCTCCTCGTTCGCCTCGTGCCGGGCGCGTATCTGCGCGTCCAGCATCTGTTCGAGCTCCCGCTCGGCGATTCGCGGGTTGGCATACTTTTCAGCGATGGCCTCGCCCTGCTCNGTGAATTTCACCTGTCCCGTCACCGTCTCGTTAGGGAGCGCCAGCAGGGCCTCGTTCANCGGGCCGCCCCCGCGCGAGATGGAGCCACCGCGGCCGTGGAACAGTCGGAGGGTCACCTCCTCCTCACGGCAGAACTGTGCGATTCGGCGCTGGTTCTCGTAGAGGTCCCAGTTTGCGGCGAGATAGCCGTTCTCCTTGTTCGAGTCGGAGTAGCCGAGCATCACTTCTTGGACCGACCCGCGAGTTTCCAGCGCGCTCGCGTACGCCTCGTTTTCAAACAGCGTTCCAAGAATACGCTCGGCGCCGTTGAGCGCCGACTCCGTTTCGAGGAGCGGAACGACATCGAGCTCGCAGTGGTCAGGTAGCGAGACGGCACCGACCTGATCCGCCAAAAAGAGCACTTCGAGCACGTGGCTCGGCTCCTCAGTCATGGAGATACAGTAGGTGTCGATCGCTTGTGCGCCGTACTCCGCCTGCCACTCGGCGAACTCGGTGAATCGCCGGAGCACCTTCTCGGTCGTGTCGGAGACGTCGCCGGGGTCGTCGGTGTCGACGACGGGGTCGTCTTGGAGGATGGCCGCCGTGAGGAACTCTGTCCGCGCCTCCTCGTCCATCTCACGGTAATCGATCCCCTCGACGGCGACCGCGTCGGCGACGGTCTCGGTGTGGTTCTCGCGGTGATCTCGGAGATCGAGCGACGCGAAGCGTGAGCCCGAAGGTATCGACCTGTCTGCGGAGCGGTTCGACGAACGACTCCCGGACGGCGTCTTGATTACCGGCGGCGAGCGAATCGGCGATGATGTCGAGGTCGGTGAGAAAGGCGTCGCCGTCGGGGTACTCTCCCGGACGGACATCGTCGACGCGGTCGAGTCGCTCGCGCATCAGCCGAAGCTTCTGTCGGTACGGCTCGTCGGGGTATCGCTCGCGGGCTTCCTCAAGCACGGTCGGGAACCGTTCGGCGTCGGCCGCGAGCGATTCGGCGAGCGCGTCGTCAATCGCGTACCGCTCGCTGTCCTGGCTCAACACGGCCGAAAGCCGCTTACACTGATCGCGGTACTTCTCGATGGCGACCGACCGCTGCCGCTCGAGGGTCTCGTCGGTCACTTCAGGAGTGACGTACGGGTTGCCGTCACGGTCCGAGCCCGCCCACGAGCGGAACTCGAACAGCTTCGGGCAGTCGACACCGTCGTACTCACTGGATATCGTCTCCTCGAACTCTTCGTACGCGTTACCAACGACGTCGAAGAGGGTGTTTTCGAGGTACCAGCCGACGTTTCGCGCCTCGTCTTCCGGCTCGGGGCGACGTTGACGGACCTGTCGGGTGCCCCAGAGGCTCGTCACCTCGGCAGTAACGTCTCGCCAGATCGCGTTGCGCTCGCGGTCGGTGAGCTTCCGTTCGTCGAGCTCGCCGAGGTGGTTGGCGATCGACCGGAGCTTCGATTTCACGGTTGCTCGCCGAGCCTCGGTCGGATGGGCGGTGAACGTCGGCTCGATCAACACGTCGTTCAAGAGCTCTCGAAGCTCGTCCGACTCGATGCCGGCTTCGGAAAACTCGGAGATAGTGGCCTCGAAAGAGTCGTGGAGGGCTCCCTCATCGTCGGCGTTCCGGATAGCTCGGACCCGCTCGCGCTCCTCTGCGAGGTTGATCAGCTCGAAATACGTCGTAAACGCGCGGGCGACGATCCCCTCTCGGGTCGTCGACAGCTCATCGACCGACTCCTGAAGCCGGTCCCGACTCGATGCGTCTCCACGCCGGTAGCGGATCGCCGAATTTCGAAGCTCTTCAACCGTCTCGTACGCCTCTGTCGATGTCTGTGCGGCGAGGACGTCACCCACGAGCGCGCCGAGCTCCCGAACGTCCATCCGCACGCTTCGATTGTGCAACTCCATACCACACATACAGCCGTCGTGGTCGGTTAAAACCGATGCCTGAACGAATGTTTGCCTCAGTTTCGAGTGAACATCTCGATCGATCGTGCATCTTGGGGTGAAGAGTCGTGTCTCAGAGAGCGCGACCCACACCAGCACCAATCGGAGCGTTGACTGATTCCCACTGCGGTAGACGGTTCGCCACCCTTTTTACCGGTCCAACCCGAACGTCGCGTATGAGTAAGTCCGACAAGTATCCGGCCGAATCCGGACGGCGACGCTTCGTCAAAGGCGTCGTCGGCGGTGCGGCCCTCGCAGGTGTCGGTGCGATGGGCTCGGCAACGGTGAACGCCCTGACGACCGCCGGCGGTATCGGCGGTGGCGCGACGGTCGCAATGACGATCGCCCACACCGGCGGTCCGGCTCCACGGGGCCTCCCACAGATCCCGCTCCGGATCACCGACGACGGACACATCGAGGGTATCTGGCCCGAAGTGACGACCGTCACTCAGGACGGACAAGAGATCGAGATCGCCCAAGAGGACCTCGGCGGCCGTACCTACTCGGGCGAGTGGTTCCAGTACTGCGGTGTCGAGTCGCAGGAGAACATCGATCCAAATTTCGAGTCGGACAATCTGTTTCGGGCCGCGCCGGGTTCCTACGAGTGGCAAGATGAGACGTACGACGCCGGCGATGAAATCCACGTCGACGATTTCGACGACTACGACGAGTGGGGTAACGGACTCGGTTCAGACGGCGTCGGGAAGCCGGCTTCCGTCCGCTGGCGCTCCGAAGACGCCGACTCTGATCTGAACGTGGTCGTCATCCGGTCAGAGCAGATCGAGGCGGCAGCTGAAGAGAACGAGTGGCTCGAGGCGTCGACCGAGCAGGGGTTCCTCGCGTATCTCAACGTCTGCACGCACTTCTGTTGTATACCCGGTTACAAACAGCTCGAGGAGGCCGCTCGGTACGACGCCGAGGACGGCTCCTACTGCGTCTGTCACCAGTCGGTGTACGACCCGTTCACCGTCGAAGAGTCGCTGTTCATCGCCCGCCCCCGGCCGGACTAACTCACCGTCGCCCGCGTTCGGACTCCTGTTCGACTGTCCAAACACCCCCTTCTGCCGACTGTCCAAACACCGCCCTTTTGCCTCGACCACGCGTACGTCCGCGCATGAGTGACCACGACGCGCCGGGAAGCGGCGATCGCGACGAGAACGATGCTTTCGCCGCCGAGATCGATCGGGCTCGCAATCTTCTCGACGGCGACGGAATCGAAGCGCTCCACGTCGGCGTCGTCCGCGACGGCGAGATTGACACGACGTTCGCGCAACGGAGCGACGGGGACGGGAAAAACGAGGGGTTACGAGCCCTTGCACTCCTCGCCGCACACGTCCGTCTGGTCGCAAACGAGGCCGGCGTCGAGGCCTCCACTGTCGCGGGCGACGCGGCGACCCTCGCGGGGCAGGTCGAGCAGATACCCGCCAGTACCGACGACCTTCCGGACGAGTAGGCGTCGAGTGCAGTCGATTCGGTCGAGTGATTCAACTACTCGTTCACCGTCGACGTATACTTCGCTTCAATCGGCTTATCAGAGCACTCGATACCGCCCACGCGACTCCGACAGCTCCCCGCGACGAGTGAGCTTCGTGAGGAGTTCTCGAGCCGCATCCGCGGGAACGCCCTGCTCGTTCGCGTGCGCGACGATGCTCTTTTCAGTGGGCTCGTCGACCGCGCGGACGGCGTCACGAAGGATTTCCGTTCGGCTTCTGGAACTCGACCCACCACCCTCGGCGCGCGCGCCGGCCTCGGAGACGGCGTCGGCGTCGATCCCCGACGCTTCGAGGTACTCCCGGTCGTCGACCCCTGCTTCGTTGACGGCGTGTTCGAGCTCGGAGATGTGGTCGATCTCGGCGAATGCCGCGCTGTCGCCGTGCTTTTTTGCGAGCAGCGCGGCGCGCGCCTCACGGGCCGCATCTCGGTCTTCCGACTCGAAAAAGCGCTTGAGTTTCGCCGTCTGATGCGTCTTCCCGCAGCGCGGACAGTTTGCGCTGTCGCTCATCCGAGGATCCGTGAGCAGCCACATGGCCGAACATTCGTTGCAGCCGACGACCGCGTACATACTGAGCCGTTTGGCGGCGTCTAATTTGAACCCTCGGACGGACGGCTTCGGTGCGGCTGCCGCTACGCTCTCCCCTACCTCTGACCGCGCTCAGTCTCGATCTTCGATCGCTCGCGCGGCCGAAAGAACCTCGTCGTGAAGACGACCGTTCGAGACGACGAGCCCGGTCGAGTCGTGTCGCCAGCGGTCTCCGTTGATATCGGTTGCGCGCCCACCCGCCTGTCGCACCATGAATACGCCGGCAACGGAGTCCCACGGGTTCGCCCGCAGGTTCGATATCGTCCCCTCTAAGCCGCCGGCGGCGACCGTGGGAAGGACGATCTGTGCCGCGCCGAGCCGGCGCATGTCGCCGAACCCCGCGACGATTGCCTCGCACGCGCGAGCGTACTCGTCGCGGGAGTCGTGGTCCCACCACAGCGTCGGGTCGATCGCGGCCTGCCGCGGCTCCGTCACGTCGCTGACGGACAGCGGCTCGCCGTTGCGGTACGCGCCGTCGGCGTCGGCGGTGTACACGTCGCCGAGCGCGGGCGCGGCGGTGGCGGCGGCGACGGGTTCGCCGTCGACGACGGCTGCCACCGCAGTCCCCCAGACGCGAATGTCGCGAACGTAGTTATGGGTGCCGTCGATCGGGTCGATCACCCACGCCGCGCCGTCTTCAGGGACGGTCTTTCGCTCGTCCTCCTCCTCGCCGACGATTACGTCGTCCGGGAACGTCTCGCGGATCGCCTCGATCACGGTGTGCTGGGCGGCGCGGTCCGCTTCGGTAACCACGTCGTCTCGGCCCTTGCGCTCGACGGTGATATCACTCCGAAAGTGCTCCTTCGCGACCGCACCGCCGGCTCGCGCCGCGCGCTCGGCCACGGCGGCGCGCTCGTCTACGTCAGTCATACGCGGATTCAGGACCCCCGACGCGTATAAACGTCGATCGCCGGTCGAGGCGGTGCGGCCGTCTGCTCGCCCCGAGCTCGGTCCCCGACCGCCAAAATTAACTCAATTCCGAATCTGAGTATCTTTAAGTGTACCCAGCGGGTACGAGTGTGTATGTACCCCGAAGAAGCGGTTCGTCAGCTGGAGTACGCCATCGACGCCTCGCTCGACGAGACCGGCCAGCGCACGGCCGCCGGCTACCGGCCGACGTTCGAGCGAGTCGCCGCGGACGCGGACGGCGACGCCGTCTACGCGCTCGCCGGCGAACTCGCCGAGGAAGTGGTCGCCGGCGGGTGTCCGACGCCGGCAGAGGCGAACGCGACCGCGGAGCGCGTACTTGGCGACCGGGCATACACCGACGGCGGGAACTGAGTCGGCTCGAAACCACCGTTTCTCTGCGGCGATCTCGCTCCGAGAGCGACGCCGTCACCGCGTTAGCGGCGCCGTTACCCCGTTAGCGACGCCGTCATCCCTTAAATTCGCTATCGAGGTGCCCGGCGCACGAGGAACAGCGTCGCGAGAACGAGCCCGACGAGCGTCGCGAGCCCGACGAGGTCCGACAGGTCGAACCCGGTGATCTCTTCGACCGCGCCGTCGCCCCCGTCTCCGGGTCCGGATCCCGCGTCGCCGCCCGCTCCGGTACCGATGTCGCCCTCGACGCCACCGCCGATGTTCGCTCCGGCGCTCGTCGACTCCGTCACCGTCGCGCCGTCGACGGTCGTCGGCTCCGCGACCGCGTCGCCGTCGACGACCAGCTCGTACTCCCCGGGCTCGTCGAAGACCAGCGTCACCGACCGCGTCACCGTCTCGCCGGCGTCCGCGTCGACCGTTAGCTGCTCGGTCACGACCGACTGCTCCGCGTTCTCGTTCTCGCCGTTAGACGCCCATTCGGCGCGCAGCGTAAGCGACTCGCCCGTCGCGGGGGCGGGACCGACGTTCGCCAGCGTCACGTCGACGTGCAGCTCCTCGCCGGGGTCGATCGTCTCCGCCGAGAGGGTCGCCTCTTCCGGAGCCAGCGCCGGGCGCTCGACCCCGACCGCGAACGCGGAGAACCCCTCTGAGTCCGCTTCGATCCTGACCGCCTCGTCGTCGGCGTGGATGACGGTCGTCTCCGCGGCGGCCCAGCCGTCGGCGGTCTCGTGATAGACGGCGAGCCGCTCGGGATCGACGCCGACCTCGTCGAGGCGGTCGCGATCCACCGATATCGTCGCGGTCGCCTCGTCGATCGGCTGGTCCGGCTCCGCGAATGCGACCTCGTAGAAGCCGAGGGCGTCCACGCCGGCCGGGAGCGACGGGACCCCCGCCGGCGGGCCGGCCGTTCCCGCGACGCGGAACGCCACGTCGCCGGGGGCGTCGCGAACGAATCGCAGCCGATCGAGTCGGATGGCGGGGTCGCCGACGTGGAGCCGTTTGAGGTCGACGTCGGTGTCGCCGCCGCCCACCACGGAACGGAGTTCGACCTCTCGGACGCTCGGCGTCGGCTGCTCGATCGAGACAATCGGGGCGCTCGTGCCGCTCGAAGCGTCGTCGTCACCGTCGTCATCGGGGTCTTTCGGCTCAGCGGTCTTCGCGTGGACCGAGATGGAGTCGATGAGGCGGTCGCCGGGGGTGGCGTCGACGATCCGGGTATCGATCTCGACGCCGACCGGGACCGCGTCGTCAACGGGAGTCAAAAGCGCCGCTTCCTCGGGGCTTTCGACGGGGTCGCTGACGACGAGCGCGCGTACCTCGGGTACAACACGTTGACTGATACGGTCCACAGCGAGGATCCGACCCCCGTCGTGGAGTACCACAACAGGT
>SL_4KL_010_BRINEDRAFT_10001704_pt1 | contig 12226 bp, 10 predicted proteins | sample SodLak_010_BRINE_2_FD_10664 | JGI IMG/M metagenome (IMG submission 10664) | reverse complement strand
GCCCGCCATCAGCACGGCCTGAAGCACATGGTGCAGATCCGTGCCTGGTATGATGCCAACCAGGTGCGCAACTTGTGTGGCAAGACTTGGTGATGTGAGACTTGTGCGGCCCGGTAAAATGTTTACGAGGAGCGTAGCATGCATGGCGCAGCCACTTTACATGGGCCCAGCATGAATAAAGTGGTCTGCCCTGCAGAGTTGGGGGTGGCAGAATGGCTAGCCTCAGGAAGATCCCTTGCTGGGATGGGATGTCGTTTCTTGCAAGACCTTCCCTTGGGTGCATGTGCCAGTTGTGGAAAGTATGGTCGCAAACTGCTGCATGTGGGTGAGGGCAACCCTGGAGCTCAAGCACAGGTACTGATTGAGGCACAGAGGTCAAGCCACATGCACGAACAGTGCTCAGCTATCTCTGTCCATTGCAAGCTGCAAACCTTTGCAATTGCGCACCGTCTTTTGCTGCCAGCTGTCTCTGCTGCTGTACCATCCACATAACATAGCCACCACATGATCATGCTAATCTTTGCCATGCCTATTTGGACAATTTGGACGCAGGTTACGGCGACTTCCATACACAGCCTACAGTCTGCCAAGCCCTTTGGATTGCACATACCATGGTCGCCAGTGTGTGGCCTAAGCACATCTGAGCACTTGCAGGCCTCTTTGGTTGCTGTGGTTGAAGTGATCTCCAAGTCTTAACTGACCCTTCTCATACCTAAGCAAGGATGTGTGACACACGCGCAGCCTCTACCTTGGAAGCTTGGCAAATTGCTAGTTTAGTAAGTAAGACTTGGCTCTACCTTTGCTGCACAATCTCGTAATTTGGATGTTAGATTTTGACCACAAAAGTTGAAGCGTGATATAAAGGATCCATCTAACGGCAGCTAACAGGCTACCTAAGGCCCTTCTTCTGGTGGGGGTAGACTTATGTTACTTTGGACCATTGTGTCTGGTCCAACACACATTTAGTCCTCCTTGCTCCAACTCTTAGGTAAGGTAAGGTAAGGTTTCAAGGCTGTATCCGCCGAACGAGGGCAGCTTAGCCGGCTGTGGCCTCCAGTGAGGTTTGAACCCCGAACCCACAGGTTGCGAGGGTGGATAATCGACTTTCCATCTCAGGTTCCAACTCTTAGATCTGTACCACCAACAGCAATCTGTGTAAATGTGTAAAAAGGAAATGCTACACCAGCAGGGATACCCCTCTTAGCGTGAATGGAGGGGAAGATTTACAGCTGGTGCAAGCACCAGGCAACCCCAAGCATCATGCTGCAAAGAGAACCATTAATGAGGGGCAACACTCCTGCCCCAGGAGGCTATGGAATGACTCATTTCAGGCTGGGAGCTGTTTACCTGCCATGCACAATAACAGAATGGACATCCATTCTGTTATTGCTTCATTTGTGCAAGAGTCCAATGTATCATTCTAGCAATGGAAATGTACGTATGGTCATTTCATTGTGCATTGAGGTAAATGTGCATTAAGGTTCAGTTAACTCCTGTCCAGATCAAATTAATTTAGTTATTACTTAATTGTCGGTTAGCTCAGATGGCATGTATTGGTAGTTCCCTGTCATCCCAATTCGAATACCAAGTTGGGATTAAGTTTACAAGTTTCCAAGTTTAAGGGTTAACCGCCAGCCAGGTCGTTAGGCTGATTGGTTTGTTGCTGGTCTTCTCCAGCCAAAAAATAGTCATAGTCCATCATGTCTGAAATGAATTGGCAGAGTCTATTGTGACTATGAGAAACTTTTTTGATGAAAACCAAAGACCGTCTGACTAGGCAAGGCATATGGAATATAAGGGGGCCTTTATAGCTATAATTCTATAGAAAAGGATTGGCAGAAAGGGAAGAAAAGGAAACTTTCCTCTCTTGAAGCTCTTGAAGAGCATTTTCTTCTGAGAGAGCACACAAACAAGTCTTGACAGTGAAAAAGAACAAGCACCTCATTCTGAACAGCAAGTTCAAAATATATTAAGTTGGGATAAAATCATACACTGAATGATGGCAACCTGATGCGTTATCATCATAATGTAACTTACATCTTGAAGCCGTTTTCATTGAGTGGCTCACGTTGTGACATTCCTGTGCAATATGCAAGTTGAAAATTCTGCTCGGACGTTCTTGCTAGTTATTGCCTCAGGGCACCAGGCTTTGTTGTATGCCATTCTAATACCTGACTTTGTGTAAATAGGAAAAATCGCACAGGCGGTGAAACACTCCCTACATCAATTAAGGAAAAGGAGACACATTAGTCCACATTACAGTATGTCTACCTTCCCCAACCAGATCAGAGAAGGAAGAGAAGCATGTCTGGAAAACCCCACCTCAGGCTTCCACACAACAAGCGCAGGGGCAAACAAACAGACACCGTGTAACCCACCCGCTCATCCAGTGCAGAGAAGGCAGGCGTTCTCAAGTAGCAATACTTAAGGATGTGAAAGATCTGCGTGGCATATTACCAGCCACGGCTGGCAGGAGAAGAGGGCTGCCGGCCTTCATTCCCAAAAGTTCGGAGGTTTGATTTTAAGGCAGAATGAGTCTGAAGTTATCAACACGTCTCAATGCTTGCAGGCATTCAAGACTCGTTAAGCACTCTAAGGGTTTGTTGCTATTAGTACCCTACTGCAAGGGCAAGGTAAGCCGTTTTAAGGTGACATTTTCAAACAAACTTTGTATGTTGCACACCATGGATTGTTTGGGTGTCTGGGGACACTATTCCTGTGTAAGAATAGGAGACGCAAGCGTTAAAGGCAGGGGGCGGCAGGGCAAGCTTCATTGACACAAAGCAACTTCTCTTTTGTGCAGCTCTGCTTTGTGCACGAATCATTAGTCTGTCGGCCTCAATTGCACGCCTCAATGTGAGCATTGAGGACTTCGCAGTGCACTGCACTGCCAGGCCAAGGAGCACCGGCTGTAATACAAGTCAGTAAATCCACTTTTTTGCCATGAGTACACGCATGTGCCACCACGCACTTTTTAGCAGCTTTCAGCTGGTGCAGAAGATGCAGTTCAGGGAGCTGGCAACTGCACCAGACACTTTGGACTTGGGCATGGAGCGATAAGATATTGGTAATTGGGCACGCCGAGGGCAGCAATGCCCTGGAGCTTGCACATGCACCTCATGCCTTGCTCCTGCTCTTGACTCTGGCAGAGCCCAAGGGACAGGGGCTCTCTCTGGGCAGCGGCATGGTGGGGTGGGCGCTTATGTAAACACTCCAGCATGCGGATGAGAAGTGCTGCTTCCCATTTTCCATGCAGCCTTTTTCCGTTTTCCCCACAGACTATCATTTGGTGTGGCATCTGCATCCACCAGCTATTCTAAATTGGCACTCCAATCAAGTGGCAAGAACTGTCTGGCCCAAGTACTCATCAACGATCCCCAGGTCAGCCTGTAAGTGCTTGCTCAGCAAGGCTTGCAATGGATGGATTACTTCCACCCAGGCATCCTTGGGATGTACTACAGTTCTAATATAATAAGTGGTTTTAAGAATCAAAATCATTGATCAAGAATGATTCTTTGCATTGAAATGAGTGCTTGCATTCAACGTTTGTGACTGCCTTGAAAATCAAATTGTATTTTACCATGCTATTTTACAATAACATCAGATTGAAGGTGTGCATGTGCTTTGGGCAAGCTACCGCCAAGCTTCTGCATTCGCAGTCAGAAATCCAAGCCATTGAAGGCTCGCTGGAAGAAGCTCTGCAAGACCTCGGCTTGCGTGAGAGCAGAGACTTAAACATTCATTGCGTCAACCTGGCAATTCTGGCATCAATCACGTGGAGTGAGCTGAGTGTGCTTCAGGTGGATGTAGTGCCCATCATGATGGCAAGGAAACGAGTCCGGCTTATTTTCCTTTAGTGTAGGTCAATAAGCATGTGCTGTATCTTATTCACATAAGAGAGGCAAAAGAGGCGTTGTTGAGCTGTCTGTGCTTCACTTACAATTTGTAAATTGACAATAGCTTGACAACTTTATTTTGAATTCAAGAATTATGATAGCCAGGAAGTGTATGGAATAGAAAATCTGGCTGATGATACAACAGGCACAATAAACTAGTGGCTCTGTCATGGAGATGGACCTCCATGCACAACTTTTTGTAGCCTGCATGTGGTTTCAACATGTACTACCTTTGTGCATCTAGTACTTTATCTAACACTTCACCTAGTAACTTTCACTAGACAAAAATAGATGTAAAACTAAGCAGGCAGCAAAAACTCCTGCATCAATTGAGGAAAAGGAGACACATTGGCCTGAGGATCCGTGAGTCTCCTCCACCAAAGGTCACCTCTTGCACGGTGCTGCTCATTCATTTTCGTAATTCGTCAATTTTTTGCTTATGGGTTCCATGAAACTTTTTACAGGTCTTATCAAAGTCAGGTCAAAATTTTGCACTTGGCAGAGCTGAAGGCAGATGATGACGACGACAAGACATACCAAAAATGCATACAATTCATGTTAGAGTAAGATCAGTACTTTCATCTCACAAGTGGGAGAAATAGTTGCATCTTATAAGCGGGAAAAGGCAAAGTCAGTGACAACTGACCATCCATACTGTATGCCAACCATATGGGCCAACGGTGTGTTTCCACTCAGAAACAAGTCCTTACCTCCAAAGTAAGCCTGCAAGTAAGCATAAACAATTTTCATCAACGAAGCTCAAAGATAATGCATCAAGCAATTGAGATGGACAAAGCTGAGGACTGCCACCATATTTACCTGGCCAGGATTAAGAAGGAGCTGGACCAACGGGAATGCTTCTCCTGAATCTTGATATTGCTCTTGAATTTTGAACCAAATTCCACCATCCTTCTTCCCCGCTGGATGCGGAAGGCGAATTGAACTCCGCACATCATAAGGGACGTCTTTGTAAGGGTCAGAGTGAAAGCCTCCATACTTTCCCCACTGCCCACGCAGCTTGAAATCACCCCTGCACAAAAAACAATGCTTAATGGTCAAGTGCCATACGAAAAAGGACTCTTTCTGTTCATTCACAAAAACAAAGCCGCACCAAGCATTTATTTAGGTCGACTAGAAAATGTTCTCACAATCCCTTCCCTTATTTGCAATTAAGGAAGGCCCACAACGGGCATCAATTGGCGAGGACCTTTATAAATCACGTAAGCTGATAAAAGTTAAATTGACTTACCATTGTTTCCCAAATGGAGCAACTTCACAGGTCTTTTTCAACACCTCCCCAAGGCAATCTTGCATGCGTTTGACCATCTCAGTTAGTAGGTACTTGGCTTGTAAAGGCAAATTGTCAACAAATTTCTTAGCGCATCCTCGCCCATCCTTTTGGCTTCTTGGTTGCCTAACTAGATGGCAGAAGTCATTGACCTCTTCTCCAGAGAGCAAGCCATCTATGATAAACATGTCCTGCAAGAAAGGAGACATCAAATAAAGATCTCTCTAAGCATGAGTAGACAGTCAATCGTTTGCATTGCTCTAGGCAGAGCAGCAGACTTTTTTCCCTTACCACTTTGTCATAGATTCTCATCTTGTACACTGTAAACTTCCGCGCTTCCTTTAAATGAGACACTGACATCCCCAATGAATCTTGCTGTGTGCCTTTCACCTCCCATTGGTCCAAGAGCAAAATCGGGGGATACATGTGCAGGCTTGTTGCGTTTTCTCCTGTCTGCAAGAATCCACTGCTGCATTTTGGAGAACCATTTGATGCTAAGGCGTCATCCTTTTCCTCGTCAGTGAACAGAGCTCTGCATCACCATGTGTACATGTGTGTATAATCAGTCAATCTAAGCTTTTGAAGCTTCCACACTGTTTTGCGCACACTCAGCGATTGATTCTCGTGCTGTCAATGTGCATGAGCAATATGTATGTGATAAGTTAGGCACATTCTGAGTTTAAAAATCTGGGCTTTTCACTGGTCACTCACTTTTTAGCCTTTGGCTCTGTCCGTTGAGCCGCTCCCTCCTGCGTTGATTTTACTTGTGCTTGAGTAGAAGTGACTACGAAAACCTCCACATTTTTGTCCTTGCAGCTCTGCTTGCACACGTTCACATCAGTGACGAGCAGCATTTAGACAAGCGCTGGGCAAGCAAATAAGTAATGGGCAAAAGTCTAGGAAATCCAGTCTTCAGCTGTTGCTTGTTCCTCATCATTCTTGTTGCTGTGCAATTGTTTTGGGCCATGCTTTGCCAAGGACCAAAAGCATAACCTTTGAAAACCTAGCCTAAGCCATCTTTCAACTAAAGCCACCAAAGGGCATACGTCCTAAAAGAACTAGCAATATCCTAGAAGCCTGTGAGAAATGGCAAGCCCCACCTATGATGCCAAGCAACAGACCACCCCTCCTTGATCTTTATCAGAAGGCATTAGCGTAGTGGTAGGTCAGGTATCCTTGAACATTAATGCCACTAGAGCACACCAACTAAAAGGTCTAAAATGTTCCTTAAGAAAGGCTGTTGTTCCAGGATGGTCCATCCCAAGCCAATCTTAATTTCAAAGCAACACCAATTCTTCTCCTCTAGATGCAAGATGACCCTGGATGCCAGAAACAATGTTCTAAGGGGTGAGGCGTTTGACCCATCCTGAAAACCCAGACACTGTTACACTGTTTTCAAGGTACACGTCATCATGTCAAGTTTTGAGATAATCTTATTGCCAAAGAACAAGGGTTCTGGTATTATAGATGATTTAGAACGGGCAAATGGGCGGCAGATGAGGCACTAGCCATGATCGGCATCCCCCAAGCTCAATCAATTTGTGGCCCTAAGAAGCAGGGCTGCATGCCAGTGGAAGCTTGGAACGTGCAAACTATGGCCACGTGCCAAAAGTTTATATAAAAAGCAGTCCCACTTGGGGCCTCAATTAACCCCTTCTCATTAACTCATCTCTTAATAACAAGCCGCTACCAAACAGAAAAGCACATAAGGATCCGATTCAGTTGGCCATCTGGCTAGGGCTACTAAGTGCATGCAATTCATAAAAAAGTGCATGCAATTTAAGTACACTGCGCTGGCAGATCAAGCTGGGAATATTCGCTTGGCCTACAAGCGCCAATATCTTGATTTCAAGGGGGGTTGTAAGCTGCCCTTGTCTGTCATGCCAAATCATTGTCATTCTTGAACAAACATCTGAAGAACATAAGCCACAGTGTTGGCTTTTGGCATGTCCAGAGTGCAAAATCCGTGCATCAAGGGACAACAAACTGTGGTACGGCCACAGCTGTTCATTTTGCCAGGGTGACAGGGTACTGCATGATTGTAAGGAACAATATAAGAAGGGTCTTTTAATGGGCTGGCCGGGGAACGATCCCAGTAAATGAACTGGCCTGACCCCAGTCCAGCCCAAAGCCTGAGCCTGGTGGTTGGTTAGGTAGTTGGAGGTGATCTGGAGATCAAGGAAAGCCTGGTTTTGTTTCAATGCTGCTGCTGCCACCCATCCATGTCCCTGAGTTGCTGCACGCCCTCTGCCGACTCAAACCATCACCAGGTTCGTGTTACATGGGGAAACAAAGAGGTGCGCTTGCCCAGCTGCAGGGCAGGCTAAATCCGGGGCCGTAAGGGGGATTTAATAAGATCTGAACTAGGAAAATAGCTCAAACATAACCTCCACCAACTAACTCAGGCACTCTGATTCATCACTGACAATAATTTGTTGTGAAATATCATAGGGGAGAAACCTTGGCAGTCCACTCAGGCTGAGACTGATTTCCCTTGATCTATCTTCCAAGAGACATGAATGGGCAACCATATTACCATAGCTTTGAAACTGAGGGGCTGTTAAGGGCATTCATTCATAGTAGTATGGGCCATGTTTTATGGCCACCAAGAATAAGATTATATCAGTGACTGACAATGTTAGGGGTTAGCTGGCCCCTGGTAAACAAGTTGGGCTACCCCAACACATGGATCAAAGTGACTTTTAGGTGTAAATGGTGTTTGCCAACTATGCGCCCTTATATAATGTGACATTATTTATGTCATATCTAAGCTGCCTCCAGCCCCTTTTCTGGCCCCTCTGATTCAATGTGAACATGTAAACAACAAAAAAGTAGCAAACCCGATCTCAAAATCCCACCTTAGAGCAGGTCTGCAGATTGCGGTTCCATTGCCATTGGCTAGAAAAGCCCTCTGTACTCGGCACCTTTCCGCTGGAAGACTCTGTCAAAGGGCTAAATGGCGGGCGCTTAGGAACCACAGACGCTGGTGTCTTCGGGCCATGAATCAGATTGCTGCAGACACAGTAAAAAGTATGTGCTGTCTTGCCAAGACTCTTGTATTTGTGTGTACCTGTGTAATTGGTTTCCCTTGATCTGTGTATATGCCAACACATACTGTAAATTTTGACGGAGGCATATTATATATACCATAACATAAAAACCTTACTTTCTTTAAGGCACATATCCATTTATCATACAGAAATCCCGGATCCTCTCAAAGCCTTGATATCCTAACCCTAAGCTTTTGTGGCATGCCTGAGTTTCTTTCAGCACAATAATATTGTATTAAGTGACTTATATTTTGTGGCACATGGAGAAATGTCGGGATGTTGTGCCCAAGAAGCGTGATCATGCACTGTTATATATACCCACTCATATCTGCTAGGAGTACAACATGTACAGTGTGTGGACGAGCTTATAAACGTACTGACAAATTGCAATCTATCTTGGTAAAACCATTTCAGCCCGAATTCATAGGTACTGGTCTTCTTGAATTTTTCAGTCGGGACAAAGATGCTGAGCTGATGTAGCTGCTGCGCCTTGCTGTTCTCCTCCCATCAGCTCTGCCGCTCGGCAAGCATTTGGGCCTAAATGTACAGTGTACATTGCACATCAACACCTGCGCATTTTGCGTGGTATCTATGGTATTTCATGTTCTAGTGGCAAAACAAAGGCAACGCAAATTGGCAAATTGGCAAATTGGCGTGAATTGACAAACGAGATTTTCGGCACAGGTTGCACTTAAATTTCCATACACCATGTAAACCTGTTATACATGTACGTTTAAGGGTGGGTATGGGTATACAAGGGTGGGTAGCTAACTCACCAAAGCTCACCGAGGACAAGCCATACATCTGGAAAATCTCTAAGCTATAATTGCATAAGAACATGCCCACGCGCATTTATTGTGATGATGCTTAGGGAGATGCAACCGTTGCAGACAAGGGTAACAGGTACCTCAGCTCACAAAGGTTTCCTGGGCAGGATTAAGTGATGGGCCATCACTGATGGCATGTACAGATTTTGAAACACAGAATATCTGAAGGCCAATGGGAAGTCTTGGTGGTGATAGTGCATGAGTATAGGGCCTGTCACTGATCAGTCATGAGTCAGATGCGGGCCCCATCCTGTGCAAGCTACATTGCAAGCTGTGCAAGCAGCTGTTCAGCCCATCCAGCCCCCTCGATGCTCACAAGACGCATTTAAATGCATCTGAAAAGCACAGTGTGAAAGGGTCATCACTTGGGAGTAAGGGAGGGTCTGATTCCCAAAGAGCAGGAGCATTGGGCAGCAGCAGGCAGCAGCAGCACCTGGCAAACAGGAAGCAGCAGCAGTGGCATTGGCTTCAAATGCCAGGCAACGTTGCAGCCGTGTCAGCTGCGGATTGTGGAGTTGGCAGGACGCGGGCCCTGGTCTCAGAGAGGAAGTCAGGTTACAGGAAGGCGTGCGCATGAATGAGAATTGTGCTCATACATGTGCATGTGCATGTGTGTGAGCGTTCTTGCCTGTTGGCATGTGTATCTAAACAAATGAAATGGTGCGTGTAAATGCATCTCTAGCAAGTGGCTGTTGCCTGTGCGGGCTAAAGAAGGATCTTGTGCGGTGCATGCAGGCGCGCCACGCTGACGCCTTTGAGAAGAATTTGAGCTGGCCACCGGACTCCTCCCCAAAATTAGGTGGGCTTGCCACCCGTCACTGGGTGTGTCAACTTCTGGCGCTTGTGGGCAAATAGGAGCTTCCCAGCTTTGGCAAGAGTAGCAGTGCGCTTGCTGTGCATGCACTCAACAGCTTGTGCCAGCAATCGCAACTGGTCAGCTTGGGGGTGCAATACATGTACAACAGGCTTCAATCCAGGTTCACTTTGAGCGCGCACGGAAGCTAATTACGAGCATTGCAACAGCAGGCAGAGCAGCAAGAGTGTAGAGGTAGACCTGGCAAGCAGCCTGCAGCTCGTCAAGGAGGACAACCAGGAAGCAGCGTAAAGAAATTCTCGAGGCCATCTACATGTAGGCCTAGGCTCTGAAGAGGCTTGACGAGCCTAGGTATTTAGACACCTTTTTAAACCCATCATTATATGTAACGTTCAAGGCCGTGTACCGTGTAGAGCAAATGCCAACCCTAGGATATGTGATATGTGTGTATCTGTGCCCGCTCGAGTCTTAACAGTGCACTCGAGTCTAAACATTTACTGGGCAATGTATTCATTGCTAAGCCTCCATAATTGAAAGATAGACCTGTAACCCCCAGTAAACCCAGTGCACGTCCAAATGCAATTTCCTTATGGCGCAATCTTTCCAGAAGAGTACAAAATTACAGTAGGTTGTAGCACCTCAACGCTTCAACCATGGCAGAAACGTTTGCCAAGTCTTCACTGCTTGTAGGTCATATGCCCTGATTTAAAATTCATGGCAGGTATTGCGCATGGAGCTTCCTGAAACAGCCTAGCTGCGCCTTAGCATAAAACCGAGGAGCTAATGGCAGATTTTGATCAAAATGCCATGAGCACCTACTTTCTTCGATGGAAACGCAATGATAAGCTCTAGTTTGGGCCCAGTGCAAGTTGCAATACTGATTCGCTAAAAAATTAGTAGCCCACTCAATTACTCTGGCAGTACTCAGCACACAAATCTGCCAAATTACCGTATTGCCTGATTCAAAAAAGGATGGATTGACCATTATCAAAAAGTGGTGATGTGAAAGAAGAAGCTCCGTCTTGGACGCTGCGCTTGCCTATTGATAGGCATTTCTATTGTTAAAGGTGAAAATCACCTCAAGCAAATGGATGGCAGCAAGTCTATTAGTTTGAAATGGCAGCAAATCCGGGAGTCACAATTTGGCATGACTTTGCCCACCCTTTCACCAGACCCTGGGCGCACCTTATAAAATTGGGTATGTTCTAGGATTTTCTGATGTCTGGATGTTCCGTAGCACATTTCGGCATATTTGCCTATAAGATCCAGGATGCTGGGCACATAATTGGAAGTGCTACTATTCTGCACTCTGGGACTTATTGGCGAAAGCTGCTTTATGCGGGACTGTTTTTAAACTTGACAGATGAATCAAAGAAAGATTAATTGGTTAAGGGTCACTTTGAGCGGCAAAAAAATTGTAAGTTTCAGGTCAGGAATCAAATATGTTTGCACACTTCACTGGCCAGAATAGGCTTGCAAAGTACCTGAAAAGGTGCAGCCAACAGCAAGGGATCCTCCCAAAATGGCCAGGTGACAACCCCCTGGCCATGCGCTATGAGGTCAAGCGTGTGTGGTACTAGTAGTGTAGGGGCCCGGCTTTCAAGTCCCGAGGATTGTGCAAGTCCCCTTGCCCTGACTCAGGCTACGAGGTGCACCTGTCCAATATGTATTGACTTCAGTCCTTTTTTTGCCAACAGTTTTGGCAGCAATGCTTACCTACTGCACAGGCTTAGCGGTGTTTTGTTCCCTCACCTTTTCATATCCTCTTTTACTTGTTTTGAAGCTTCATCCTCCACACCTCCCCCTCTCCTAATTGGCCCCTTATCCTTAAGCTCTCTCTTTTTATTCTGCGTGCATACAGGCACCTGCCACGTGTTGGCATGCATACATGCACGTACGTGCACATGGGATAGCACATCGTCATTGGAAATTTAGAAGCAGTGTGCAAACACGAGTCAGGTAACCCTGCATCCCGCACCTCTAAAGTATTCAACACCTCGTTATAAGCAGCCTTCTTGTTTCCATGTGGAGGAAGCCCGAGGAATGCCTGATACCTTCTCAGGTCATCAATGGTCACGCTGCACGCACCGACATTGCGATATCGCTCGGCCTTAGATCTCTTGTACAAGTAGCCACGTCTGAGCTGCTCGAGAACCCAAGTCCTGGCCTCATTGCGATCGCTCTCCACCCAACTCTCGAGGGATTTTTCTTTTTCGGGAATACAAAACATAGGAATAATTTCATGAATGATGATTGTGACTCATTGTTTAATGATGTCGGTCTAGGGTTTGCATCTGGATGCTCTCTCTCTCTCTCTCTCTCTCTCTCTCTCTCTCTCTCTCTCTCTCTCT
>SL_4KL_010_BRINEDRAFT_10001703_pt1 | contig 12228 bp, 9 predicted proteins | sample SodLak_010_BRINE_2_FD_10664 | JGI IMG/M metagenome (IMG submission 10664) | reverse complement strand
CGCCAATCTGGACCAGACCCAGAACGCGACCTTCCAGACGATCGGAGACGAGGTTCGTGAGCTGACGACCGAACGAAACGAGGCACCGCCAGTCGAAGGGGCGTTCGAGCAGGGAACGTTCGGCGTCTTCCAGACGGAGTTCGAGGAGTTAGAAGAGGATGGCAACGACCTCGCAGATCGTGGTGATCGGCTCGAAGAGCGTGGTGACGAGTTAGAAGAGCGCGCCGACGAGTTAGAAGAGCGTGGTGACGAGTTAGAAGAGCGTGCCGACGAGTTAGAAGAGCGTGGTGACGAACTCGAAGACGCCTTCGATGAGTTAGAGGACTTCGATCCGTCATTGTCAGAACAGATCACGTATCTCGAGTCGATGAACCAGTCGGCGTTCGAGACAGCGATCGACGACACCCTCGGAGACGATGACAACGATTTCATTCTCGAACTGATGCCGTCATCGTACGAACCGGGGGATCGGACAGCCGACATGCGACTGACCACCATCATCCAGGATGGTGACTCCGGCGGGATGGAAGGTGGTGGTGGCGGTGACAGCGAGACGCTCGACGCACAACTCGATCTCCGGACGCTTGCAGACCAGCAAGATGCCGACTACCGTGTCTTTGGTGCGGGAATCCTAAACGAGGAGATCGATCAGTCGATGGGCGACAGCCTCGCGATCGTCGGTCCACTGGCGATGCTGTTTGTCCTGCTGACGCTGGCGATCGCCTACCGTGACCTCGTCGATATTCTGCTTGGCTTCGTCGGAATTATCGCCGTCCTCGTCTGGACGTTCGGCTTCATGGGCTGGGCTGGGATCCCGTTCAACCAGATGCTCGTGGCCGTTCCAGTGTTGCTGATCGGGCTCTCGATCGACTACGCTATCCACGTGTTTATGCGCCACCGTGAACAGCGTGGCGCGGACAACGGGGCGGAGACAGTCCGTGATTCGATGTCGATCACGCTCGCTGGCGTCGGCGTTGCCCTCATGTGGGTGACCGCAACGACGATGTTCGGCTTTCTGTCGAATCTCATCAGCCCGATCGGGCCGATCGGCGAGTTCGGCATCGTCAGCGCGTTCGGTGTCGGCGCGGCCATGGTCATCTTCGGGATGTTGATTCCGGCTGCCAAGATCGAAATCGACGAGTTTGCCGAGGCTCGAGGTATCGATCGACGCAAGCGAGCGTTCGGAACCGGCGGCGGCCCCTTCACGAAGGTGCTCTCAATTGGTTCGACGGCTGCTCGCAAAGCGCCACTCGTCGTGCTCGTTGCAGCCCTGTTGCTCACCGCGGGAGGGGTGTACGGTGCGAGCCAGGTCGATACCAGCTTCGACGAAGAGGACTTCCTCGCGGAGAGCCCACCAGCGTGGACCGAGAACCTCGGGCCGTTCAGTCCCGGTGAGTACCGGGCGTCCGACGATCTGCAGCTGATCAACGATAATTTCCAGCGAGATGGCTTCGATGCAGAGATACTGGTACGTGGAGATCCAACAGCCGACAACACCCTAGAGGAGGTCAAAGCGGCTGAGGAACGCGGAAACGGCAGCGATGTCATCTTTCAGCGAGCCGGCGGCGGTGCCGACGTCGACAGCCCGCTTACCGTGATGGACGACGTAGCCAGTGATAACTCATCGTTCAACGAGACGTTCACAGACGCGGATACGACCGGTGACGGCGTCCCGGACGAAGATATCGAAGCGGTGTACGACCACCTGTTCGAAGTCGAGCCCGATGAGGCAGACGACGTGATCTACCGGACCGACGACGGCGAGTACGAGGCCATCAGAATGGTCTTCGCGATCCAGGGCAACGCCGGGTCCGGCGAGACGACCGACGAGATGCGATCGATCGCCGCGGCCTTCGAAGAGGGCGGCGGTAGCCAGTGGACCGCCATTGCGACCGGCGATCCGATCGTCAGCCACCTCGTCGAACAGGACCTGCTCAATACGGTCCTCCAGTCGCTGGTGATCACGCTCATCGCGGTGTTCGTCTTCCTCACGCTTGCCTACTGGCTAGCAGGTAGTGGTGCGGTCCTCGGGCTGGTGACGCTGACACCCGTCGCGGTCGCCGTGAGCTGGATCCTCGGAACGATGTATCTGATAGACGTCCCATTCAACGTCCTGACCGGAACGATCACCAGCCTCACGATCGGGCTAGGAGTCGCTTACAGCATCCACGTGAGTTCGCGGTACACACTGGAACTCAAACGACAGGGGAACGTGTGGGAAGCGATGGAGACGACTGTGACCGGCACTGGTGGAGCGTTGCTCGGCAGCGCAGCGACGACGGTTGGCGGGTTCGGGACGCTTGCGCTTGCCATCCTCCCCGTCCTCCAGCAGTTCGGAATCGTCACCGGACTCACGATCATCTACACGTTCGCTGCCAGCGTGTTCTTCCTGCCGACACTGCTCGTGTTGTGGACGCGCTATTTCGGCCCGGACGTCTCGTTCGAAACGGAGACACCAGCAGTCGACCAACCGGCTGCAAGCGATCGGCAAACGCCGGCCGTCGAGTCCTCAGAAGACGACGACTGATACTGATACGTCCGATCTCAGGACCGATCGGCACTCGACGCGACGCCGACAGTCAGCAGCGTCCCCCACCGTTGGTACCGATCGACCATCGCGTCGCGGCTGTCCCAGTCGTCAGTCGGGAACGCGTTTTCGTTCGGAATGTCGATCTCTCGGTCGGGAATGGTGTCCTGTTCGGCGACGACAAAGCCGGCCTCACGGAACGCCTCGCGATACTCCGATCGGTCCCAGCGAGTCATCTCGATCGAGATGAACTCCTGCCACTCGTGGGTGTGTTCGCTCTCTTCGAAGTAGTTGACCGCACAGAAAAACGTCCCGCCGGGACGGAGCACGCGCCGAATTTCTCTCAGTGTGTGGTGGGGGTCGGCGGCGTAGTAGAACGCCTCCATCGACCAGACGTGATCGATCGAGTCGTCGGCAAACGGCAGTGCGCCGAAGTCGCCGACGACGTAGCCGATCTGATCGTCGTCGGTGTAGCCCGCGGCGTTGCGGGCCATCTCGGGTGCGCCGTCTAGGCCGTAGACCTGGCCGGCGTCGTTGGTCTCCCGGAGTGCCCGCCCAGCGTAGCCGCTGCCACAGCCCAGATCGAGGACCGTCTCACCGGGTTCGACAGGCATCCGTGCCAGCGCGTGTTTCGCCGTATGCCAGTGGCGGTCTTCCATTCCTTTGTCGCGCCCGCTCGCTGCCCACTCGTCGAACTCCTCGCGTACGCTCATACATCGACGATCGGACGCTGGTGGCAAAACCGGTTCGACTTCCACCGTTGAGAGGTGACAGTGCGAGCAGTGTCGATCGCTCAGGGACACCACCGACAGGCTCTTTAGGCCAGCCTAAAAATATTTGGTGGAGGGCGACTGACTACCCACAGGCGTCGGATCAAGCTGATCGAACAGCGACCGCTGTTTGGTGCTCTCGTGCCTTCTACCGGGATAATCGGAAGGTATTAGTGTTTTAGGCCGACCTAAAATAGGTATGGAGCAGGACGACAGTAGTTCAGTCCAGGGTGGGACGATCGGTCGCCGCAACTTCCTCGCAACGACGGGTGCAGCGGTTGCCGCGACCACCGGTCTGGCTGGCTGTCTGGGAAGTAGCGGAGATATCACGGTCTATTCGGGACGGAACGAAGATCAGATCCGGCCGATCTTCCAAGCAGTCGAAGACGAGATGGGAATCACGATCGACGATCGGTACGGCGACTCCGCCGGCATGGTCGGTCAGATCGAAGAAGAAGGCGACGACAGCCCCGCAGATCTCTTCTATACGCAAGATTCGGGAACCCTCGGCCAGCTCAAGCAAGCAGGCCGGACTGCTGATCTGCCCGATTCGGTTATCGAGACGGTCCCCGAATCCTACCGCGACCCAGACGGCACGTGGACCGGCGTTTCCGGTCGAACCCGATCGATCGCGTACAACACCGACGAATGGGAGGAAGACGACCTTCCCGACGACATCTTCGCGTACGCAGGGGACGACCGATTCGAAGACGAACTCGGCTGGCGGACCGATTCTGGCTCGTTTCTCTCGTTTATCCGAGCGATGATGATCGAACACGGCGAGGACGAGACCGAATCGTGGGTCGAAGACCTCCAGGAACTAGGAATCAACAACTACGAAGGCGGGTCGACGACGCCACAGGCCGTCGCCGACAACGAGGTTTCGATCGGACTGGTCAACCAGTACTATGTGGGGCGGCTGATCGAGGACGATCCGAACGCACCGATCGACGTCACTTTCACCGACGGCGACGTCGGCTCCCTGTTTAACGTTTCCGGGGTCGCGATCGTCGACACCGCAGCTGATATCGAACTTGCCGGAGAGCTGATCGAAACCCTCATCAGCGACGACATCCAGGAACAGTTCGTCGAACTGAACGCCGAGTACGCGGTCGTCGACGGCGTCGAGTACGTCGGCGATCTGCCACAGCTCGATCAGATCAATCCCCCGGAGTTCAATCTGAACGAACTTTCAGACGTCACACCGGCCCAAGACCTCCTCCGGGACGTCGGAATCCTCTAATCGCGACCGAGTACACCTCACGATCGAACCGAGAGTTGACCAACAGGAGTTAGGAACCCATAAATCGCCTCATAAGCAATGATCCACCGTGAGTGATCGCGTCGAGTCGTCCGAAGAATCCGGATCACCGACCGGTACTGCCGGATCCGGATCACCGTCCAGTACTGCCGGACCGGCGTCCGGTGAATCCAGCTCAATTTTCGCCAGAAGAGACGCCGCACTCGGGCTGACGCTACTCAGTGGCGCAGTCGCAGCGTTGATGGTGTTTCCGATCACGTGGATCTTTATCCGCGCGTTCGAGGTCGATCCTGACCGTGCAACATCCATTCTTCTTCGGCCGCAATCGATCGAGATCGTACTCAACAGCGTTCTGTTGATGACTGGGGTGACAGTCTTTTCTGTACTTATTGGCGTCCCCCTCGCCTGGCTAACCGTTCGAACCGATCTCCCGTTCAAACGGTTCTGGACCGTCGTCATCGCTCTGCCGCTCGCGATTCCGAGCTACCTCGGCGCACTCGCCTACATTTCGGCGTTTGGGCCCCGGGGACAACTCCAGTCACTGCTCGCTCCCCTCGGCGTCGATCGGCTCCCAGAAATCTACGGGCTCCACGGAGCGATTCTCGTCATCACGCTCTATACCTATCCGTACGTCTTCCTGACGACCCGTGCAGCACTGAAGACGTTCGACAAGACGCTGGTCGATGCTGCTCGAACGCTCAAACACGACTACTGGGGGGCCGTTCGACGTGTCACCCTTCCACAGGTCTGGCCCGCGATCACTGCCGGGGCCCTGCTTGTCGCACTGTATGCCGTCTCTGACTTCGGTACGCCTGCGTTCATGCAAGTCGACGTCTTCACCCGCCAGATCTACGTCGAGTACCGCGGCTGGAACTTAGACTACGCGGCGATGCTCTCGATCCAGCTGATCGCCGTTGCCGTCGTTATCCTCGCACTCGAATCCCGAATCCGGGGACAAGAACGAGTCTACTCGACATCGGGAGGCAGCTCCGACGGCATTCGTATCGAACTCGGCCGCTGGCGCTGGCCTGCACTGGCCGTCTGTAGCCTCGTCTTCGCGGCGACGATCGTCCTCCCCGTGGCGGTGTTCGGATCGTGGCTCATCGGTGGGGCCACGAGCGATGTCCAGACCTACCAGTTCCAGTGGGAGTACGCACTCAACTCCGCCGGCGTCGCGACCGCTGCCGCTCTCGTCGCCGCGATCGCTGCGCTCCCGGTTGCCTATCTTGCGGCCAGATACGATACGTGGCTCGGACACCTGTTCGAGCGAGCCACCTACGTCGGCTACGCCGTCCCGGGGATCGTTATCGGACTCGCACTCGTGTTTTTCGGCGCGAACTACGCCGGCATCATCTATCAGGCGCTCCCGCTGTTGATCTTCGCGTACGTCGTCCGATTCATGCCCCAGTCTGTTGGCGCGACACGAACCGCAGTCTTGCAGGTCAACCCGAAACTGAGTGAGGCCTCCCGAACGCTCGGCCGGACGCAGTTCGAAACGTTCCGGAGCGTGACGCTTCCGCTGATCGCACCCGGGATCGTCGCCGGTGCCGCACTGGTCTTTCTCACGACCATAAAAGAGCTCCCAGCAACGCTGTTGCTTCGACCGACCGGGTTCGACACCCTCGTCACCCACATCTGGCGGGCCGAACAGGCAGCCTACCTGAGCCACGCGGCCATCCCAGCGTTCGTTATTCTCCTTGTCTCGGGACTCTCGATGGTGATTATTCTCAGACAAGAGAACGCATAGTCCGACAAGAGAGCGCATAGATCGCTGAACTGAACATCCTCACGCTTAAGTTAGTGCCGAAACTTGTTCTCTCCACTATGGAGTATACGCTCGAAATCGATGGCGCTCCCGACACAGTACCAGCTGGGACTGGCGTTCTCCTTCTCCATCCAAGCACCGGCGAAACCGATCGGATCGACACCGACTTTCTCAAGACCGACACCGACAGTTTCCTCGTCATCTCCACACGAACCACTGCTCGCGAAGTCGAACAGAAACTCGAATACTACGATGTCGACGAGGACCGGGCTGAGATTCTCGACACGCTCAGTATCGAACGCGGCTACTCCCGGCGGACGAGCGAAACCGTCCACTACGTCGCCTCCCCTGACGACATCGACGGAATCGTCGACCACATCGATGGCTTCCTCGCAGACCACGATGGCAAGCTCCGCATTAGTTTCGACTCCGTGACCGAACTCGCCTACTACGCTGGCGACGAGCAGGCGCTAGATGCCGTCGAACGCATCCTCACCCTGCTCGAAAAACACGACGCGGTCGGCCTGTTTCACGTCTCTGAGGAGCCCCACGACAAATCACTCGTCGACGAGTTCCGCGCGTTGTTCGACGGCGTGATCGACCTCGACGAAGACGGGAACGTCGACGCCGAATTCTAGATTCTGGTCGACAGATCGGCATCAAAAATCGGCACCCGGTGACCCCTCACTCCGAGAGCGACCCAAACGTCACTCCGAGAGCGACTCGAACGTTTTTTCGGCCCATCGGACCGCGTACTCGGGGCCGTGATCTCGGTAGGCACTGGTATCGAGGGCTGCAAACGGGGCTGGGAGTTCGATCGCGTGTTTGATCGCTGCACACGCGAGCTCGGTCGCATCCGCAAACTGGGTGTCGCCGCGGGCAACCGCCCGTGGGAGTTCGGATACACGGTCTTCGAGACGGGTTCCCGCATCCTGCCACGCCGCAGCGAGTTCTGGATGGTCGTCGTGCCAGTCTGCGAATATGGTTCGACTCTGGAGGCCGACCCACGCGTCGAACAGGGCAGCGGCGATCTGATAGGTTCCACTTGGGTCGAGGTCGACCACACGGTTCAGTTCCTGATAGCTGTCCTCAAAAAAGCCAAGAAAGTGCTCTGGAACGGCGAGATGTAGCTCGACGAACGCCTCGGCGATCAAAAACTCGACGAACGATTCGGGCGATCCCTCGATGCGTGCTTTGATCAACACAGTGGGCGGCTCGGTCTGGCGCGTCCACACGACGCTCCCATCTCCCGGCATCCCGATCGTGAACTCGGAGCCAGCATACCGGGCGAGAAGCGTGGGTGTGTCTTCGGGAAGCCACGCTGCCGGATAGCTCAGTGGGTCGAGAGCGTCGACAAGCAACCCGAGATCCTCTGCCTGCGCCGGAGGAAGCGTCTCGAAGTCACTCGAACAGTCGACGACCACGGTGTCGGGGGCGTACTCGGTGCGAACTGCCTCAAGTTGACCCGACAGCGTCCGTATTTCGAACATCAGACGAACAGTGTCTGGACGATAATCAGGACCGACAGCAGTGCCGATACACTCACCGTAGCAAGAACGACTCTGGTTGCAGTGCTCATACACGATGGCTGTCGGCCACATCGCTTAAATCCATCTTTCTGTGCCGCGCAGACGGATTGGTGTACGCCGTTGGGATTATTTTGTAAATTGGTGTACGCTGTTGGGAGCATGCAGACTAGCGGACAACAGTCGAGACGGCTGTTCGTAGCAGACAACAGTCGAGACGGCTGTTCGTAACAGACAACAGTTGAGACCGATCGATCTACAACGCAGCCAAGACGCTATCAGCGTTGAGACGGCTGTTCGATTACAGAGATTCAAGGAGAATGCCTGACTCTTTAGGGTCAGGATGAATCCGACAATCGGCTACAGAATCCACAGACGATAGCATGGCCTGATATTCCAACAGATATTTAATATGGAGTATCTAATTACAAATGTAATGGTCACGGTGACTGTCACCGCGAAGTTCCATAACCCATCTCTCTCACGGCGGAAAGAGTGGCAACACGCCTCTCGACTCTACCGTGACACCAAGCAATTCTGTATCGACGGATGGGAAAACGGTGACTTCGACAAATCCGTGACCACAGCCAGCATCGACAACGACCTCTACTCGGCTATTCAGAACCAAGCCATTCGAGAGGCGAAATCCGACCACAACAAGGACGGAGAGGTTCGCTACCGAGAGAGTCAACCGTTCGCCATCAACAACCAGAATTGGGAGATCGACACGACCGACAACGGCACGGTCGTCGTTGGCTTCCCGTGTGTCTCTCAATGGTGGTACACCCCGATAGAGGTGTACGACGACATTGCTGACCCTGTAGATCAATTGGTCGAAGGTGACGCCGACAAGAGCCGTCTACAGGTATATCGGCGTGGTGAAGACTGGTACTGTACGTTCAATATCAAATACGACACCGACACTACGGGTCAGACACCTATCGGTGTCGACATCGGTGAACGACATATCCTTGCGGCCACAGCCTATGGCGAAGACGAATCAATGCTGGTGTCGGGTGGTGAGGCGAAATACGTTCGGCGCAAATATCGTTCCCTACGCGATTCGCTTTCGCAAGCGGGTGCGCTTCGCGCACGTAACCGTGTGGGCGACAAAGAACAGCGTCGAATCAAAGACCTGAATCACAAACTCTCCCGTCGTCTCATCACGTTCGCGGAACAGTTCGAGAATCCCGTCATTCGGATGGAAGACCTCGAAGGTATCCGCGAGAACAGTTCATGGTCGGGAATTCACTCGTGGCATTTTCACCAACTCCAGCAGTTCATCACATACAAAGCCGAACGCGCTGGTATCCGCGTCGAGAAGGTCGAAGCATACCATACCAGCCAGCGGTGTTCGGCGTGTGGTTCGATGGGGACTCGTGATGGCGACCACTTTTCGTGTTCAGAGTGTGGTCGTGGACGCCACGCAGACCTGAACGCTTCGGAGAACATCGCACAACGGGAGGGTGAACCATGCACGGCGTAGCAGTTTGGCTGACGCGAACCGTGCTACCTCGCTGGTTGAATAGCCAGCTGTCTTCGACGTTCACGAGAGCGACGCTCTCGTGCAGCCCATCAGAATCTTCGATTCTGAGGACGCCCGCTGTATGCGGGGAGGAAGGCCCAATTGACAGGGCTCAACGCGCTGTAACGCACACCGTTGGTCACAACTCGGTGGCGACCGTTGACGTTCCACGCGAAAGCGTACTTGAGAACCGAGGAAACGCGCAACCTGAATATCCACTTCGTGGATTCCCGCATCTTTAGGCGCGGGAGGATGTCAATCTGCGTCGGTGTTGTGCCACGAGTCCGGCACGTCGATCACGTACCGACCGTCTTCTTGGAGTGAAATTATGTGTTCTTCCCGGTTGTACAGCTCCATCAGATTGAGTTCGTACTGGCCGGGGCTGAGGATTTTAATGCTCTCGAACTGCTCGTTGAGCTCTGCGCGCAGTTCGTCGATCGACGGCTGCTCCTCTGTCGGTTCACTGACGACACGGCCGTCCTCCGGTGGAGTCTCGCCACCGATCGACGACTGTGAGCCTGCGGTTGTCGCTGACTGGTCTCCATCGGCCGTGCCGGAAGGGAGTTCGTCGTCGCTGACCACGTCAGTTCTGGCACTCGCCTGTGCAGTGTCCTCGCTGGTCACTGTTGAACGGGACGGGGTGGTGTTCGGCTGCTCTGGAGCAGTGGAGCTGGCTGTGTCCGGAGCAGTGGAGTCAGGAGACGATGAGGAAGTATGTGACTGTGACGACGTGGTACCGGATGATCCCGACGCATCACTACGGGGGGCGGATTCACTGCGAGAGGCGGGTGAAGAATTCGTGTTATCAGCCGACGACCGATTTTCGGGCCGCCGTGCAGAGTCTGGCCACTCGTCGAACCCGGTCGTCTCCACCGAATCGGGAGTCGACTGGGTGTTCGAACTGGACTCCCGATCGGACGCAACACTGGACTCCCGATCGGACGTAGCGCTCGCCGTGGATTCTTGATCGGCTGTAGAGGCCGTGGCGTTCGGTGCAAACTGGAACTTGTTCCCGCCACAGTCGGGACACCCCGAAAGCATCTCCTTGGATCCGTCGGGGAACGTATGGCCGCAGTTCGTACATTCGTGTGGCATTGGTCTCAGTCTCTGGACACGAGCGCGCTGATGAGCGTTTCGTCCTTGTGGAGCGTTTCGATCTGATTGGCCGGACCGATCACGGTCAGTTTATTGGCCGATTCCTGCTCAGAGCCCATAATCCGACCGAGCAGCGACGCGTCACGAGTCTCCGACTTAGGGTAGGTTTCGATTTCGATCCCGTTGAACCCATCCGGGCTGATTTCTGCCATCGTCACCTCGATGAGTCTGCTTTCTTCGTCGGGTGTCAACCCCTCTTCGAGAATAACGATGTTGCCGTCGTGGACACCATCCAGAATCATCCGGATTTTTTCCATCGTTGCCATCCCATCCATCCGCTCACCGCTGATGAGATCGATCTGGACACCGTCAGAGGCACCCGAGCCGTCAGTTTTTGTTGCTTTTGGCATTGTTCTCACCCAAAGTACTCTGCGATACTGTCGTACACTTCGTCCATGTTGTCGCCTTCTTTCGCTGACAGTGGGACCGTCTTGTGCTGTGGGAACGCGTCTTCGATTCGTTTGATGTTCGACGCTTCGAGGTCGATCTTGTTCGCAAAGATGAGAACAGGGAGATCACGGGATTCGATGATCCCGATCAACATCGTGTTAACCTGTGTGATCGGGTCTTCCGCGCTATCGAGAACGTAGATCACACCGTCGACATCTTCACGCAGCCAGTGCATCGCCTCGGCAACCCCCTCGGTTGCCTCCCGCGATCGCCGAATTGCGTCGTCTTCATCCATTTCGTCGGTGAACTCCTCGTAGTCGACTTTCGTCGTGACACCTGGCGTGTCGACGATGTCGATTGTTACCGACTTCCCGTCCCGTTCGATTTCGACGCCTTCTTTTCGGCGCGCGCGCCGCGTTTCGTGTGGAACATGACTCTCCGTTCCGATCGCATCACCGGTCCAGTCACGTGCGATCCGATTAGCGAGTGTCGTCTTTCCAGCGTTCGGCGGTCCATAAATGCCGATTCGTTTCGGTTCCTGTTCGGAGAACAGGCGATCGGTCACGCGAGAGATACTGTTTCTAAGTCCTTTGAACAAGCCCATCTTTGGGAGCCTCCAGCACCGCAGGGTGCATCTGCGCGTACTACTGACTGTATTCACTTAAGCCTACGTTAGACGTATTGAACATCTCACAATATAGAGTGTTGGTTCTGTTTCACAAAACGAGTGCGCTGAATATACAGCACAGCTCTCTCTCTGTGCTAGATCGTAGTGGAGAATTTCGTGGTCCAATATTATGTGTTAACAGTTGTCAATATCTTCGGTAACATACGAGAGGTAGTGGTAGATCTGCGGTAAGAGAATCTGACGTAAGAAAAGTAGTGTTGCATGAAATATAGTACCATACTAGGAGTAGACCATATCTCATATGATGATTAGGTAGCGATCGGGTCGGGGCGAACGCCCCCCACCCCTTCGTTTCAACTGGAGAGTGGCGAGAGTGTGTTGGAGGAGATGAGCAGTTGGGAGGTCACGGACACCCCTATTTCACCTCGAACAGGAAGAAGAACGTCTCTCTGGAGGAAATACGGACGAATTACGAGTCTAGTAAATATGGATGTCTAGAGCGGCTATTCTAGTCAACTCTAGCAACAAAACGAAAATCTCTAGGAACACCTGCTTTTTGCTAGTGCTACGGATACTGTTTCTTGTCCCTCATAATAAAACTTCTCGTACTAGAACCACCCCTCCCCCCACCCCTCTCTTGTGGCGTTCCACCTGAAACGAAGGGGTGGGGGGGTCGAAGGA
>SL_4KL_010_BRINEDRAFT_10001695_pt1 | contig 12251 bp, 14 predicted proteins | sample SodLak_010_BRINE_2_FD_10664 | JGI IMG/M metagenome (IMG submission 10664) | reverse complement strand
GAGCGACCCTCAGGCAACAGTTCTTCGGCTGCAGTTTTGAATGCGGCATCGTCGTCCGGAACGTCGAACGCGCGATAGTTGCGGAAATGTATAATATAAACATAGTGTAGACCCTTGTTTGTTTCAAGTCAGGAGTAATTTGCAAAATGTAAGATGAATCATATAACCCAATCAATTACGTCCGCAGAGGGTGGTGCAAGCGGAGCGTCCACTCCGATAGTGTTTCAGAGATAAACCCCGACCGCAGATTTCAGAGCCTTAGCTTGAAGATCTCCTGCCGGTAGCGATCCTCTATGTCCTCATACCAAGCATGAATGTAGGAATCGATGGCGTCTCGTGAGGACTGCATATCTCCGCTACTCTGCCGATCTCCACGCATATACTTGATCAGCTCGCGGGGCCAGTCTCGTTGTATCTTGAACCACGATGTGAAGTAGTGTCGACCGTAGTGGGATGAGACTCCCCGATAACGCTCAGTCGGTTCGTATTCTGGCCTGAAGTACTTCTTCCAGATGTCGTTAATATTGTCTTGATCCAATTTTTTGCCGCTTGACTTCGACAAGAATACCCACGGCCGCCCGTTGTCTGGTCGACAAAGTAGATATTTTTCGTCATCTAATGGCAGCACTCGTGGTCGCTTCGATTTGTTTCGCTTCCGGTCATGTGGGATGTAGACCGCGTTTTTCCGTCCTTCCAAAGCAGGGTGTGACCCAAGTTTTTCGTAGTGCTCCTGTAGTTCGGAATTGGCGATGTGAATTTCACTGAGTTTGATGTTTGATGCTTCTGATGCTCGGATACCCAATTTGAGTTGCGTGACGATCAACGCTCGGTCTCTGATGTGTTTGATGTCCTCACGGATTTTGTGTCGCAGATTGTCGATCCCTATTTGATGTGGCGGCTTGGGGTCATCACCATTTAGATCCAACTTTCCTTTCGCAGCCTCAAATGGATTGAAATCTTTTTCATGAGGGAATGCTGGTTCTGTCTGAAAGTACTGAAACGCCCGACTAAGAGTGCCAAGCTTTGCTGTAACTGTATTTTTTGAATTCCCTTCATCATCCAAATAGAACTGTGCAAAATTCATGACGTGCTGTGTATTCGGGACTGCAGGATGACGGCTAGAATTGCCAGTCATGTATTCACACCACTGTCTTACTCGCCGCTCAATCATGTCAATTGTTCCGTCAGCGTATTCTTGGCTGTAGATACGATCCTCAATCCATAGGTCGTATGGATCTACGTTTAGTTGTTGAAACTCTGTATTGAATTCTGCTAGTGGATCGGTCGTTCGATCGAACGTAGCAGCTATCTTTTCATGTTCAGCTTGATTTCCACTCATTATCTGTTGGTATACTTTGGCTTGTAGTCTGTCTGCCAATACCACGTCTCTCTGGTGATGCCGTCAGTGTGGGCAGCGATCAAGACAGGATTGTAGATATGTGGATAGTCTGCATGATGTAACAACCACNCAAAAAAGGTTTTCAGCGGAGACAGATACTGGTAGTAGAGCGTGTTCAGACTGCGTTCAGTCACCTTGATTGAGTAGCCGCCGTCTTTGATATGCTGTAAGTAAGCTTCGATATCCTCTGGGCGTGGAAGTGCATGATGTCTTTCAGCTTCCTCCTGCATGAATTTGGTAAACCGATTCCCGCAGGGGTACCACGAATTCTTTTTTGTTGATTCCGCTAAATCATCACGGGTAGACAGATACTCGCTCCATGTGTCCTCTTCGGCGAGTTCAGCTTCGTAATTCCCAAGCAGGTAGCGATCTGGTACATCCTCTATGGATTTGTAAATACCGAGCCAGTATTCGACATCACGCACTCCGGGTGCACTAGTAGGTCGCTTCGGTCGTTCCGGATAGCTATCCCTACGTGACATTATAACCCATCCTCAGTATGCTTTGGAACGTAGCCATCGTCGGTGGCCTGGATCTTCTCACCTTCTAACTCATCCAACTGCATCGTGACCCGCTTCGGAACTGTATCGATGACATGCTGCATTATTTCATCATAGGACACTCCCGGATTCTGCTCAACAAACTGTTTGATAGTGTTCCGTTCTCCCTGATAGGCAACGTTTTCCAGTTCTTGTATGCGCGTGCGGGCATGATCTAGTTCTTGCTTCAATCCGTCGCGCTGGTCTCTAAGCTCTTGATTAGTCATATCGGGGCGAACTGTTGGTTCGAATTTCTTTAGACCAGCTTCGACCATCGCTTCAACGAACTCCGATAGTGACATGCCCATGGAATTAGCTTGATCTTCCCACCGGTGATACTGCTCTTGAGCAGGATAGGTCGCGACGTGTCGACTATCGCTCATTCACACCCACCTGCCGTAGGATCGATAGCCCTCTTGGGTATTGTATTGACTGGCGGCGATAACACTACATCTGCCAAACTGCATTGATATCAGAATCCAGATGACAATATGTACGACTTGCATGTTTCACCCCATTACGTTCAGTTCTGATTTCACGAGCATTGAATTAAACAATGGCTGAATATGGCTCCTCAATTTCTATATTCATTGTCATAATTAGGAACTCAGGTATCATTTCTAATTCCAGACAGCTGAATTCCATTTTGTGTGACTTCTATCTCGATACCATTTGTATCGGTGAGATTAATGCCAATTACTTCCAATTCTGCGGCATTTATCCATATCGCAACCCCTGCAACTTCCCCTGACGCATCTCGGTGAATTGAGGCAATTCGATGGATGTCGGGTGCGGGTGATATCATACGCACCTACAAGTTGGAGCTAAATGTTCACTACAGTTGTGTGGAACCTGAATTCGAGGGGGGTTTTTTATAAGTTGCATACATTGAAATTCGCGTTACGATGTCGAAGACGAAAGAATATTGGATGGACTTTATTGACGCAAATCGCTCTACGCCCGGACGGTACGTACTCAATGGAAAAGATAGGATGTATTGTGTAACCGGGCAAGGGCAAGGATCACTGAAAAAGAGCGAACTACGATCCAGAATTACACACGATCGATTGCAGGAACTACCTCAACGATTCCAAGATCTCTTTGATGATCTGGCTCTTGTTGAGTATTCAGATACTGATTTCCTCTCTGACTCAGAGAAAGACGAGATTTGGCGGGAGGTGCTTAAAGTAGACACCCACGCAAACACAATTCGTGGATACGATATTGATCACATATCAACTCATCCCGACGACCTCAATAACAAATACCGATTTGGAGTAGGCCTCGGAACTCTTCTGCGAGGTATGAATGGTGTTGACATTTCCGAATCTGCTAATTTTGATCTTGTCTGGGGATTTATACTCGGGTTGTATGCTCTCCCAACCGAAACTCGTGAGATAGAAGTAGATAGAATAGGTAAGCTGCTTTCCGATTTGAATGATAAAATTGAGACCCGATCTGAGCACTTAGAGACCAAATCTCTCCATCGAGAGGATCGGAAGAAATCAATAAATAGAATACGAGACCAAATACTTGAAATCCTGAGTGAAGAGGGGATAGACACTGATTACGTTCCCCTCAATATTCAACCTTCGATGAGAGCATATCTTCCTGATAACAAAGAAGAATTAAGAGAAAAAATATTAAACGAAGTGAATATAAATGCGTTAGAGAAAGCTAAAAAATTAAAAAACGCCGTCAAGAGTGACGGTCAAAATATCTTGGATGACGAATTCAGAGGGGATGAGGCCAAACCAATAATAAATGAACTCTGGTTGGTGTCTCAGAGTGGCAACAACGATGCTGTCCGTGCTAAAAACATAAACACAATGTCGTCTAGAAGTACGGGGATGAAACTCGTCAATCAGTACAAGTCAACCGAAATGCATGATGATTCGGTACACTTCCCAGTCATCGAAGAAGTCAACACAGGATATCGACTGACATCGTATGGTAAACTAGTATCATACTGCCTTTTCGAAAACGATGGAGATTGTAATTGGATAGAACAATTCCAACTGTTCTACACCGGAAAGCCATTCCCCGGGCGTGCTGATAATCTGTCTGATAAAAGAGAAGCTATGGTTGGAAATGCATTAAACGAAATTGATATAGATGCGATCTAAAACATTAATTTGAAATTCACTATTTTCTATAGATATCGAACCTGAGCAAGATATAGTGGCTCAGAGTTTGTATGTGACAAAAATGGCTAGGTCTGTCGACACCAAAAGATTTCAATCGAAGTGTTAACACAGATGATTATGTGTCTTTACAATCAAATCATACCCAATGCCTGAGGGAATATTCAGATCAAAACTTGACAAAGCCGATCAAACCCTCTCAGAAATATACGACGGAACACACCTGACGGGTTTTCGTGACGATCTTGAGAAAATCTGGATGGACAATCGTAAGAAAGGATCTGCTGAGCGCGGCCCAGAACAACTAGCGGCGGATGCCAACCAAGCGGCGGATAGATTGCGTGAAGATCTTCTCACAATTGAGAACGGTGTAAGCAAATTTCAAATTCTGGACGGAATTACTGGTGGTATATCCGTTATTATCATACTTCGGGTGTTTTCGTGGGCGGGAGTAGGGTGGGTTTCTTCGGCTGTGGTTTCAGCTGTGATATTTACTACAACTACTCTTCTCAATCACGGAATTCTATACACGAAAGCAGTAGTTGACCGGCTTGCCTACATAGATTCCTCGCCACGGGAACCGCCGCGATTGCTGGAGTGGAAGCGTGCGTGGAATCTTAAAGTTTTACGCAGCAACAGCTCAATCGCTGGGATCTTGATTGTCGCACTGTTTCGGAGAGTCTGGCAGTCGGCTTATCTCAGAGGGTTGGAATTTGTCGAAGACGCATTTGACGCGAGGCTCTGTTGAACTCCTCGGTGCCTGTTAGGAATCGGATTGCAACATTCAGAGGCCGCATGCAGCACTGCAAACGCGTTCTACTCAGGAATTTTCGAATGAATTAGCTGTGAGATGTAGTTCCAAATGTTATATCGAATTTTCTGCAGATGTTTCGTGTTATTATATGTGAGGGGTATCTCACGCTCACTCTCACAACGGTCTCACGAGGTTCTCTCACGCGCTATTGGGAATTCAGGTTACTTTGTCCTTCTGTCCGACCAGAGCGTGGGCCTCCAACCACCCTTCTTCCTACGTACTGCGAGTATCCACAGATCAGGATTCTTCAGCATGGTTGGTCTGGTCCTACTCTGATCGGTTCACAGAGCGATTCAACCTACTTACTCCACAACTCTACTCACGAGCACCTCTCATGACCAGTTTCACGAGCGAACTCACGATACCCATGCATATTTACCGAGAAAAGATATATATCAGTTTCTCAGTAAGGAATCGATTTCAGTGAAGAGCATCGTTAACCAGAGCGGACAAAGCAACCAACGCTAACAAATCATCGTAGTCTTCAATCAGGCTCAAGTATTTTTGATAATGCCACGTCGGCCCCCGTTCTGTAACAATCAGAAACTCAGATGCCAAATTCGGATTTTCGGATAGCGTCTCATAAAATCCATCTCTCAACGCGGTGTCCCATAGATCCTCAGGCTGAACACGGCCGGTCTTCCAGTCACGCGCAGTATTTAACATCTCCATCATCATTCGATGATAGAGCTCGAATGGTTCTGGTGGCTCATCCCCTTGAGATGAGTTACGCTTAGGAGCCATATACTGAATCAGATCCCAGTATACCGCTTTTCAACTTTTAATAAATCCTTTAGGAACTGCTCCGTCTGGTCTTCTCCAGAGTAAACATCGTGAATACACAACGAACGAATCGTTGCCTCACTCCGATCATACGCCTCTGCTGTCTGCGTTAGTACCCTATCCAACCGACTCTCATTCTTCCCACGGTACATTTCTCCATCATCGTTTCGTTTAAGCGGTTCTCCTTCTAATACAATAAATCGGCGGTAGACCGACACTCGATACCTCGATCCATTCCTATTGTCTGTCAGAGGTGGGAAAATCTCAATACAAATCATCCGAAGCTTTTCGCTGTCGGTGAGTTCTGCTTCTCGGGACCGTATTCTATCTAACAACCCCCTTATCTCCATGCTATAGGATAACACAACCATCCGTAATATACTAAACGGAGATATGTATTCAGCAATCATGCACTGAACTCGGATTGCGTAGTGTATTGTCCAATCAAAGATGACCGAATCCGCGTGGTGGTTGCGTGCGCGACACGTTCTTGCTCTATATTCCAACCAGTATAATGGCAAAAATCCAATTTTTGTTTTGTTCTGTTAGAAGAGATATCGTCTGTTTTATGTTCTGCATCACGGAATCAGTTGAGGAAATATATTCAGGCCTCCCACCTTGCTCAATACACTGTGAGAGGCGTACAAAGAGATTTCCGCGACTTACGCTGAAGAATGTAACCAAACAACGACTTAGGACATATATAAAAAGAAAATGAATGCCGATTCGATCCAGGTTACTTAAAACCTCTCTCAAATATGTTTTCTAAGTGACACAAATGGACGTTAGTAATCAATCTATAGTTGATGCGAAGTCAAGGTGAAAATCCGCATCAAAACGGTTGCCGCAGAGCGAGTATAAAAACAGCGTATGCAAATTATTTGCTGAGGATGGACAAGGTAGGTATAGCTGAGCTGTCCATCCAAAAGATAAAAAATGCATACACGCGCACACCTCTCTCTTCCATCCTGCTGGTGATGGCCGCCACCTGTCTACTCCATCCTGTCTTGCCGGTGGGTGATATTCCCCTACCGCTATTGTTCGGTTATCTCTCCCGAGATGATGTTCGAGGTCAAAAGTGGGCTGTACTTGGGCGAGTTAGCAGTAAGTCACAATCGAACAATACATCGACAGAGACCCAAATAGAAAGAGTAACTAGTGAATGTATGGAAGTTGATGGAACTGTTGAGCACGAATACAAATTAGCTGAATCTGGAGCATCGATCCATAGGGACTCTCTTGAAGAAATTGTTGCCAAAGGTGAAAGTGGCGAGATTGACATCTTGGGTGTTTCGAAATTTGACAGATTGATGCGCGCAGATCCGTGGGAAGGCATGGAGTACCTTAAGCAACTCAAGCATGCCGATGTTACACTCTATGTTGGAACCCACAGTTATTTCGACTACGACGATATGCTTGATTTCAGAACATTGGTGCAACAGATCCTCTTCTCCAGAGAGTGGTTTGAGCGAATTCGTGAGAACGCAAAAGATGGTCAAATATCAAAGTTAGAGAAGGGAAAATGGCCATATGGGACCCCCGGTTATGGCTACGCTAAAGACGATGAGGATTATCTCTATCTTGAAGATGACAAAGAAGCAGTGTTAGCTGCTATCTTCAAGACATATAAAAAAGAAGAAAGCATAGAAACAGTTCAAAAGCATATCAAACACAAATTCGATACTGAAGATTTACCATCCAAGTCACAAATAGGAACAATTCTTGATAACCGCCTCTGCGTAGGCGAACTCATGTTCAAAGACCATGTGATCGGACGATATCCTGAATTGGCAGTCGTAGATTGGGAAACCTTCCAAGAAATCAGAGAGATACGACAGGAACAGCGTCCTACCTCTGGCAACGCCCGTGAAATACCCGCTCCGGTTAATCGCGCAGCAGCAGACTTCAATCCAGAGTATGTGATTGATATGATTGATAGTCTCGGGGTACAGTGTCGCAAGTGCAACAGCGATCTGCGAAAATACGGGACAGAAGAACGTTGGAACACGACTGTCCAAAAGTACAAATGTAAAAACGAAGATTGCGGGTATCAAGGCCCATTACTCACTAAAGCAGAGTTCAAAAAGCTACACGAAACGCTGCCTCTCAAGTGCCCATACTGTCCTGCAACAGAACGGTTTGAGGTAACCCGTGAACCTGAATCCGAGTGGGAATTCACGTACGAATGTAAGAACTGCGGCCAATCGTTTGGCAGCCACCAAGTAGAGGGTATCCACAAAAGAGCAAAGAACAACCCACATTTGCAGTTCGACTGGTTCAACGACCGACGTAGAGTTTCGAGCTGTGATGAGACGGTATCAGAAGAAGATCAACAAGACTCCAGTCTCAGTGACTCTGGGGAAAACCAGAAGCTAGGTGATTTCGTAGCCTGAGTCACGAATCGTTTGGGTGTGTCGCCAGACAGTTTCTTTCGATACGCCTGCTGCTGCTCCAGCCTCGTTCAGAGTTACATCATGGTCATCAAGTGCAAGTAGATAAAGCACACTTGCCGCGATACCCGCAGGATTGCCTCGGCAGTTGACCTCTTGTTTCAACAAAACTGAGGCTTCGTCGACCAAGTCCTGTGGAAGAGATAATTCACAACTAAGATACGAGACATAGTCTTCGGGCCTGGAGATAGGGATTGCAAGCTCCAACTCTGAAACGATTAAGCGATATGTGTTATTAATTGTTGATTCGGGTACCCCTGCCATATCGCTCACCTTTGTCAACGGACGTGGTTGATCAAGTTCTCTTGCAGCAGCGTAGACGCCACCGGCAGTCACAGGTTCTTTTCGACGACCTTCGAAGATATCATACTCCCACGCTGACAATAGCATTTCAGCCGCTCGGATGCGAACTTCTTGAGAGAGATTTGTACCCTCAACATACGCGTCAACGAGAGATAGAATCTCAACAAGATTCTCATCTGATGAGTCAGTGATTCCCACTTGGCTCTTCCATCCCTCATTTATACCCTCTGTATCAGTTTTACCATTGGCCACATCAATCGAATCTGACGTTGGCTCTTCAGTTGCCTCTGGTTGGTTCGTTTCCGGGTTGACGAGGCCACAATCAACACAGGCGACGGCACCACGGTCGCCAGCGATGTCGACAATCTCACCATTGCAGTTAGGACACCAGTCAGTCATCATTCTCACCACTAACAGCCCGTTTGTACTGATCTAGGAGTCGTTCGGCTTTGGACTGTTTTCGCTCCGAATGCATCTCAGTGTTCGATTGGAATCGATACCGGACACGTTCTACTTCACTGAACAACGCATCGCTCACGATTTGATACTCAGAGACATGATCTTCGTACCCAGCAAGGGTATATTCTCCCCGGTAAATCTCGTTGCTAAGAACAGTGTTCACTGCTTGTCGGGTCCACTCGTTTGATTTCTTTGTAGAAAGGCTGGCCTCATTTAGTAGGAAAGCGACTTGAGGCATAGACCGCTCCTCCAGATACACCCGAAAGATACGTTGAACCCACGTTGCTTCCGCCGGAATGGGTTCAAGTCGATCTGTCTCTGTTTTCCGATATCCAAATGGTGGATACTTATTCGGCCACTTGTGATCTTTCGCTAAACCATGCATCCCCATCTTGACGCGCTGGCTGGTCAGGTCGCTTTCTAATTCAGCGGCAGAAGCTAGATTTCGGAAATTGAATCGGCCCACCGGTGAAGTAGTATCAATGTATTCTGTGACGCTCTGAAGCCCGACGCCGAACTCACTGAGCTGATCTTCAATCTTGACTAAGTCTGATAGAGATCGACAAAACCGGTCTAGCTTCCAGAAGACTACCACGTCGATATGTCCTTGTTTGGCATTCTTCAGTAATTTTTGAAACTGTGGTCGGTCAGTATTCCGGCCAGATTCAGCCTCGTCGGTAAATACGTACTGGACGTTCCAATCCGAGGAGTCACACTGCTCCCAACAACGCTGCACCTGTTCGCCAATCGAATATCCAAACCGTTGGTGGTTTGATGAGGTTCTTGCATAGATTGCTGCGTCCAAGTCACTCGGTGTCTCGGTGCTGGTCGGAGTCGCTATCTCGCCGTTTGAGCTGAATTTAGGTGCTTCACTCATTGTGGTCTCACCTCTGTAGTGGAGCCTACAACGCAGGGGTCTATTTCGACAAATTGTGGTGTTAGGTCCACAGGTAGCCTTACTATTCTAACTGCATCATCAATGGGTGATTGAGCAGTCTAGGCTCTGTTCGGGAACAAGCAGCCAGTATGGGATGTGCGTCGAATAACAAACCCAATCGCCGCAGAAGGTTGGGCTCTACCAGTGATTTATCAGAGTGACAACTCCAGCATTTATAAATAAAATTCCGTCCTAACTAATTGGAATAGAGACAATATTATTGAACCAATGAGGAATCTTCCAATTGAGCCGCTTGTTCTTCCTCAGTTATTATATTTGTATCAGCCTGATAAAACTGGACTCCCGAGAATGTCCATGAATAGCGGTAGCTGACCGACATTCCACCATCCGCTGGCAGTCCGGGATTGGCGTGACTAGCGCTATCGTCTTCCACTTTGAAATGGATAAATAATGGAATCTGCTCACCTTCGAACTGCCTCCGTAGCCGATCAATATTGATTTCTGCTGACCCACCAGCGGTCTCAATGTCAACTTCCGGCGGAGGTGGCATGTTCGGTGCGTTCAGTGTGGTGGTATCAATGATTTTCTCGTTAAATTTGATATTGATGCCGACATCTTCAGCGGTCTCCTCACCCCTATTGCCAATTTGAACTTGATATCCTTGTCCGTCAAAATCTTGGATATTTGCATATGCAATTATGAGATCGGGTTGTCGCCCTAGTGGCGTTAGTAATAAAATTCCCATTACAGTTCGCTTGAGCGGTTCGAGAAAGATCCCTACCAACCCACCTATCACAAATGTGCCAAGATGGGTGACCAGCTTCCGCCGGCTCGGTGCCCAATCTTGATCAAATGAATCCATGGATGAGGGATAGTTCAGTAGTTAGTAAGAAATTAGTTATCACTGGGCACAGGTTCATTGTTCTTAGGTGATCTTGCGGTGTGTGTTTTGTGATAACCCGACCACGGCGAGCCATGCCTCTGGAATCTCATACGTGTTTGTCTGCAAGACAAAGCCATGACTCTTACCCAAGACAGCAAAACAGCAGTAGATATCTTAAATTGAGATATCGAACTATGCAAGATACAGAGGATATACTCAGCACCAGCCAGTAGTGTGCGCCACGATCTCTTGTATTATTACAGCAATAATATTATTGTCCGAGGTAGGTCAGGTTTCTTTTGATACAATTATAATACAGCTAAATCATCCATACAAAGTTGGAGTATGATGAAAGTGGTCGTATGTGTTGACCCACCACTACATCTTACTTGACTTCCGATGGCCGAATGTTGGCCCTTGGTTCGCGTTCGTCAGCCTCCAGGCTCCATCGTTTTTTAGCGAAGTCGACAATCGCATCTAGACGCTCCTCAATTTGATCCTGTCCCCACTCGTTATACTCTATTGCAATTTTTCGAGTCATAGTGAAATCAGAATTGTTGTAACCCGTTTCATCCTTCATTTCCCCTCGTTTTTGATCGTAGGGGTTGTTTTTCCAGGATGAATTACGTGGTCCCGTCGTCAGTGTTAGATTACCAATGCTATGCTTGATTTCCTCATGAATTTCTTTATCAGCCTCAGAGAGTCCTAATTTGCTCGTGTCCCGTGGCCAGATATGATCTAATGTGTAGTCATTACCAGCGTTTTCAGCGGCTTTTTGAATACTCGTTTCACCACCACCTTTTCCTTCATCACGGAGATACAGTTCGTATGAAAACAATAGATAGCGGAGGTCTTTGTATCGAATTCGGCTATACGCGTTGGGATTGCGCAGAATAGCCTCGAAATCGTTTTGCTTTGAGCGGATCTTGCTCTTGAGTTCCCCGATAATCCAATTGGCGTCTCGGTCACCAGTGGCGATCTTGTTTGCCAGTGAATAGAATGTTCCCCGACCTGTATCAGATCGGCTGACTGTAGTATAAATTCTGAAGGAAGCCACCTCAATGAGTTGGAGGATTTCGTGTAACTCATCTTCTGTGAGAGAACCCTGCTTAAATTCATCCCAGACGGTTAGCAAGAGTGGGTAAAAGTTACCAAGTCTATCGAGTGCGAATATTTTCTGCAGCTCCCAGTCGATTGCCGAATTATATTTTGTAGACGTACCATAGGAACCGATTGACTCCATATGAGAATAGTACCGAGTCAGACTGTCGGTATATTCATTAATTTCTTCGAGACACTGGCGGGGATAGTCCGTATATAGATCTGAATGTCTGCCTTTGTGTAGGTTTGTGAAGTGCCACTTGAGAGCACCCAAATAGACGGTAGCTCCAGATCGAAGAGTCCTATTTCGCCGGTTGGTTTCTTGACGAAGGTAACGATGATTGACTGACGTATTTATTGTCGAAATATAGTGATACCGCTGAATTCGATCTTCGCTAATATCGGAGACTCTCTCTGTTTCAGAGATATTCTGCATCCATCGGTAGATTTGTCCGAAACGTTGCTGGACGGTATCAAT
>SL_4KL_010_BRINEDRAFT_10001694_pt1 | contig 12253 bp, 9 predicted proteins | sample SodLak_010_BRINE_2_FD_10664 | JGI IMG/M metagenome (IMG submission 10664) | reverse complement strand
GTTCCACGAGTACGTGTTCGAGTAATCGAGTTCGCCGGTTCGCTGGTCGATTCCTTCTATCTCGGCGAGGGTTTTTGCCCGGCGCACTCGCTCGCCACCGGAGCGACCGAGGACCTGCACCCACAGGACATCGAGCGAGGTAACCATCGGCCGCGGCACGTTGATTGGGTCGTTTTCCAGCCGGTTGATGACCGTCTGCACGGAGTCGGCGTGCATCGTCGAGAAGGTTGTGTGACCAGTGTTCATCGCCTGAAAGAGCGTGATTGCCTCCTCACCACGAACCTCACCGACGAGAATATATTCGGGACGGTGTCGGAGCGCAGAACGAAGCAGGTCGTACATAGTGATGTCCTTATCGCCCATGCGCTCGCGAGTGACCGACGACAGCCAGTTGTCGTGATAGAGCGAGAGCTCCCGCGTATCCTCGATGGTGAGAACCTTCGCACGCGGTGGGATGAACATCGAGACGGCGTTCATCGAGGTGGTTTTCCCGGCTGCCGTCCCACCGGCAAACAGCAACGACTTGTTGTTCTGGATAGCCAGCCAGAGAAAGGCGAGCATCCGGCGGTCGACGGTGCCGTACTCAAGCAGGTCGATGGGGGTGAACGGTTCGTCGGCGTATTTCCGGATTGTGAACGCAGACCCCTTCGGTGTAACTTCCTCTCCAAGTGCGAGTTCGATACGTGACCCGTCTGGAAGCGTCGTGGATGTCAGCGGGTCGGCAACTGAGACGTGTCGGCCCGAGCGCTGGGCGAGCTGGATGACGAAGTTTGCGAGCTCCTCCGATTCGTAGACGATGTTTGTCTCGATATCAGTGTATTCGTCGTGATAGAGAAAGACGGGGGCGTTTGGCCCGTCACAGGAGATATCCTCGATATGCGGGTCATGCATTAGCGGGTCGAGTCGACCGTAGCCCTGAAACGCCCGATAGAGATAATAAAACAGGCGGTAAAAGGTTTCGTCGCTGACGTGGACGCCGTACTCTTCGAGCCGGGATTTGAGCTCGTCTTGCAACGCCTGCTCTGGGTCCTCGGCAACGTCTTCGCGGTACAGTAGCGGCCCCCGAACGTCATCGAACAACTGTCCGAGGAGTTCCTGTTCGAACTCCGAGAGCTGTGGTTCGACCACGTAATAGAGGTGTTTGTGTGCGTCGGGGTCGTAGTTAACAGAGACAAATGCAAAGGGTGCGTTCACCCAGTAGCGGTCGACTTCCTCGTAACCCGGAAGGCCAGAAAATTCGACGAGGCGTTCGTGACGAGCCGGGTCGTAATCGGTAACCGTAATCGTCGAGCCAAAAATCGCGCGGGCGGTCCGGGCCAGCAACGTCCCGAACCCACTGTTTTCCTCTCGCTCGCCGCTGATTGGAACCGTCCCGCCGCCATCGATGCCGTCGAGGGAATCGAGCGTCTCCCCCTGTTCACTTGCGTTCGCGTCGCTGTCCGTGTCGTCGGCCTCCGAGTCGGCAGTGTGTTGAGCGACCATCGATTTGTCTTTCTGGAATTCCCTGGTGGGCCTGAACGTGCGTTGCTCGATGATTGCACAGCACGGAATGTGAATCTTGCCCCAGATTCCGGTGACGAAACGGTTATTGGGGCGTCACGTTCATTGTTCGCCATCCCGTAGTGGAAACTGCATGAGGCGCGACCATTTCACCGCGGCGGTGCAGGAGGCGGCTGGAAAGCCGACGCTTTCGCTTTCGTACGACGGCCCAGCGGACGAACTCACCGCGCAATTGACTGATGAGAAGGGGGTACGCTTTACCGCGAACGAAATTGACGCCGCCTTTCGGTTACAGGGGTCGCTTGATGACGACCCTGCCGGTGTGTTTAGCCTCACACACCGCCTGACTGGGGAGTTTTTGCTCGAAGTGAACGTTGACGCAAACAAGCTATTCTCGCTCATCGACGCGGCCCGTGACCGGACCGACAACGACGAGACAACTCGCTACCGCGTTCGGTTCGAACGAGCGGACGGCGACAGCCTCAGTTACGACCTCGATGCGCTCTTTGTCTACGACTCGGATGGCGAACTCCTTCGCAAACAGAGCCTGATTCCGAGCGGCGTCGAACTCTAACTGCCCGAATCCGCTGGGCTACGGTTTCACTGCTCGAACGGGTCCGCGTGTGCTTCCAGATACGATTTGAGTTGCTCTCCGTCCGTGTCGACGCCGTTGCGAGCGAAGAAATTCGCCACGTTGGTACAGTCACGGTCGAGGAAGTCCTCGCTGTTGGGATGATGGACAGTCACCGCCTGTCCGACATCGATAACGTATAGCTGTGACTCCTGAACGACGATGTTGTATTCGGAGAGGTCACCGTGGACGATACCGGCATCGTAGAGCCGTGTCATATACTCACGAACCACTTCGTAGGCGGTCTGTGGGTTTTCGAGATGGACTTCGCCAAGGCGTTTCGCTCGCCCATCATCGGTGCCCAGATACTCCATAACGAGGACGTTTCGCTCGACAGCGAGCGGTTCGGGAACGCGGACGCCTGCTGCTCGGGCGCGGCCGAGGTTCGCAAACTCCTTGCGAACCCACGCCATCACGATGCTCTTTTTGTCGTTTCCAATCTTCTCAAACCGTGGGTCGCCTTCGAGATAGGAGCCCATCTCTTGGAAGTTCGAGGAGTTGATGCGGTAGATTTTGACGGCGACAGTTTCGTCGTCAGCGAGTGCCGTATAGACGTTTGCTTCCTTGCCGGTCGAAATCGGGCCACCGAAGGCATCGAGATGGCCATCCTGTACGAGTTTGTACAGCGCACCGTAGGTCGCTTCGTCGAAGACTGATTCTTCGAGTTTGAACTGGTCTGCGTCTTTCAGCCGTTTGCGAAACTGGTCGAACTCACGGTCACGCTTGCGGGCGATGCGGTCGGCTTCGGTATCGCTGTAATCGATTTCCTCCCACTCATCGCCCGGTGTTTCCGCTTCGTCCGTATCGAGCAAGCCGTACTCCTGTTCCATCTACTGTCTGCTAGCGGGCCAGCCATTAAAAGAATGGGCCGTCGAAATGCACTCATTTCTCGTGCTCTGTCTCAATGATAAATTCAACACAGATATGCCTGCAAGCAAACCACAGTTTTCAGTGGCTTTCTCGGTCTCAGTCCGCTACAATCACCGAAGTATACCTATAGCTTCGGGACAAACGCAGCAACAGATGGGCCAGGACCAGTCCAAGACGGAGGAGTTCGGCAGTGCTGACACTTTTCCTCCCGCCGAGTTGCTCCCCTATCCGTATCAGGTCCTTGCTCCCGATGGGAGCATCCAGTTCGTCAACGAGGCGTGGCTGACCACGGTTTCAACCGACCGGGCAGCCGCTCTCGGTACCGAGTTTACGCAGTATCTCACAGCTGAATCGGCGACGGCATTCGAATCTACATTACAGTCACTCCGTGAGGGACCACCTCCCGAAGAGGACGGCCACACGCTGGAAGTGGTCGTGACAGCGGACGACCGTCGCACGGTCAATGTTGCATTGAGGGGGGAGTACGAGAGCAGTGAACTGGTCCGGGTACACTGCCAGTTCGCCGATACGATAGTATCGGGAACGCGACTGGGGGCAGACCAGACTCGCTCTTTCCCACAGCTCAAGCGGGCCGTCGAGGCGGCAGGCCACGCTGTGTTCATCACTGACACAGAGGGCGTTATCGAGTATGTTAATCCAGCATTCGAGGAGATAACGGGCTATGCTGCCGCCGAAGCAATCGGCCAGAACCCCCGAATTCTCAAATCCGGTGAGATGTCGCCGGCATTTTACGAACAGCTCTGGACCAAAATTCTCAACGGGGAGGTATGGCAACAGGAACTTTGTAACCGACGAAAAGACGGCGAACTGTTCTATGCACACCAGACGATTGCTCCTGTCACGAGCGACGACGGAACAGTCGAGGCGTTCGTCGCCATTCAGGCCGATATCTCGGAGCAAAAGCGACAGCGCGACCGGCTACAACGGAGTCAGGAACGAATTCGTGCCCTGTTCGACAAATCGCCTGATTCCATCACGGTCCACGATGAGGAAGGAAATATTCTCGACGTGAACGACCAGACAGTCGAGGACCTGGGATATACGAGAGACGAACTCTCGTCGATGCATATCGTTGATATCGAAGTCGGCATTTCCAAACAGAAACTTCAGGAGATGTGGCAACGGATGGAACCCGGAGACCGCGAAACGGTGGAGGGCCGGCACCGACGGAAGGATGGTTCGACATTCCCGGTCGACGTCTGGCTCAACAGGCTGGAGTTCAATGGCGAAGAGCAGTTTATTGCACTCAGCAGAGATATTACCGAGCGCAAACGCCGTGAACGCAAACTCGAATCTCAGCGTGACGACCTCGAGGTGCTCAACCAGATGATGCGTCACGATATCCGCAACGACCTCCAGCTCGTCCAGCTTCACGCGGAACTCCTCTCTGACCACGTCGGCCCGGACGCTGAGCGGTATCTCGATTCGCTGCTCGAAAGCGTTGGCAACGCTGTCTCTCTGACCGAAACCGCTCGCGAGTTGGCCGAGGTCATGCTTGGGGCTGAGGACACTGAACAGCGTGTCTCGCTTGCGTTGACGCTCGATCAGAAACTTTCCGAACTCAGAAGCAGCTACGACACCGCCGATATCGAGGTAGTTGGCTCCGTCCCGCCGGTTGAAGTAATCGGTACTGACATGCTTGGGTCGGTGTTCCGGAATATCCTCCAGAATGCTATCCAGCACAACACGGTTTCGGACCCGCGGGTCGCGATTTGCTGCGAGGAAACTGATGATGCCGTTATTGTCTCGATTGTAGATAACGGGCCAGGTGTTCCAGACGACCAGAAAGAAGAGATATTCGGCAAGGGGGAGAAAGGACTTGGGAGCGACGGGACTGGCATTGGGCTGTATCTCGTCCACACGCTCGTCGAAAGCTACGGGGGCGAGGTGTGGGTTGAAGACGGCGAGAACTTCGATGGACTCGCTCATACCGATGTCGCTGCAGACGACTTTGACGGGGCTGTGTTTCGGGTGCAGCTTCGGAAGGCCAACTAGCCGATGCTTTTTAGCTTCCCGTGAAAAATAGCGGGTCGATGAACGACTCCGACGATTTCGTAGACGGCGACATTCCTGTCTCCGGCGCAATCGATGGCCATGTCCACGTGCTGCCTGAGCGACTCCTTTCTGCTGTTCGTGGTGCACTCACCGATGCTGTCGGCTGGCAGTTTGACCATCCGACACACCGGGAGGCAATCGAAACTATCCTCCAAGAACACGGCATCGAGCGCTATATAACGCTCCCGTATGCTCACAAACCGGGAATCGCTGCCGACCTGAACGGCTGGGTCTGTAAACAGGCCAGCGAATCCGAGATGTGTCTCCCATTTGCGACGGTGCATCCTGCAGACGATGTCGAGTCAGTCGTCCGGGAAGCGTTCGAAGACGGCGCTCGTGGCCTCAAATTTCACTGTCCCGTACAGGAGGTTTCTCCCGATGACTCGCGACTTGACCCCGCCTACGAGTGCTGTGTCGAGTTCGACCGCCCAGTGCTCCATCATGCTGGTACTGCGCCAATGTTCGAGGAAAATCCATCTGTCGGAATCGAGCGATTCCGGGCATTCAGAGAACGGTTTCCGGACGTACGGGCTTGCTGTGCACACATGGGGACGTTCGAACACGAGGCGTTTATCGACCTTGCTCGTCACGACGAGAACGTCTTTCTCGACACCAGCTTTGCGATGGCTGCCGTACCGGAGAGCGACCTTGAGTTTGACCCTGCAGCGATTCACGACAGTGTCTTCGAGGAACTGGCTGGCCGGATTCTATATGGCTCTGACTATCCGAATATCCCTCATACATACAGACAGGAGTACGCTGGCCTTGTACAGCGCAATCTTTCCGAGGAGGCGATGGAAGCGTTATTTTGTGGAGCAGCGGAACGGTTTCTCGGTAACGCGTGACTCAGACGCCCGTTCGACGGGGTGTTCGTGCTATCGGTGAACGGACTCATCTTCTGTCCAGTCGTCGCAACCATTAGGATGGCCCCGGTCCACTGTACGGATATGGCTTTACGTAGTCCACCAGTCGAGCACGAGACGAAAGCGACGGATTTCGGCGGGTGGGAGATGCCCGTCGAGTTCGACTCCATCCGGACCGAACACGAGGCGGTTCGCGAGCGAGTTGGCAAGTTCGACGTTTCGCATATGGGACAGATAACGGTCAGCGGCCCGGATGCCGACCGACTGATGCAGCGGCTGACGACAAACGATGTTACGGCACTCGACCCCGGTGAAGCACAGTATGCCGGCATCACGAACGAGGAGGGCATTCTCCTCGACGATACGGTCGTCTATCACCTTCCCGAACGGGAGGGCGAGTACCTGTTCATCCCGAACGCGGGACACGATGAGGAGATGGTCGACCGCTGGAACCGCTACCGAGAGGAGTGGGGGCTTGACGCAACAGTGACCAACCGAACGACGGAATACGGCATGATTGCCGTCCAGGGTCCCGACGCACCCGACTTGCTCGGCGACCAGACCGATGTCTCGCTCAACAAACTCGGAAACTTTGAGGTGACTGCAGGAACCGTCGCCGGGGCGGACTGTATGGTTGCTCGGACAGGCTACACCGGGGAGAAGGGCTTCGAGGTACTCTGTCCGTGGGACACAGCCCAGCAGGTGTGGGACGCACTGGATTGTCAACCCTGTGGGCTTGGTGCGCGGGATACGCTCCGTCTCGAAATGGGCTTTCTCCTCTCGGGCGAGGAGTTCCATCCGGAGGAGAACCCGCGAAATCCCTACGAGGCCGGGATTGGGTTCGTCGTGAAACTCGATACCGAGTTCGTCGGGAGAGATGCGCTGGAAGGGGTTGAAGCCGAAGGCCCGGAGGAGAAGCTCGTCGGTATCGTCCTGCGAGACCGCGGAATCCCGCGAAGTGGGTATACCGTTACATCGCCTGACGGCGAGGAGCTGGGAACGATGACGAGCGGGACGATGAGCCCGACGCTCGGCGAGCCAATCGGGCTTGCGTATCTCCCAGTTGAGTACGTGGGAGACAAAAACCCGGTTCGCGTCGTTATTCGGGACGAACCGAAGAAAGCACATACGAGGACCACGCCATTTCTCTCATGAGCTTCGACGTACCACCTGACTGTCGCTATCTCGAAAGCCACGAATGGGCCCGCCAGGAAAACGGCACCGTCCGAATCGGTATCACCGATTTTGCACAGGATGAACTCGGCGATGTCGTCTTCGTTGAACTCCCCGGACAGGGGGGGTCCATCGAGCAGGGCGAAGAATTTGGGGTTATTGAGTCAATTAAAGCCGTCTCTGACCTCTACGCACCGATTTCCGGAACCGTCGTTTCGGCCAACGACGACCTCATCGACGCACCCGAACTGGTTAATGAAGACCCATACGGCGACGGCTGGATGCTCGAAGTGGAACCGGCAGATGAGGGCGAACTCGAGGAGTTGCTCTCGCCCGAGGAATACGAGAATCAGATTGCGTGAGCCGTTGACGTTTTTGGTTGGTCACAAGGCACTCTGTTATCTCTCCTGTTATTCAGGTCGAGAGTAGGTTTCGTCACTGTTCGACGACATAGCCGGTGGTTTCGACAGTCCGGTTGCGCTGGAGGCAGATGGTAACGATACTCCCCTGCGGGTCGTTTTCGGTAAATACGAGCGTGCCGCCGCTCTGGCGAACCAGCCAGTAGACGAGCCAGAGACCGAGGCCACTTCCGTGGTAGAGCTGGTCAATCTCGGAGCCGGTTTCGAGCATCTCCTGTTCGGATTCGGGGATTCCGGGGCCGGTATCGGCGACTGTAATTTCGACACGGTCGTTGATTTCGGTCACAGAGACGGTAATCTCAACCGAATCGTCGCTGTGAATGATGGCATTTTCCACCAGTTCGACGAGCGCTGCACGGAGCCGTTCTGTTGCAAGCACTGTGACCGATTCCGGCAGGTCGGTGCTGAGAGATACGTCAGGATACGTTGCCCGGACATCGGAGCAGGCGCGTTCGACGAGTGCAACAGCATCGCATTCGCGTCGCCGGGTATCCTCTGCAAGCACCGCGGCGATATCACGTTCCTTCCGGGCTGTTTGCAGGATATCATCGGTCTTTTCGAGGATTGCGTCGGTCTCCTTGTCGTGTGTACCCGACTCTCGAATTTGCTCGGTGTAACTGCTGATGACGCTCAGGTCGTTTTGCAGGTTATGTCGGAGCACGCGACTTAATACACGGAAATGTTGCTGGCGCTCTTCGCGTCCGGTAACGTCTGTCTGGATAGCGACGAAGGCGGTTACCTCGCCATCTTCTGTAATCGGGGCAATCGTCTGGTCGGCGTGATACCGCTCCCCGGATTGTCGTTCGTTGATGACACGCGCCCGCCAGACATCGCCGGCAGTAATTGTCTCCCAGAGGTCATGGTAGTAGCTTTCGTCGTGCTGTCCCGACTGGAATACTCGTGGGTTTTCTCCCAGAACATCTGCCTCGGCGTACCCTGTCATCGCCTCGAACGCGGGGTTGACATACTGGATTGTTCCGTCCCTGTCAGTGATGAAAATTGCGTGCGGTGCGGCTTCGATACCTCGACGAAGCTGTTTGAGATTCCGTTCGCGCTGTTTGCGCTCGGTGATATCACGGCCGATGCCGGCAACTGCCAGCGCCCTGCGCTCGTCCGGGAGTGGTGTGGCGGTAAACTCGTAGGGAATCAATTCCCCGCTCTTTGTCTCTAGCTGGATTTCGTACGTAACTGGGGCATTCCCTTCAAGAACGCTCCCAATCACGTCACCGAGGTGAGATTGGTGCTCACCAGCTAGCAACGCCGTTATTGATTTCCCTGATAACTCTTCGAAATCGTAGCCACTGACCGTTTCGAGTCGGTCATTCCACCGCTGTAATCGGCCGCGTTCGTCGATAATATAAAAGATATCATCAAGAGTATTCAGCAAGTTTGTAGAGAAAGCCCGCTCGCGTTCGAGTGCTTTTTCCTGTCGCCGCCGCTCGGTGATGTCGTGGATAATCGAAAACAGGAGTTCGCCACCGTTGAGTTCCACCGGTGACGAATACACTTCTACCGGTCGAATCTCACCAGAGGCGAGTTCGTGTTCGAACCGAAAATGCGTCCGGTCCTCGTTGCGTGCACGCGCTCTTTCTTTTGCCACCTCCTCGTCGCTGCGACAGTTGATATTCTGAATCGACATCGCTGTCAACGTATCGCGACTGTAGCCGTAGAACTCGACGGCAGCGGCGTTTACGTTCTCTATCAGACCGGTCTCCGGGTCAATAAGCAACATCGGGGCGCTGTGGCGCTCGAATGCGTGATAAAACCGCGGGTCACCGCTGGGACTGGTGTCACTCGTTATTGGGTTGTGCTCCTCAAATAGGACAAGTGCCCCGGAGGAATTCCCATCTTCTCTGAGGGCGTTGACGCGAGCGGTGTATCGTTGCTGGGTCGTTCCGTTTTTGAGAACAACCGGTATGCGGTCCGTTACAGTGGTCTTACTTCCCTGGGTACAGATGCCTGTAACCGCCTCTTCAAGCGCTGTGTAGCCAGAACTGGTTGTTTCTTCTATGGTTCGCCAGTCGTTCCCAATCAGCGTCTCCTTACTTGTATCACAGAGCGCACAGTATCTATCTGTAATATGGGTGATATTCCCATCGCTATCCACAGCGAACGCAGGATATGGTATCGATTGAATGATGGTTTCTGGGGAACTGGTCGGCACTGCTGGAGTTTTCCTGTGCATAGGTAAAAACTGAGCGCCAATTTTCCAGACCCAATAACGAAAACCGGTTGCCTTTATTGTCGGCTCACATACATCCATTCGTGGAACTGCACATCAGATACGAAGGGGACGACGACCCTGACAAATGCACTGCTCGGCGACTTGCCAAATTCGACTACGCCAGGTTACACTCATCTGCCCGGGCAACCCCATACGGCATCGTCCTCAACCCGTTTGCAGAGCAGGCCCTCTCTCCGGCGGATCGGGCGGAAACGGACCGCCTTGTTGCGCTTGATTGTTCGTGGGAAACCGCGAAACAGGAAGCGTTCGACCTCGCTGGCGTACATCGGGCACTTCCCTTTCTCGTCGCCAGTAATCCCGTTAATTACGGGACGCCGTTTCAACTCAACACGCTCGAAGCCCTCGCGGGCGCGCTCGTCATCCTGGGTGAGCGCGAGCAGGCAGAAGAGATTTGCTCGACAGTTCGCTGGGGCGAGACGTTCCTTGAATTAAATGCCGAACCGCTCCGACGGTACAGCGAGTGTACGGATTCGAGCGAAGTCGTCGGGATTCAGGAGGAGTACCTGGCTGCTGAGAAGTGATACTCTTTTTAACTCTGTTGCTGTTTTTAGGATTGCCTAAAAATCGATGGGTATATATTATTTAGGGCAGCCTAAAAATAAGTATATGAAAGAAGATTCACGGCGAGACGACCAGGTGGGGACGGCAGGGCGACGGAGATTTCTCGCAGTAACCGGTCTCGCGGCCGCAAGCATGGTGGGCCTCGCTGGCTGTCTGGGTGATAGCCGCACGTCTGACCCCGTTGCTGCAGAGGAGCCGATGGGAACAGCAGTCAGTGGGGAGACCCTCTCCTGGGATGACCTCGGTGACCTCGAAGGCACTGTCACAATCTACTCTGGCCGAACAAGCGACCAGATTGAGCCGGTGTTCCATGCACTCGAAGACGAGTACGACGACCTGACGGTCGAAGTCGACTGGGGCGGCAACGACGACCAGGTGAACCAGCTTATCGAGGAAGGGGACTCCCCACAGGCTGACCTCATGTATTCGCAGGACCCCGGTGCGCTCGGTGCACTCCACGATGAGGGGCTGCTTCAGGCACTTCCAGAGGATATTGTCGATGCCGTTCCCGAAAGTTACCGTGAGCCAGATGGCTACTGGACTGGCGTGACTGGTCGGGTTCGGTCAGTCATGTACAACCGCGAGCGCCTTGTCGAGGAAACCGCGTTCGAAAGCGGTGATGAACTCCCAACCGATATTCTCGACTATGCGACGGACGAGCGACTACAGGGTATCATCTCGACGCGACCGAACTCGGGAACGTTCCGTGGGTTCATTCAGGCCATGGTCGAACGGAAAGGTGAGGATACCACACGTCAGTGGGTGAATGATATGGCCAACCAACAGGAGGCACAGCTCTTCACTGGTGGCTCCGACCAGGCCGAAGACATCAACCGCGGTGGTGATGACGACCCAATCGTTGCACTTGGCAACAGCTACTATGCGGCTCGTATCGTCAACGAGGACCCCGATGCGCCGATTCGCGTGACTTTCACGGAAGGCGACGCCGGGTCGCTGTTCAGTATCGCAGGTGTCGGCATCACACAGCAAACCGGTGACCCCGAACTCGTCGGCGAATTCATCCGTCATCTGCTCGCCGAGGAGGGACAGGAGCTCATGATGGAGGCAAACGGCGAGTATCCGGTCGTCGAGGGTGTGGAGTACGTTGGAGACCTTCCCGACCTCGAAGAACTCAACCCACCGACGTTCGACATCAGTCAGTTCGATATGGAGCTACAGGAGGCCGCTGACCTCATCGTCGACGAGGGAATGGAGGTCTGAACTGCCGTTTATTGCTCTACACTGATACGGTCGGCAGCTTCTTCGGAGCTAACGTGCGTATCAACGAGTTCAAAGGCGGCGACCGCAAATCATCGGGATAGCAGAGGCGTATTGCCGAATCGATTATGAGACAACTATCGAACACACTCCGTCTCGGAGACCACCTTCGGGAGTCAGTGAAGCGATTTCGACAGGCTGACCGCTCGACACAGGTGCTGGCTATCGCAAGCGGCATCGTCGCGTTTCTCGTCGTCCTCCCGATGTTCTGGTTGGTCTTTCGGGCATTGGAGGTCGAGCCGACGCGTGCTTACAGCCTTGTCGTCTCGTGGGGAACGGCCGAGATTATACTCAACAGTATTGCGTTGATGCTGGCAGTGACGCTGTTTTCTATTCTGCTTGGCGTTCCGCTTGCCTTCCTGACGACGCGAACTGATCTGCCATTCCCTCGCTTCTGGACCGTGGTTGCCGCACTCCCGCTCGTCATCCCGAGCTATATCGGGGCAATTGCCTTCGTTGGCATGTTCGGCTCCGGCGGCGAAGTCGAATCAGTATTCGGTATGGCTATCCCGCGCATTGACGGCCTCTCGGGGGCCATCTTCATTATCACACTGTATACGTACCCCTACGTCTTTCTCACGACGAGAGCGGCGCTGCTCTCGATGGACGCCTCGTTGACCGATGCAGCACGGACGCT
>SL_4KL_010_BRINEDRAFT_10001693_pt1 | contig 12261 bp, 10 predicted proteins | sample SodLak_010_BRINE_2_FD_10664 | JGI IMG/M metagenome (IMG submission 10664) | reverse complement strand
GTTCACTACCGACCTGTGTGAGACAGTCGAGACAGCCGCGCGGACGATCCTCATCAACGCACAGAACGCGGGCGTGGACGTTCCGCGCGAACCAGAACGGACGCTCCCACCATTGGACGACGATGCTGGAGAAACAGGGCCAGACGATCAAACGATTTTGCAGGAAGCAAAGAAGGTCACCGACCACGTCAGTCGCGTTGTCTTCCCAGCGTTCTCACTGGATCGCGGCGACGGCTGTGAGATCCACGAAAACGCCTACTGGGACTTCCAGACCTACCTCGGCCTCCGGGAGAATCTCGCCGCCAACGAGGGCGCTCGAAGCTTCATCCATGAGTCCACTCGTGATCGAACACCGTTGGGGCATGCGCATCGCGATCACATTCGTGACTTCTCGATTCCAGAGATCCGCGAAATGTACCGACACGCCGTCGACCGGCTATTAGACGAGGTTGCAGAGACTCAGGAGTTCTATCGTGCCGGAATCGTCGCAATCGATATAACGGAAGATGACCCGTTTACTGGCGAGAGAACTGGTCACGAGGACGAAATCATCGGCACGAAAGAAAAGAACGACGAGTATGCCTACCAGTGGGCCACGGTACAGTTGGTCGGGAACGCCGTCCCAATCGTCTTGGATGCACGGCCCGTCCGGCGTGGAGAGACACGCACGGAGATCGTTCGAGACCTGCTGAACTCGGCACAAGATTTGGTTCACGTTGACAACGTGCTGATGGACCGCGAGTTCGACAGCCAGCAGATTCTGGAGATGATCAGCCAGCGTGGCCTCTCCTACGTCGTTCCCAAGCGGATGCAGACCAGCGAAAAAGCACAGGCAAAACGCCTTCTTCGACGTGGCCAGGACCGCTACGAGACTGACCGGAAGCTGTACCTCGGGAACAACGAGTGGCACGAGACGACGCTGATCTATCGTCAGAAAGAGAACGCCGAGCACGACGATCACCGACAGTATTCGGTGTTCATGGCGAACAGGGGGAGTGGATTCCTCTCCGAATACGGCTATCGCTGGCAGATTGAGAGCGGCTACAAGTCGATCAAGCGGTTCATGGCTGCGACAACCTCGAAGAATTTCGTCCTGCGGTTCTTCTACTTCGCGTTCGCGTGTCTCCTGTACTCGATCTGGCGAGCGGTTGATCTGCTCGTCCAGGTTGCGTTGACCGGTGAATACGAACACTCGCCGATTGTGACCGCTGATAACACGCTCACACTGGTGAAGAAAAAGACTGGCATCGGCTAGAAAACCACCCAATTCGGTCAAGCGCCGATTTTTTGAGTGGCAACGCTGGAAAGCGTCTCGGGAAACTGCCGAAGTGATTAATTCAGAGACAAGAACTCCCGATTGCGAGTCGATTTGAATTGGATTCCATCCACTGATTCGCCAGATACCACGCATTCCAGACCCGCTATAGCCGGTCTAGTCTCAACTTCCAATCTCGCGCAGTAGTTGAGACTGGTTGTCTCAATGCATATGACCCCATTGCCTCGTCGTATTTGAAATAGATGACTGCATCAGTCGGTCAGTAGCTCTGTTTATCACACGTATCCCGTATTATATCGGTGACTACTCGTCAGTGAGGGCAGAGACAACGTCCGTCACTGAAAACAAGTGGACATCTGATCGCGTTGCTGTTATTTCTTCCAGCGCCTCAGTGAAGCCGGACCGACTGAACAGGCAATAGTGCCGTGTCACATCCGGTTCGTTCGGCGGTGTCCACTCGATGCGAGCGGTTCGTTCTTCGACATCATCCAAGTGGCCAGGGTGCATCGGAGTTGACTCGAACTTCGCTTCACCAGCCACGATGCGCCCAGTGTGGTCAAGACCGACCACATCTAACTCGCCGCTTGAGTCCCACCATCCGCCGATCCGATTGAACGACGCTTCTGGGAAGAGAACCGGGAGTGCATCTCGGCACACGTCCTCGAAGACCCGCCCGACATAGGCTGGAAACGCAGGCCGAATCTGCTCTGTAAATGGATCGTCACTGGTTATATGCTGTGGGTTCTTGCCGTACAGGAACCGGAACCAGAACCGGAACAGCGGCTCCGTAATTCGATACCGTTTCGGTCTCGACGTTTCCTCTGTTACTGGCTGATCTTCCTTGATCAGCCGGAGTTGCTTGAGTCGTTCAGCATACCGCCAGACACCACGTGAGTCGTCGAACCCGGCGTACGCGGCAATACTACCGGTTTCACGCTTTCCATCAGCGATTGCCCGGAGAATGCTCATGTATCGCTCCGGTTTGCGCACACTCTCGGTGTGGAGAAGCGTCTCCGGTTCACCGTGGAGTCGGCCATGTTGACTGATGATATGCCGATTGACATTCGTAGCGAGGGAGTCATCAGGTGAAATGATCTGAAGATAGAAGGGCGTCCCACCGAATATACTCCAGCTTTCGAGTATTCCAGTGGGGTCATCCGCATCTGCCGGATAGTAGGGGGCTGCATCCCCGAGAGAAAGCGGAGAGAGATCCAATCGGACTGTGTCTCGGTTGTACAGCGGAGCATCTTGTTCGGTGATCTTGTTGGTCATAATGCTAATCGAAGAGCCGACGAGCACGAGCGTCATCCCAGTCTGTTCGAGTTCCGTGTCCCAGATACGTTGGAATTTCGTGGGGACACTACTGTCAGCCTCGACGAGGAACGGCCACTCGTCGACGACGACCGTGGCGTCCTGATCACCAAGGTAGCCAAGAAGTGCTTCCCAGTCTTCTCGAATGCGCTCGACCCCCGGGTACGCTGTTTGCGCTGCCTGAATGAAGTCACTGATCTGGACCGCCGCTGTGTCTCGTGTTGCCTGATAGTAGACGGAACCGTGTTCAGGAAGCGATTCGCGAACCAGTGCTGATTTGCCGATCCGTCTCCGCCCCAGAATCACGACAAACTCGGCAGTATCGCTCTCGTATACTCGTTCAAGTCGGGAGAGTTCCTCAACTCTGTTCACGAATGACGGGGGCATACGCGGCAGTTCATCCGCCAAAATCATAAACACTCCGATAGCTGAACACGATTTGTCTGAACACGATTTGTCTGAATACAGTTTGCGTAGTTTGCAATAGTCTGTGAATGCGGGGAAGCCAACATCCCATCGTGGCTGGGAGTTGTAACTCTCACCGGACCGTCTTTCGACGGAGTGCGTCTCGATTGTCCCCTGAATGACCGGTATACGACTCGCTACCGTTGTCTGATCGACCCTCGCTTGTCGTGAACGGGGTATCCGCATCATCTCAAACCCCGGCTCTCCATTCCCTTGAGTTACTGTAGATTGACACGATAATGAACTATTCTGGCCAGAAATAAAGGTCAGAATTTCGCGACAGTAGTTGAGACTGGTTGTCTCAATGCATATGACCCCATTGCCTCGTCGTATTTGAAATAGATGACTGCATCAGTCGGTCGGTAGCTCTGTAAACTGAACACTTTCGGCCAGAATGTTTGAGTACCTGTGATCTGGATTACAAATCAGGTGTTTTAGTACAAGACTCCAGTGCTAATTTATACACCAAATAACCGGGATTGTTCGGATGTTACTCTCGAAATGTCCAGTTGGTCCCACCAGGTTTGAATGATTCATTGGGATTTAATTTGCTATACAGCGAGACAGCCCTGTCAGCTTCTTCTTCAGCAATATCATAATACATTACAAGCATCGCTGCAATACCCGGCTTCGTTGGCCTTGCTTTTTCATGGTAGTCATAATCGTCGGTTCTTGTGCGTTTGAAATACGTGAACAAGACTGGGATTGTCCTGAGCATATATTTCGCTGTCTGTTCAACATCGAGTTCATCAGGAATGTAGTAGACAACTGTCTCGTATTTCTCGAACAGCATCGCTGGTTGGACTTCTGTCAAATCACAGCCGCGAATAGTGGCTGCATCTGTCTGGCTGATTTCTTGGTGTACCTCTGTCGGATCCCTGATAACCCGCGTACTCTTGAATGGATAGCGGAACGCTTTGATATCGTTGCAGTGTTTTCCATGAGTGTGTACATCATGCAGTACGGGAAGCGGGACTGGTGGGATCCATCCTTTAGATGTCAATGTTGCTTGTGGTGTGAAGACCTCTGTTCCACTCTCTTCAGTAATATAATAATATGTTCTGATAGCTGCTGGTCGCTCCACATCATCTGGAACTGACCGCCGTTTGAGTGGTGTCGTATGGAGTATATTTGATAATTCTTTGTCCATGTCTGAGGCTGACTTCTTTCTGCATATAGGGTTCTGTCTGGAAACTTGTTACTGACGAGTCTGACACACTGATTCAAAATCCACACGGGATCCGAATCTTAAATCGCGAACTATCCAGACCACCACACTACATTATTCATCGTTGCTGCTTCCATATTGTATGTAGACCAATATGATATAGAGTTTGGTAGATATCCACTCATTGGTCACTCTGCCAATGACGTTGGTCATTAATGCGTGGGCTGTTCTTGTGGGAAAGAATCCCTGTTTGATCCTGTAGATGACTGGTGTCTCAATGCATATGGGATCATTGTTTCATTCTGTTCGAAATATATTGACTGCTTGTCGTTGCGATATGTACTGATCGTTGAGAAACCATCTGATAAAAATGGGATCCGTACTGGCTGCAAGATAGAGAGCACGCATCTGGCACGGGAAATGACCACACTGTGGTGTTAAAAACCAAGCTTCTCTTCGATCAGCACGAGTTCAGTTCGTTCATTCTCTTTCTCGTGTTCGTAGATTAGTGTCTTCCCGATAACGCTTCGATGGTTGGCAAAAGTCTCGGGAAACTGTCGAAGTGATTAATAGAGTAACAAGAGTGTCGGGTTGGGCGTCGGTTCAACTCACTTCCGCAGTACTAATTTTGCCCATTTCGTGCATCACATTCCCTCTATAGCTGGTCTAGTCTCAACTTCCATACTGATTCGCTCTTGAAGTACCGGAATTGCCAATTGTGGTGCCGTAGTTGCGTGCAATGTCCTCAAGCTCCGAGACAGTTGCCTGGAACTGCCTGTAACAGAGCAGGGTTCGTCACATCCCCAGTGCACTGATAACGTCGAGTGTCACTTCGTCGTGTTCGAAAAGATCACCGCCATGTTCGTCAGCAAATACTTCAGCGTCGTCTGCCGCAGAAAAGCCGATTAATGACGAACCCATTGCCCCCTCGACATCGCTATCAACGACGAAAGTCAACTCATCCAATTCGGTGAACGCATCTGCCTCCAGATGCGCACTAATCTCCGTCGCACCGTCATCTTCGGAGAGTTCGTACTCGAGGTCGGTGTAGTCAGTTGCGTATGAGACAACTGGCTCGTAGTCGAGTTCTTCCTGTTCGAGTGTGAATGCGTATGTGCACCTCGTACTACAGAACCACGCGACCCCATCATCGCGGTCGTCTGAGAGATCTGCCGGGGTATCATCGAGATAGAACGATTGTCCAGCAGGGCCCGCATGCATCTCAATTCTCATATCACAGTTATCACACACCTGCCCGTCATCGAGGGCGACGGGGCGAGGGCCATCGTCTTCTCCATCGAGACAGCCCGCGAGCACTCCAAAACTGCCGACTGCAATTGTCGTCAGTGCTGTTCGTCGAGTCAGTGTGCTAGCAGCGTCGCTCTCTTTTCCCATGTCTGGAAAAGAAATGCTGTACCCGTATATTCGATCTGGTGCAAATCTCGAAATAGCGTAGCAGCACGTCTCGAACCGGCATTTTCCCATATCCCGTCATTATTTTATTCTGTGAATTTTTCGATCCAAACCAGCAGGTCGTCTGTACCAATAAACCCCTCTGCGCGACGGTCGACTGGTTCCCGGTCAACGAAAAGAACGAACAGTGGGACACTCTGAACTTGGTAGCGGTCAATGAGCGGTGGGTCGTCACGGGGGTTGATCATTGCCACAGGCACCTCTCCTTCTCGGGCGACGTTCCCGAGAACAGGTACCATGCTCTGGCAGATACCACACCCTCTTGTATAAAACTCAACCAACACAGCGCGCTGCTCCGAGAGAAGTTCGTCCAGATCGGATTCGTCGGTAAGCTGAAGAGGTCGCCCAGTATCTGATGAGGGCACAATTTAAAACAAGTGATCTGAAAATAAAAGTCCGGTGCTATACCCATTGGAACAGAGCGGTTTGGGGTATTGAGTGGGCCAACACGACCAATGTGCCGCCGGAGATTCCCATCTGATGGGAACGGGAACTGGCAAAAAAATAACACGCCGAAAAATAGGATATCGATGTACGACAATCATTCGTCTTCAGTTAATACTGTCAGTAATACCCCACAGCATCATATTCCGTCCAGGTTCGACACTCTCACGCCGGCTCTAGCGAGAAAATAGCGCTTTCGAGGGATTCCCATCGTTCGATATCAGCAACACAAGTGTCTGAGCCGTTATTTCTCTTGGTTCTAATACTCTTGAACATGATTTAGAACTAATTATTACTGATGGGCTTAAGTGAAGACGAATGGTACGACGATATACTGACTCCGACTGATGGAAGCGATTCGATTGAGGCAATTCTTGATCATACCAGCGAGGTAGCGAGTGGCCGTGGTGCAACGTTACACGTGCTTTATGTAATCGATGACAGAGCGCTTTTGACACTCGATGAGGTGATGAAAGACGATGTGGTCGAGGACCTCCGACAGAAAGGTGAAGCTGCCGTTGACGCAGCTGCGAACATACTCGAAAATTCGGGTTTAGCGGTCGAGGCGGCGATTGAGAAAGGAAAACCAGCCGACGAGATACTGAATTATATCGGTTCGAACGAAGTTGATCTGGTCACGATGGGGACACGCGCTGGCTCATACTGACGGCTGTCAGAAACTGAGTGATCTCGCCACCCCGGTGTGGCGAGGAAACTCACGAATTTACAGCCGTCAGTATCACAAACGGATAATCTACTCGGCAGTACGGCACAAAAGCTCGTGACGAACGCCTCCACGCCTGTTTTCACAGTTAACGTCGCCGATCAATGACCCGTACTATTAGGTGAAAATACCTGATATATTTGCGATCAGGAACGGGCGACAGCTACTTTCGTAACAGCGAGTGAGCCTATTCCCCAGACGAGGAGACCGATGAGACTGGGGATTGGTGCGGCTGTCTGTGGCCCTGTTCCAGTCGTTACAACGACGCTCGTTTCGAGGACCAGACCACGATACGCACTAAGTGGGCTAAAGGCAAGTGATGTCACAAGCGTCGAGTCTCCGAGGTACCCCAGCGAAAACCCAGAGACGATAGCGAGATCAAGCGCAACGACAAGAATGACAAGTGTCACCCCTGCGCCGACGACTGCGTTTCGCGCTGTTTCGACGAGAGCAGATACGGCGATAACGACAGCAAGCACCACCAGTGCAAACAGCACGGTCAACACAACCATCCGCATATATAGTCCCAGTGAATCTGAACCCGTGTGTGCGGCGTAGCCGGGAAGCTGTGGAGCTGGTGTGCCAGCTATCAAGATGATAAGAAAGAGTAGCGGGAGTGCAATAGCACCAACGAGTCCAATTGCTTTCCCGATGTAGACACCGAGTACGAACTGCCAGGGAGTGACTGGATAGGTCTGCAAAACGTCGAGTTCACCCCGCTGTTTATCGCTGAAAATTGCGTTGTATCCGAACATGACCGCCAGTACTGGGACCAGAAACTGAAGCGGCACGAGAAGGTCAATAATCGCTGCCACGTAGCCAGTCTGGGTTCCGCTACCTAACAGCACAACACCGAACAAGATCACGGTGAGAAAGAACGTAAGAATGGCATACATGGGTGTGAGAATCGCAGTCGACAGCTCACGGTGTGCAAACGACGCGACGATCTCGAGTGCTCCCGGCTGAATGCCATCACGGTCGGCAGTGGGTTGGCTCCTCTCGCCAGCGTTGGCTTCGTCGCCTGGTGATTTGACTGCTGTGTCGCCTGTTCCGTCGATCTGGTCACCCATGTTGTGCCCCCCGGACTCGCACGGTCCCTGCTTCAGTCGCGGTTGACGATTTAAACACCTCGAGGAGCGATTCAACACCGAATTCAGCGGTTATCTGCGCTGGTGGGCCGGTTTCGATGAGTGTTCCATCATCCAGCAATGCGATTTCGTCGGCAGTTCGTTCGACGAGTGCAAGATCGTGTGAGCTAAGCAAAACCGCCGTTCCTGACTCGGCCAGATCACCGAGAACATCGAAAATGTGGACACTCATCTCCGGGTCCAGCCCGCTTGCAGGCTCGTCGAGTATAATCACGGGTGGATCACCAAGCGTCGCCTGTGCGATCCCAACCAGTCTCGTCATGCCACCCGAGAGGGCTGAGACGTCACGGTCAGCAGCGTCTGCGAGACCAACACGTTCCAGTTTGGCCATCGCATCAGCTCTAGTTTCACCGACCAGTGCGGCGTAAAATGTGAGTGTCTCTGCGACTGTCTGCCCTGGCCGAAACGCCGGTCGTTGCGGGAGATATCCAATCTGTCGCGTTGTTTCGGGCCCTTCGTAGGTGATTTCTCCGCCGGTTGGTTCGTAAATACCAGCGAGAGAGTGAATCAGTGTTGTTTTTCCTGCACCATTTGGCCCAAGAAGTGCCGTGACCTCGCCAGCATCGATTGTCAGCGAGACGTTCTCGAAAATGGTCACGGGCCCATACGAATGTTCAACCGCTGTTGCTCGTAGTATTGTATTTTTAGTCATGTTCTGCTTTTTATTACTCTTTCTGTCACTCTCGGTTAGCAACCTAGTTGTCACTCGATGCTACTGTCCTTCGCCACAGGTGGGCTCTAGCGACGTTTTGTTCTGCTGTTCGAACCACTCGGTATTGGCAGGCTCACAGCGTGGCGCTCTGTCGATTATTTCACCGTCGCGCATTCCGGACATGGTCTCTTCGAAACCACTAACTGCCGCGAGAGCGGGCGCTTGGGCGATTGTCGATGTCCCATCAGTTCGGTGGAGTTGGGCGTCGACTTCGTCAGTCGGTGTATATTGCCGGTCGAGAACGGTTCCATCGGTTTTTCCAACTGCACCTTCCCAGTAATTGCCGACGCCATCGTGTGTCCAGATTTGCACTGGACCCATACTCTGAGTGACGTGCTGTTCGTTGCTCACGAAGTCGTTTTGGGTGACCCGGTTCGTCGGTAGCAACGACCACGATGTCGCACCAACTTCGTTCTCTGCGATAACGTTTCGCTCGTATATCGACGAATCGCTTTCGATGCGCAAGCCGATGTCATTTCTGATCAGCTTGTTATCAGCAACGTACGAATCGGTTCCACCGATATCAATCCCGGTCGATGATTGCTGAATATTGTTGCCTACGAGGCCATTTTTTTCTGGACCAGTCATGACGAAGATACCAGCACTGTCCTGCTCTGTGATTTCGTTGTCTGCAACCAGTGCATTTGAGGTATGCATCAGATGCACACCCATGCGATTATCGGTCATGGTGTTGTTCCGGATTACAGCATCATCCGAACGGTGGGTATAGACGCCATCTAGCCCCTGCTCGAACGATGAGTTCTCGATGACACCAGGTGACCGCATCGCCACGACACCCATGTGTGCGTCAATTTGGTCTGCGTTTCCAACAACAGTCGAATTTCTAACGACGGTGTTTGGACTATCACGGAGCATAACTCCGCTTGCAGGCGTGTATATTGTCACCTCCTCAACTAGCGTCTGATTGGCTTCGTCAACTGCAATGCCTGCATCACCACGAGCATAAGCATCTTCGATTGTGGCATCCCACACGTCATCATCCTCCTCGGTCACGCTCTCATCGTCGGTGCCGTGATCATGTCCTTGGTCATCAGTCTCAACGTAGCCCTCGGTCGCAGCGGATCCGGGTGTCTCGCTGCCGACACCGCTTATCCGCACGTTCGATATAGCAGCTCTGTCAGCCGTCACGCGCACGACTGTTCCGTTTCCATCTCCCGTAATCTGGGCATTTCCAGCTCCCTCGACCGTGATTGGTCTGTCAATCTCTATTTCCTCGGTATACAGACCATCAGGGACGACGACCGTTGAGTTTGGAGGGGCAGTTTCGATACCCTCCTGTATTGTCTCGACGTCTTCTCCCACGACAGTACGTTCTGGTCGGTCCAGTAACGTGGTTGCTTCATCGACGAGGTGGTCCGCTGTACGGTGTTGCTCTGCCGTTCGGTCACGGACTGTTGTTGCATCGTCGATCTCGAATGAGGTGTCTACCACTTCACTCCACGTGAGGACCTCACCGCCGTATCGATCACTGAATGAATTTGCCTGCTCTTCATTTGTAAATGGAATAACCGTTTCGCCTGCTGGTGTTGTCGCCCCACTTCCGGCTACATATATTGCCTCCTCTGCGTCATGCCAGTCTGTTGTCTCATCCAGCGTCGGGTATCCCTCCTCCGTCAATGTGACCGATTCATCGTAGACCGTTACATACACCATCGCTGGATAGCCGAATTGCTGTTCGTGAGCAGGCTCATCTTGGTCATGTATGAATTGTTCGACGCCATAATATCCCACCACGTACGGATACTGTGAGTAAAACACCTGAGCACGTGGCAACTCGACTGATTCGTCCTCAGAATCGAGTCGGAGCTCATCTTCGAGTGTGAGCCCTACGGTAACGGTATCGTCAAAATCGACCGGCTCGGGTGTTGTATCTTCAAAACCGATGACAAATAAGCCAGCGATTCCTCCCAGCATGAGTACTGTGATGAGTATCACCGGTATCAGTCGTATTCTGCTCACACTCCTATCTTCCAACAGCGTAATAATGTATAATCTGGTGCATACGTCGAAAAACTAAACACGGTATTGCATACTTCTTATATAACAGTGTGGGTAGATTGCGGGATTCATCGGCGGTCGAGGCGGATACCCCGACCCTTGAGGTCGGGGAGGAAGCCGACACTCGATGACACAAACCACGCCCGAAAGCAAGTCTGACTCCTCCATCTGAATAAATACTAATAAGTATATTCAGATACATTAATGAAGTATGGAGGTTGTTCGGAACATCCAAGTCAAACTCGACGTTTCCGACGAGGACTCCGAAGTCCTCGATGAAACGTTCGAGCAATTCCAACAAGCGGCGCAACACGTCGCTGACCACGGATGGGACGACAACCCCTAGAACATCACGGACACGAAGAACACGCTCCACGAGGAGACGTATTCTGACGTTCGTGAGAAACTCACTCTACAATCCAGTCTCGTCCAATCCGCGAGAAACCTCGCGGCCACCGCACTCGGAAACTGCAAAGACCGTAAATTCGACGGTGAGAAGGCGAGCAAGCCCGAGTTCAAAGGCACAGTTGTCGTGTACAACGGTCGCACCATAACGTACAACGACGATTCAGTATCCCTCGCCACAACGGACAAGCGCGTGACCGCTGAGTACGTCACGCCCGTCAACGAGAACGGAACGCCGTTCGCGGACTACTGGACGGATGAATGGGAGAAAGCCGAAGCAACGCTCCACAAGCGCGATGGAACGTACTACCTCCACGTCGCCGTGAAGAAAAACGTTGACCCCTCTTGCGATGAAGAATCCGAGAACGGAGTGGTTCTCGGTGTAGACTTGAACGTGGACGGATACGTCGCCGTCACCAGTACGGGAGCGTTCCTCGGGAACGCAGACTCCCTCAATCACCGCCGCGACGAATACGAGCGTCGGCGCGGCAACCTGCAACGGACAGGGACTCGTTCCGCTCACCTTGCCATCAAGAGCGTCGGCAGTCGGTTCGCTCGCTGGAGCGCGGACTACTTGCACCGCATCTCGAAAGCACTCGTCCAAGAAGCCATCGAGAATGAGTGTACAGCGATTGCGTTCGAGAACCTGAAACATATCAGGAAGCGCATCTCGAACGCCTCCAAGTTCCAGCAGTGGGCGTTCAAGGAACTGCAACGCCACGTCGAATACAAGGCCGAAGAACACGGTATCGACGTGGATGGCGTGAATCCTGCATACACGTCTCAACGGTGTAGCCACGGCGAATGTGGGTTCACGCATGAGGATAACCGAGATGGTGACGAGTTCGAGTGCTTGAAGTGCGGGAAGCAGTTGCACAGCGATTACAACGCCGCTCGAAACGTTGGGTGGCGTCTTGTTCAGCACTGGCTCAAGTCTGGTGCTGGACGAGCCACGAGTCAACTGGCTCTGAAGTCAGGGACAGTGAACGCGAACGGTCGGTTCCGACCTACTGCGCTTCGCAGTTAGAGCGGGAGTCCACTGACAAGCCTCGGGGTCGTACGGAAATCTTCGATTTCCGTGATGACGAGACGCTCCGCGTCTCGAACCACTTGACC
>SL_4KL_010_BRINEDRAFT_10001692_pt1 | contig 12263 bp, 20 predicted proteins | sample SodLak_010_BRINE_2_FD_10664 | JGI IMG/M metagenome (IMG submission 10664) | reverse complement strand
AACATTAATGTGAATATAGGTAAGTATACAAGTAACCCTGTAATTCCTTCTTCAAATAAATCTTCATATGATTCAAATTTCGGTACATCTTCACCGTTAATTACCGATTCAATTAATTCAATTCTGTATCCAATAAGTATAAAGAGAGGAATAAGAAATGGTGATAGTAATATTGATGCGATACCGTGAATTGAAGAACCATATTTTGATTTTTTATTTGAAAAAGGATATTTTAAAGCATATTCAATATTATTTAAATTATCAGATATTAAATCTTTCATATATTTAATACATTTATCTTCGTTATTAAAACTATATCCTCTTTCAAATAAGAAAATATATAGGGTATATTGTAGGTACATTTATATATGAGGAATAAATCTCAAGAAAAAAATCAACAAGGTTTAGTTTTTAGACCATATAATCCAAAAAATATACAAAAATCTATCCGTTATAAGACATGGAAAGCAACGGTAGGAAATGCTCATTTGACTTTATTAATAAATGAAACACGGAATGGATGTAGATATGATTTAAGTGTACATTCCCGGCGTAAAGTTCCTGATGGAATTAACGTTTCTGCATTACCAGAAGGTACAGCATCTTCATTCGAAAAAGCAAAACAAAAAGTAAAGAGTGAATTTAACGTTCATCACGTATTTCCTAAAGCAGATATACCACGTTCGTCTACACTACAAATAAAATTTTCAAATAAACAAGTACAAGATGGTTATTTCTAACTTGTTTCTTCCATCAAATTCATTATCCATTGTGTGAACGCATCACTGTGAGCATCTGTTTTTTCTTCCCCAATAAATGGTGAAATCATGTTACCAGCCATAAGTAAAGTAAAATCTAAGTCTTTCGCATCATATATTGGCTGTAACTCGTATGTATTGTGTCCATTATACACAGTTGAAGTTCTTTCAATTAATCCTTCGCCTTCTAATTTTTTAACGATTCTAGACCCCTTTCTTGAACTTATCTCTAATTCTTTCCAGAAATCACTTTGATAAGTTTTATTAGCTGAATTTCTAATTAATTCTAAACCTTCCTTTTCTTTTTCTTTTAATTCAATTTCTTCTGATTTTGATTTGGATTGGGGCATCATTACAAATGTATATTCTTTAAAGAAGTATATAAGTTCATTTTAAAATAATATGAATAGATGAAGTAAATTTATGTATTTTAAATGTCGAAAATTATAAGTATTTATCCATTTAATATATTATTGTGCTGGTAGTCCAGTTCGGTTAAGACATGGTTCAAAATATATCTCATATACTTTCTACCAGAACCAGACAGAGGTTCAAATCCTCTCCAGCACATAATGTTAGAAAGCTTGCCAAACAGACCACTATATTTACACGAAGTAAAATCATTAAAAGATAATTCGAATAAAATAAATAATTCAGAGGCTTTATTTTATGAACAAGATAATATAAATGGCGTTGTTTGTTTCTTTATGAACATATCTGATACTGGTTATATTATAGTTTTTAATTCAGATGAGTCTGAATGGATTAAATTATCACATTTCAACGATACAGAATCAAATAAAGAATATGATGAAGGTACAGATTCTATTTTAGATTGGATGAATGAAAATTATGAAGACTATGGAGTATATGGTATGCAAAATAAAGAAATGTAATTCATATTAGATACGGAATAGTTATTTAGTTTAATATATATTATAATAGTATATGTGGTTTAATATTAATCCAATAATCATGGAATCAGATATACAAGATATAATTGAATTATCTATTACTGATTTTTTAGATATTTCTAACCCGACTATTGAAAAATTAACCGGAGATAATAAACTATCTAATGTATATGTAATTGATAATAAATACCTAATTAAAATTGTAACCCGTCGTCATGTAGAATACCATAGGTTACTAACTATATTTTGGAATGCAAGCTTATCTTATTCGAGGTGTGATAGCTTTTTTGAACCATTTGATAGCCCATATGAGATGGTTAAACAAGAATATATGATGGCAGAGAAAATGAGGGATACAGATATTAAAACGCCAAAACCGATTAATTATGGAGAGTATAGTGATTGTGGCGTAATAATATTAGAATATATTCCAAATGCTATACAATTTGGAGATATAAATACAGATAATTCTATTGATATGGCGCATATGTTATTTTCAGAAGTAAAAAAATTACATGATAAGAATATCGCGCATGGTGATTTACAACAGGACAATATTTTAATCAGCAATGATGAATTATATATTATTGATGCGAATAATATTAATAATAATGTTACAGAATATAAATATTATGATATTGCATCTGTAATTGCAACAGCATCAAAAGTTTTGAATAGTGAAAAATCCATTAATATTGCAAGAAAATATTTTTCTGATGAAAGTATAAAAAAATCCGTTGATTTCATTGATATAATTGCCATTCAATCCGGTCATGATACAAACCGCTCTAAAATAAAAAAGGAAATACAGTCGATTTGAATTATTCTACTTTTATTGTGTTAGCAATTTCATCATACACACTCGTGTCAGAGATGTATTTGCCTATCCACATGTGACGTTCTACAATTTTATCTTTTCCTTTCTGTGTGATTTCATATGAATTTGTACGGTCATCTTTTTTGTTTTTGAGTATTAAACCCATCTCTACAAGTTCATCAAGATTTGGGTATAATCGACCGTGATTAATATTTTGACTGTAATACGATTCTATATTTCTTTTTATCTCTTGTCCAGACGGATTGCTGGCATCAAGGATGATATACAGCAAGTCTCGTTGGAACGCTGTTAAATCTTCCATTGCATATGTCCTAATGAGACTGGTATATATAAGTATAGACAGATTTATCGTTTTAATGAGTCCATAATTTATCAATTTAAAACAAATTCGTTATAGAAGGTGGGGCCTGTGTGGTATGCCCGGACCTCTACCACAAGTAATTGTAAGGCTGAGAAATATATAAACTTGTTGTTATTATCTTACAACGATAAAAGGCGTATCACGTATTAAAAAATAGCATCAAGATTTTCTTCTACAATTTGACTTATGTGTTTTAATTCTTGTTTAGTTGGCTGATGATAATTTGAACGATATGTGATATTCAGTGTTCGGCTTTTAGCTTTATTTCTGTTTTCTTCCTCGATATGAATAGTATAATTAATATTATTAAAATTCCACTTTAAGATTTTAACGCCTTTCCTATCCCCACCAGAATAACTTTCCACACTACCTTGCTTACTCAATTCCTGTCGAAGAAATTTTATCGCCTTACCAAATGTTAAATTTGTCTGACCGACGAAATAATCTTTTTCTATGAATAGGTTTTGTCGTTCTGTTTGCATGTATTAATATACGTTAGGTAACCCTATATTTATTCGGTAATGACGGATAAATTTTTGTGAAGTATCCCGGTGGTCCGTGGCACTCTGCCTAATATATCGTATAGATATATCTCACTGAATGTGAACTATTATAAAAGTAATAATTTAAAAAGCAATTCTAAACGTTTATTTACGCGCGTATTATTGTGTTAGTTCGTTCATCTTATTTTCGATTTGTTTCGCCATCACAAGTCGTCCGGCGGCGAAACCACTATCCGTGTATTCCATTTCGGCTTCAGCCATCTCTTTGTGTGCTTGAATCTCAGCGTATAGAGCTTCAAACGCGGATTGTGGAGTTGGTTCTTGACTATCTACTTCTTCCGTTTCAGTCGGACTATCTTCTGATACGGATTCACGTCCGACAATATGCGTTTCATCTTCTTCATCTAGCGAAATTTCATCGATAAGTGTTTCAGGGTCTTCCCCTTCTGATGCAACTTGTCGTGCTTTTTTCAGCTTCTTCGCGTATTTTGCATACTTATTTTTGATGTCCAAGATTGATGATGGATGGTCTTCAAAGTCAAGGTCTTCGATAATAGCTCGAAGTGTGGAATCAGGGTCATCAGGGTTATCTTCTTCAGCAAGCCGTCGAAGTACGCTTCTTTGCTTCGTTGTGAGATTGCTCCACGAATCCGCACGTTTCTTCTGACGGCGTTCAATACTCTCATCGAGTTTATCCAAGTCAGAACCCAATTCTTTCGCACGTTCCATAATTAGGTGTCCAAATTCATCACGTACAGGCGAAGGATAGCTGATAGAACAACCAACGGATTCTGCAACTTCTCTATTAGTTGCACCGGGGTTGCGTGCGAGATATTCAACAATATCCTTCTTCATATTCGTGATTTTAACGCCATCGTATACATCTGTATCTTGTGCCTGTGCGTTCACCGTCGTACCGCTTGTCTCGGTTGACATACAAAACTATACACTGGAGGTATGTATATAAACCTTTTCATTTCAAATAGTAAAAGTCCTGTAAAACACCGTATTAGGCCCTGATTAACTGTTTTAACATAATATTAATCTGACCATATAGGGTCTTTATAAGGGTATTATGACCTCATTAACTGCTATATTCAAAAGTATTGATATTATTCATCTGCAAAAATGAATCTATTATTGAAAACATGAATAAATACTCTGTAAAAATATTACGTATTCTCTTACGCGGAGAAAGTCAGTATAAATCCGTCTTTATGAATACTAATATATAATTGAAAAAATGGGCGTAGACGGATTTGAACCGCCAACCGCCACGTTATGAGCGTGGTGCTCTGCCTGATTGAGCTATACGCCCGCACTGTACAGCAAGCCGGTGGGGAGATTTGAACTCCCGACTTATTCCTTACAAGGGAATTGCTCTGCCAATCTGAGCTACACCGGCACTTCGTATCATATACAATGAATGCCTTGTTAAAAAGCTTATCGGTTTATTTTTTTAATCAGAATCTTCTTTAAATGTAACTGCTGTACCATATACAAGAACTTCTGATGCTTGTGGTGTAATCGAAGAAGTATCCATTCGAAGATTTATTATTGCATCTGCACCTAATTCTTCTGCTTCTTTTTTTTGCTTCTTGAATAGACTTTTCACGTGATTTTGTAAGTAAATCCGTATATGCTTTTAATTCTCCACCAAAAAAATTACGAATTGATTGCGTTAAATCACGTCCAGCATTTTTTGCTTCCACTGTATTACCTCGCACCATACCTAAAACCTGTTCAACTTCACGACCATCATGCATACCATCCGTATTAACAATTTCAACCATACATTATTATTAATTAGAATAGGTTATATTTTTTATATCTCATTAACTAATATTCATTATCATACGCGTAATATTTTTCATTAATATCTACTGGATTATCTGGATATTCCTGCCGATGAGAATATTTATTAACAACAACATCTCTAAGTTGAACTACTATCCCGTCACTATGTTTCGGTTCGTAAACCCACCCAATGACAAATTCTTCACCATTATCATTATGGATTACAAATCTATCTACTTTATTATTTACTTTGTGAGCTACAATATCATTTGCTCCTTCATGAACATCAACGAGATTTTTCGAATGTAATCCTGCAAAATTTACATCTCCAACTTCGCAATGTAATACGATAGGAACAATTTTATCTTCATTTGTGGCTTTATTTCTAATTTCTTGTGGTATTTCAGGAATTGGTTTGACCATATTAGATAGTATTAATTATTATCCTATAACAATTTTGATTAAGATATTATTCAAACGAAAATTTTCCATCTTCTTGAATTTTTTCTCCATCAATCTCTATATATGAATTCTTACTCATATCTACAATCATATCCATATGTACTGCAGACATATTTTGTTCTCTATTTTTTCCTACATTATCATCATACGCACGACCTATAGCTAAATGAATCGTATCTCCCATTTTTTCATCAAATAGCATATTATATGTAAATTTATCAATTCCTCTATTCATTCCAATACCTAATTCTCCAAGATATTTTGCACCTTCATCTGTATTTAATAATGATTCAAGAATATCTTCATTTTTATCCGCACTATAATTAACAACTTTTCCGTCTTTAAATTCTAAATATACATTTTGTAATTCTCTACCACGCGTGATAAGAGGCATATCAAAAAGAACCGAACCATTAACAGAATCTTTAACCGGGGCTGTAAATACTTCACCTGCAGGCATATTGTGTTTACCATAATCATTTATGGCATTCATTCCATCAATTTTCATTTGTATATCTGTTTTGTCACCACTTACAATTCTAACTTCTTTACCTTTATCTAAAATTTCTTTCATATTTTCTTGGAATTCTTTTTGTTTATCCCAATCATTAATAATAGCATCATAAACAAATTCAGTATATTCTCGTGTAGACATATTAGCTTCTTGTGCATTACCACTACTTGGATATTGTGTTAATACCCATTTTGTGTCAAGACGGGCTTCCCTCATATCTTTATTAATTTTTGAATTTTTCGTGAGAATTTCTGAAGATACATTTCGCAACGATTTTGTGTTCGAATCTGAACGTATGCTAATGGATGCGTCTGCATTTTCCCATAATGCTTTAGAATGTTTTGATTCAATTAGATTATCTTCATCAATAGATTCATAATATTGCCGTGTAGCTTCTGAAAATCTCATTTTTAAATGAGGTACAGCACCAATTTCACCTAACAATTTATATATTTCTTCAACTAAATCTGTAGCTTCTGGACTTGCTGAAATAACTACCATATCTCCTTTTTCAATATTCGTTGAATGGTTAACTAAAATATCTGCATGTTGTGTAATTTTTTTATCCATATATTATATATATGGTTTAATGTATTTAATAGTTATACCGGTTAAAATTAATTATGGAATCCGAAATCGTCATCTTGTAATCTACGTTCAAGGTCTGCAGCATCATATATGTCATAATCATCACAAGAAGCATCTTTTATTAAACCAGATTTGAATAAAGGTCGAATACATTGAACAACTAATTCTTGAACGCCTATCTGATACTCCTCACCATTAGTATAATAATTCTTTAGATTAGTATACAATTGACGGTGTATATTTTCTAATTTTTCTTGATTCATTATAATATCAATCGTCATATGTCTTAATCCAGTTTTTGTTTCTGGATTCCATACATTTAAATATATTTCTTGAAAAGTATAATCATTATCATTATTTTCTGTCATATATACACGTATTCATTTACACCCTAAAATAGTTATTGTTAATATTATGTATAGTGACAGANATAAACAATATTAATATAGGGGATAATGACCTACAATATTATATGGCTCAATTTGTATGTACAAAAGGAGAAAAAGACATAGAATTTTGTATAACAACAGAAAGTGGTGCTGTACATGGAACATCAATACCGTATATTGAAAATTGTCCTTTTTGTGGAGCAGATAAAAAATATATTGAAGTTATAAATCGAAAAGCTACTCATTTTAATTCTTGGGATAAGTAAATTAATAAGTAAATAATAATTAGTGGGTGTGAGCGGATTTGAACCGCCGGTCTTCGCCATGTAAGGGCGATGTCATAGCCAGACTAGACCACACACCCGTTGCGTATAGAATAAGAAGGATTATTATTACTTAATACTTTCGTATTTATGGTCGTGGTGACCACACGATTTTGTCACCGTGGTCAAGAATCCATTTTCGTTCCACCATATGGTCAAGTGTATCTGTAATCATATCTCGTTCGTAGTTATCACCATATCGGTTATGAACATCTTGACGCCTTTTACCCGTAGCATGAGGTTCGAGGTACTCGTGAATCTCAACGGCAAGTTTCATGTTGATTTCTTCTGCGCTCATATTAGTATACACGTGATACACCCTTTTAAATTCTTCTATGTATAGTTATTTATATACTATACAAAGTCACTCTGTTGTACTTGAGATTTATTAAACCGCTTATCATCTTCAAAACCGTGACCTGATGAAATAGCATCTGATAATTTATATTTGTCTTGTTCTGTAAGTCCTTCACCAGATACGACATAATGGTTTCTAATACTGTTATATTCGTATTTATGACCGAACGCGTCGTAACATGCATCTTCAATTTCAGGACTCAGAGAACCATATATAAGAAGACGTGGTACGTTCCATTCTGATTCAATGTCTTTAGGTGCGAATGCAACCAGCGTATTAGAGACATAATCTCCAATAGATTCATGATAATCTTCCTCTTGTTTTTCATTAACAATTTCTAATCCCATATCTTTAAGAATTGTTGAAATCTTATTTACGTTTTCTGTTTGATTAATTCCAGTTATACAGAGTGTAGATTTTCCATCTTCCGTATCTTGATGGTCGTTTTTGATAACATACGCTCGTAGTTCTTCATCATCTGATACACCACCATCAATAGGATATTTAAATAAATCTCCATGGTCAATAAATAGTTGAATAGTCGCACGAACGGTTTCTTTGTCTGGAACTTCATAATCTCTTTGTGGATTCATATATATTATTAATACTTTGTTTAAAATAAAACTTACTATGAGATATTTGGAATTATATTTTAATTTGCAATTATTAATTATATAAATTTTATATATTTGTATATTCAATATTATAGTTAACCGACAAAACTATATACAACAAATATTATTTATAAATATGATAACAAAATTCGAAGTAATTATATCTGTATATTTAATAGGTGGAATAATTAGTATGGTATTTTTATATTATGCTTATTTAATAATTAGCGAAACAAAATTAAATAAATTATCGCCTTAAAATAAAGATTTAAGATGCAGGTGTATTTTCGATACGTTTTTTAGGAATTTGATTAATCTTAGATACAATATCAAAGATTTCTTTCTCCGAAAGTTCCCCATTAGATGTTTTTGTCATCGTCATATATATTATATTTATTTTAGAAGTATTAAAACTATCTATTTCGATGTTGGTTTAAAATATCTTTATTCCATTTTTCAATTAATAATGTTGCATGAAATAACGCATCTTGTAAATCATCACATATTTTTTGTTGTTCTTCGTAATATGTAGACCCAGAGCTACATTCAGGATTTGGTATATATGGGATTACAATGTAAGATGAATTCCATTTTTGAATGGTTATAAAGTGATTATCTAACTTATTTGATTCGATTCGAATAATAGAATTATGTTCTGTATTTGCGAGATACCAATCAACAGGCAGTTCTTTATTTATTTCATCCCAATCATTCATACGTTATGAATATCTATGCTACGGAAACGTATTTAATGTTTGGATTTACATTACAAAATAACTAATGTAAAAAATTAAGTAAATTACATATTATATTCACTCGTTTTCAATTACAATCTGTTCTCCGTCTTCTAACTCAATTTCTTCCGTGCTACCATCTTCTTGAACGATAGTAATGGTAGTTTGTCTTGGTTGCGTTGCTCCCTCATCTGTAATTGGGTCCGTACCAATATCTTCAATATCATCTCCTTGAGCAATATCACCTGCAATAAATGCTCTAGCCGTAGCATCATCAGCTACAGGAATAACTTCATTTGTCTCTGCATCAACGAATGCAATATAGGATACACCACCTCCACCGTCTGGAATGACACGTGTCATCCAGAATAATCCATCATCACGAATAATAGGGAGTGGTTCAACAGGTGTAAATTCATCCCAATCAACTGTTGGTGCTTGTGCTTGGACATAATCTGTAGACCGAATTGGACCTACCATAGCATCATTTCTATCCGCAACATGTCTTTCCCAATCACCTGTTTGTGCATTTTGATAATAGGTTTGGTAAATTCCAGATGAATCTCCTGCAGGTTCCGCTGCAATAAGAAGTGTAAGTTCACGGTCTTCCGTTCTTACAAGATATGGTTGTTCATTTCCATCTCCGGGTGAAGAAGCAACTTCAGGTACATCTTCCTTAAAGAACCATGCATTAATAATTCCATTTTTATAACGCATAGAATCAACATAATATTTCGTAATATCATATGAAACCGCTCTTTGGTCTTCAAGAATGTCATGGTCTTGAACATCATCAACATCAACATACTCAATTTCACCAGTATCTCCATTTACCAGTGCAATACCACCTTCATGTGGAGTTGTAAATGGGAACGGGAATGGAAACCGTGTCTCCATTTGATGTTCTACGTATGGAACAGCAAGATATAGATTATCATTCCTATTGACAACATATGCTTCATCTTCTTTATAATCTACACCGAATCTCTCTTTACGAAGTTCAAAGAAGACATTATCACCCATAAAGTCTCCTACGCCGGGGACAATTTCTTGTTCATGCGTTTCTACATTTGCACTCGTTTGCGTCATATCTACTGTAACGGCACCAGCTTGATGAATAGCCCAACGATTTGCTAGCCCTTCAGGTTCAATATTATATGTCCATGACATACTTTCATCTTCATTAATTGTAATATCTCCTTGTGAAAGTTTGTGACGTTCAAATTGAAGCCGATTTTGTGCATAAGTATCTCCAACTTCTTGTGGAAGCAATCGGACATCATCACTTGCTGTTTGTTTCATATCATCAACTTCATCGAAATCCATATGGTCATTCGCAACGGTAATTTGAGAAGCCATACTACCCATAATTAAAAATGATAGCGTTAAACTAACGACTAAAACACCGAATACCATTAAACTCAATTCTACTTTTTGTGGTCGTCTTGTAGAATCTCCGGTCATATATTTAACAATTCCAATTGTGAGTACGACAGACAAAATAATGGCAAAAATAACTTCTACGTGTACGTACAAACTATAGAAAAACCAATGGACCATACTCAATCCTCGTAGATACCATAGTAGTCCCAAAATCGGTACGATAATCAGTGCTAGCCCAAGAATTTTCTTAGGATTTTTTGAATCTAAGTTCATCATTTCTACTTAGATAATACATACAAGCATACTTTAATCTAACTATTTGATTTGTATACAATACTATGATTTCGTATAATTACGCTCAAGAATTAAGCTTGAAAGATAACTAATATCTCTATTTACATATTCTTCTTCATAATCTATTGAATATGCTGAACCAAGTATAACCAGTAATGAACTTTTAGCTTTAGATGATTCTGGTTCATCAAAATCAGAATAAAATAAATAATATGTTTTTTTAATATCTTTATCAAATTCTTCGCAATGATAAATAATAGTCTCAAACATTAAATCTTGAATCGCATTTATTAAACCTGATTTATTTTTAGGATTAAATGAATATTCATCTATAATTTCTTCCATACAAATTTTCATTTTATTCTCAAAATCTATAATATCTTTATTTTTTATATTTGACTCACGTAATTTATCTTTATTAGATACCATGTTATTTCTCTTTTGTATCTCTAGATATAAAAGAATAACTTATTTAATTTATATTTAAAAATATTCGTGAAATATACTTATACTATAATTTAAATTGGCGTAATAATATTATTTTTCCATCCAAGCATAAATTCATAACGTGGAATATCAATAATTTCTTTTTCTGAAGACTCAACTTCAATAAATTCTGTACCTCTAATTACATAAGATTGAATAATCGTAATTTGTTCACATTCTTCCAATCCAAATTCATCCCACGATTTATCAATGTTAAACTTTGCTTCAGGATTGATAATTTTCTGTGTTTCCATACATATACAATAAGATATACATATTAAAATATTTCGATATAGATTTTAATTAATTACTATCATCAAATGCCTCTTTAATCATACTTATCGTACCAATGACAATCAAAATCGTTAAAAGTTGAATTGTTTGTCTGATATGTATTTTTGATGTCGTATCTAGTACAGATATAGTTATATTTGCATCTGAACTTAGACTTATGGATAAGTATATTGATATTATAGCAATAAAAATAAAATTAACTAAAGCCAATTTTTGTACTTTCATATTGTGCTTACGCATTTTTGTGGATATATTTTTGATTATTTTTTCTGGAGTATATTTTGTTATTAAATAAACTACAGTTAAACTTATCAAAGACATTATTGAGACTCCAATAACAACTAAAATGAAAAACAAACTTACCGTCCAATAATGTATATTTAAAATATAGAATAATAATGTTATTGAAGATAAAATTATTATTAATAAAGTAGATATGTGAATATGCTTTTTCGTTACTTCGACCATACTTGATAAATACGATTCTTCTACACTATTCATATTAATAAGTAATATCTCATAAATACTTATAATTTAAATCTAATCATACCTTATCTTCTAAACCATGATGATACTCTGTCTCTAAATCTTTGTCTGGCTCTTTTTCTAGCTTCTTCTCCTGTAGAAGATATATTATCTTCGGGTTCATCTTC
>SL_4KL_010_BRINEDRAFT_10001689_pt1 | contig 12285 bp, 9 predicted proteins | sample SodLak_010_BRINE_2_FD_10664 | JGI IMG/M metagenome (IMG submission 10664) | reverse complement strand
GAGGCGCCGTGCCGCAGCTGCAACACATCCGAGAAATAGGCATTGCTGGTGTCGTGAACATCCCCCGCCAATAACGCCGTTGCCTGACGTGCGTCCTCCAACTCTTCAGCCAGCGCCTCTGGTTGCTCATCCAGATAACAGTTGACGTGAGCCTGGGTCTGGCGCATGGACTCCATAATGTCGATGCAGGACTGAATGACTCCCAGCCCCATGCCCATCTGCAACAGAACAAACCCACCACGTATCCGCGGGATCAGGGAAGGAAGGTCCGTACTGATCACTTGGTCATCCGGGATGAAGCAATCCTTGAAATGACACGCGTAGGTTGCACTACCCTCAAGCGCGACAAATTCCGCGCATTGCTGCAGAGAAAAGCCAGCCTGATTGCAAAAAACCATCGCCATGATGCGTTTTTGGGCTTTTGGTTCCTCAAAAATCGCAGCAAAAGCGTGTCCGTCGCCAAGATTTGATACCCACGGAAGTGTGCCGTTGGCCACAAACCCGCCCTCGACTCGCTCCACACGAATCTTCAAGGGCTCGATGTCCGCAACGTTTTTCATGCCGTTCGATAATCCGGTACCGCCGAGAAGCTGGCCGTTCGTGAATCCCGCCAGGTGTTTATTGGGAACGACCGGATCGTCTGCGTGCTCCAGATACCAAGTCAGGGCGTTTTGACACCAGGTACAAAAACCCGTCGACATGCATTCGCGTGAAACAGTGGTGATTACATCCACCGCGGCATTAATATCGGCTCCATCTGCACCGTGCTGAGAGGGCAGGTGCTGACTGTAGCCGCCTAGGCGACCGAGTTCGCGCATGAAATGGGCCGGATAGACACCTTCCCGATCAATTTGCACTGTCAAAGGAGCAAGTTCTTCACGCACTAGGGTCTCGACATCCTCGCCGAAACTTTTCTCGGGGAATAACGGGCTTACTGAAGCCATTATCATCTCCTACTGATTCAAATCATGACGCTGCTGCAGTCCATCGACCGCTATGCCAGCGCGACTTTTGTTTCCACCGGATTCCTCATTGTGTTTGCAACCGGCGACCACTTGTCAGACCACTCGATGAGTTCCTGCAATTCTTCTCGGGAACAGTCCGCTTCAATATCAAAAGTAACTCGAATTTCGGTGAATCCAAGCCGTTTCTCGCCAGTGTCACCAATACCCCAGACACTGCTGATATTGATATCCCCTTCCAGGTCGGCTTCTAGTTTGTAAAGCGTAATCCCCCGGTAGGTCGCATTTGCATGAATGCCGACGAGAAGGCATGACGCCAAGGCCGCCAGACCTGCCTCAGAAGGGTTCGGAGCATTGTTCTCGCCGAGTAGCGTCGGCGGCTCATCAATAAGATGGCCGTCAAGGTCCCGGCAGTAAGTCATCATCCGGAAGATGCCCTCGCACTCCGTGTGTGACTTCAAGGTGTTGACTTTCGTGGGGTCGAGCTTGGCTTTCGCTCCAAGCGCCTTGAGGCCTTCAAGATCAATGGGGCGCAATGGCTGCTTGTTCTGGCTGGTTGCTGTCTCGGACACGTTTGAGCTCCTTAATTACTGTGACTTCCGCGGGAAGCCCCGCTTCGGTTGGGAGACAGCAGGATCCGTGCCAACGAGGCGCAATGGCGTGGGGACGGGGTCCGCAGCCGTTTCACGGCAAATCAGCATGACAGTTCTGGCAACCGGGCCAACACGACAGACTGAACAATGTTGTCATTGTCAAGCACGTATCGGCTTGACGAAGGCCGGACGCACTACCAGATCACCGGTTGAGCACCGACAGCTTCTCTTTGGCTCGGATCTTGCTTGTCTTGGGTACACGTTTTAACCGAGCGAGATACCGTCAGATGGGAGCCCCGATACAGATTAACGGCGTTAGCCACCGCTTCAGTCCCAAGGGCCAGCCCGTCCTGAGCGACCTTCAGCTAGACATTACGGCCGGGGAGAGTGTCTCCCTGATTGGCGAGAGCGGATGCGGCAAGTCGACTCTACTCCACATGCTTGCTGGGCTACTTATGCCCAGCGATGGTGCGATCCGTATCCGTGGCAAGCAGGTCACCCGACCGAACCCCGAATGGAACATGATGTTCCAGCGTCCCGGGCTGTACCCATGGCTTACGGTGGAACAGAACGTGGCTCTGGGTCTGCAGTTCACCGGCCAGACGGGCGGGTTGAAGGGCCGCGTGAAGGAAATGCTTGAGGTCGTGGGCCTTTTGGATCGTGGACGATCCCGGGTTCAGGATCTCTCCGGGGGGCAGCAACAACGCGTAGCGCTCGCTCGATCCCTGGCTGTCGAGCCGCAAGTGATCCTTCTGGATGAGCCCTTCTCAGCACTGGATGCATTCACGCGCCGCAACCTTCAGCTTGAAGTGAGCGAGATCGCCCGAGATAGAGACATCACACTGGTTCTGGTGACCCACGACGTGGATGAGGCCCTCGCCATGGGTCAGAAGGTGGTTGTCATGGGTAGCAACCCCGGACGCTTTCATTCAGTGCTCGATATCGACCACCCCTTTCCGCGGAACCTCATGAGCACGGAAATGGTAGCCACGCGAGAAGAATTGATGAACCGGTTTCGGGATTCGGTCAAAACCGAAAGCCAGCGTGAAGACGCACCCACGAACACCCAGCCTTTCGGATACACGAGGGAGCAGACCAATGTCGGATAATAAGCGTTGTGGGTGCCATCCCGGGCACTCGGAGTATGCAATTGACCAGGGCCGGCGCCGTTTCGTGCTCGACTCCCTCGCCGCTGGTGGGCTGACAGCCAGTCTGGGCATGGCAGCGACGCTGTCCGCTGCCCGTGCAGCTGATGACGTGGTTCGGATAGGCTACCTCCCGATCACTGACGCGACGCCTTTGCTGGTCGCGCATGCAAACGGATACTTTGAGGATGAGGGACTGGCGGTGGAACCGCCTGAACTGATCCGCGGGTGGTCGCCGCTGGTAGAAGCCTTCGCCCGGGGCCGCTATAACCTGGTCCACTTGCTGAAGCCAATTCCGGTCTGGATGCGCTACAACAACGACTTTCCAGTGAAAATAATGGCGTGGGCACACGTTAACGGCTCGGCAGTCCTTCTGAGGGGTGACAGTGAGGCCACCGGCTTCGGAGATCTGGGTGGCACTCAGATAGCCGTTCCCTACTGGTATTCGATACACAACACGCTGCTTCAGATGGCACTGAGGGACGCGGGCCTCAAGCCCGTAATACAGTCGCAGGAAGCTCCGCTCGCGGATGACGAAGTCAATTTATTTATACTGCCACCTCCCGAAATGCCCCCTGCCCTGGCAGCTGGTCGAATAGATGGTTACACAGTGGCAGAGCCATTTAATGCGGCGGGTGAGAATCTTGCTAATGGCCGTCTGCTGCGCTTTACCGGTGACATGTGGAAGAACCACCCTTGCTGCGTTGTGTGCATGAACGAACAAAAAACCACCGAGAAACCTGAATGGACCCAAAAGGTGATGAACGCTGTCGTGCGCGCCGAAATTTATGCGCAACAAAACAAGCTGGAAACTGCTGAGATGTTATCGCGGGACGGAGAGGGCTATCTCCCAATGCCAGCGGAAGTCGTTATCAAAGCAATGACAGACTATGACTTCAATGATTACTCCAGCCCCGATGCAATACGACACCAGGACTGGGGTGTGGGCAGAATTGACTTTGCTCCCTATCCCTACCCCTCAGCAACGCGCGAGTTGGTCAGGGCAATGAACGACACTCTCGTTGAAGGTGATACGACCTTCCTGAACGGGCTCGACCCGGATTTCGTTGCTAACGATCTGGTCGATGACCGCTTCGTGAAGCGTGCGATTGAGGCTCACCCGGAAGCACATCCCGCACTCGCCATGGATGGTGACCCCTGGACCCGGGAGGAGCGGATCAAACTATGAGTGCTGTTATCAACAAGCGCCCATCATCCAGGCCAAGGTGGATAACTAGCGCCGTGCACCTGATGCTTCATCATCTCGCCTACCCGATCGCCGGGCTTGGCTTGTTGCTCGGATGCTGGTGGTTTGGCGGGCACCTGATCGAAAGTAACCCATCCACCCAGGCTTTTGCGGGATTCGCTCCGGGCAATGCGTTACCGACAACCTGGACGCTTGTCACGTCCGGGGAGCTTGCCGGAGACGTCATCCCTAGTCTTTCAAGAATTGGTCACGGACTTTTTCTGGCAGCCATCGTCGGCATCCCCGTCGGGGTGGTAGTCGGTTGGGTTCCGGCGATCCTGCGCATAACAAACTTCCCGTTCCAGCTCTTGCGGATGGTCAGTCCACTGGCCTGGTTCCCCATCGCTGTCCTCGCATTCAGCACCTGGGACGGCTCGATTATATTCCTCCTTTTCATGGCGGCCGTTTGGCCGATACTGTTCTCCACCGCGTTTGCCGTGCAACGTATAGACCCGATGTACTTCAAAGTGGCGAGCAATTTCGGGGCGAGCATTTGGGCTCGCTTGCGAAGGCTGGTTCTGCCCGCCATCGCTCCGGATATCCTCGCCGGCTTTCGTTTGGCCCTGGGGATCGCCTGGGTCGTGCTCGTCCCGGCCGAGTTTCTTGGTGTCACTAGCGGTCTCGGCTATGCAATCAATGATGCCCGCGACATACTCGCTTATGACCTGCTCGCCTCTCTCGTGATTGTGATCGGCGTAATCGGCTACATCCTGGATAGCGCCGTGGTCGCTCTGATTCGGCACTTCGGTTGGCACGGAGATTAGCCGACTTGCCGCGCAGCAGTTGGTGACTGAATCGATGTCGAGCGTCGATAACAGTCAGGACTGGCTCGTCATATCTGAGGCGGCTCGCATGCTAAGCCGCGCCGGAGACCCCGGCCCCGCCATCAGGGGGGTTCTGCGACTCGTCTCCGAGTTGGTCGGGCTCAACCGCGGGCGGGTTCTACTGCCTCGGGAGTCGGATGGATATCTCAGTATCCACTACAGTTATGGCCTCAGGCGGGCGGAGAGAGAACAAGGGATTTATGCCCCGGGTGAAGGCGTCACCGGCAGGATAATGGAGACTGGACAGGCCCACATTGTGCAGGACGTGGATACCGAGCCAGGCTTCCTGTTCAGGGCAGTGTCACGCGACACACTTCCACAACAAACCGTCTGCTTCCTTGGCCTCCCGATACAGCACGACGACGATACCATTGGCGTTATTGGTTTCCATCGACTTAGAGACCGGCCGAGGGCCTTCGATGACGACATACAGTTGGCTGGCGTTATCGCTGCATTGATCGGCCAGACTATCCGTATTGATTCTCTGGTCCATGAACGGACCCGACAGCTGGAGCAGAAAAATCACGCTTTGAGTTCAGCGCTGGCCCGCAGCGATGTCGAGGACAACCTGCTTGGGGTAAGCCCTGCTTTTCAGAAGCTTCGCGAAGAGGCGGTCAAGTTCGCTGAAACCGATGTCACGATAATGCTTTCCGGTGAGACAGGCACAGGCAAAGAAAAATTCGCACAGCTGATCCATCGCCATAGCCCGAGGGCAACTGGTCCACTCATTTCGGTAAACTCCGCGGCAATACCAGAACACCTCCTGGAAGCCGAGATCTTCGGATACGAGCGCGGGGCCTTCACTGGCGCTGATAGAACACGCCCGGGCCTGGCGGAGGCAGCAGACGGTGGAACATTGTTTCTCGACGAAATCGGTGACATGAGCCCTGACCTCCAGTCAAAGCTCCTTCGGTTGCTTCAGGACCATGAGATACAACGCTTGGGGAGCACTAAGAAGATCCCTGTGGATATCCGGATCATAACGGCTACCCATAAAAACCTTCAACAGGCTGTTAATGAGGGGAAGTTCAGATCTGACCTTTACTACCGACTCAACGTAATCCCATTGCTCTTACCACCCCTTAGAGAAAGACAGGAGGATATAAGGATTCTAGCTATCCATTTTCTGTCGGTATTCGCAGATCGATACAGAAAGACCATCAATTTCGGCACTGGCGTTATCCCCCGACTTCAAAGCTTTCATTGGCCCGGAAATATCAGACAGCTTGAAAATGTCATAGAGCGCGCAGTGCTTCGAGCGACCACATCAAAAATCCTGGCTTCTGAAATTGAGAAAATTCTGAACTTTGAATCTTTCGTCAACCCACAGGATGGAGAAACGCACTCAACAGACAATGGGCAGCAACGGCCAGACGACCGGAGTCCTCAACACCATCGGCCATATCGTAGGGTCGACGATATTGAACCTCAAACGCTCGAGACCGTTCTCAAAGAATGTCATGGCAATAAGACCAGAGCCGCCATGCGTTTGGGGCTGACGCCCCGGCAATTTTATTACCGCTTGAAAAAGCTCGGCATAAATTAATTATCGCTTCGCAGAGCATTTCCATGCCGGGTCCGACGTCCGCGATCACTTTCTTCCGGAGGTAGTTGCACTCGAGGAGTTGGTTGCGATTCTCGAAGATTTAGTTCGGTGCCAATCCGGGAAACTCAAAGACATCCTGTCCATGCGCGATCTCGATGTAGCGCCTCCACCAGCTCCTCCATAAACCCGTGCAATTCATCCCGATAACCCGTGCGTCCGGAGGGCTGATTCGGGTCTGAGGTCATCACCACCGTGGTGGCCAGTTCCGGCAGGACATAGAGCATCTGCCCGCCAAAGCCCCAGCCGTAGTAGCCCTCGATCCCCGCGAAGTCCCGGATAAACCAGCCGTAGCCATAGCCGTCGTTGGTCCAGCGGGAGCGCCCTCGCATCTGCCAGCTGGCNTCAACCCAGCCCGCCGGCAGGAGACGTTCGCCGTCCGGCGTCAATCCGTCGCGCCGATAGAGCTCCCCCAGCGCCACCAGCGCCTCGGGGCGCATGGACACCTGATTACCGCCAAACGCGATGCCCTGGGGATCATCCATCCAGTGATCCACCGAAATGCCCGCTGGGCCGAACCAGCGATTGGCGAGAACATAGCTGGGCTCGCCGGTCCGACGCTGCAGAATGGCGGACAGCAGGTGACTGTTGCCGGTGGAGTAGCGCATGCGACCCCCCGGGCGGCCCTCCATGGGCCGGCTCAGCGCGGCCCGAACCCAGTCACGACTGGCCACCCAGGCGCCATAGTTCTCGCCGGAGGTCCGCTCGAGGCCGGCCTGCATCGAGAGCAGGTGCTCCACGGTCAAGTCTTCAAGCAACGGATCGGCGTCCGGGGGCACCGCGTCCGGCAGCGCGTCCACCACGCGCTCATCCACCCCATCGAGGACACCGCGTTCAATGGCCGCCCCCACCACTGCGGCCAGCAGGGTCTTGGAGGCGGATTTGACGTTTGTGGAGCCATTCGCGGAGGCACCGTTAAATCCCTCGGCCACAAGCAATTCGCCATCAACGGCGATATGGAGGGTGCGCAGATTTCCGAACCGGTCAGCCGACAGAGCGACAGTGGACAGGGTAGCTCGATCGACCCGGCAATGGGCGATGGCCGCCTGGCTGACGATAAGCAGGGCCAACAACAATACTGCTAGCATTATGCTGATGGGTCCAACTCGCTGTTGGTTCATCGGCGCCTCTATGTGGGTCCCTGCCATGCGCGTTACCTTGGTGAAACCTCAGTCATGGTGTGACGGTTGCGCTGGAATGGAAAACGGATCAGCTGGCGGCCACTGGCCAGCTGCGCACAACTTTCAGTGACTCAGATGAGGTCGGCACGGGCGAGAATCTGCCTAATTTCATCCAATGACTCCGGATTCGCAAGCGCCGAAATGTTTCCTCTGAAGTCTTCACCACGCAGCATTTTCGTGATGGCGATTTCAACTTTTTTGCCACTGCGAGAGTAGGGGATATCGGGCACCGCCAGAAGTTGGCGAGGCACATGGCGGGGGCTGGCCCCGGTTCTTATCTGCTGCTTTAGCCGCTGTCGTGCTGCCTCGTCCAACTCATAGCCAGACTTTAGCTTTATCAGCAGGACGATCTCTTCATCCCCGTCTACGGGACGGCCTGCCACGAGGCTGTCGGCCACTTCCGGCAGCACTTCGACCTGACGGTAGATCTCTGCGGTTCCGATGCGAACACCACCCGGGTTTAACGTCGTGTCCGATCGGCCATACACAACGGCGCCACCAGAGGCGGTGAAACCAATGAAGTCCCCGTGTGCCCAGACGCCGGGGAATCGCTCGAAATAGGCGCTGCGATAACGATGTCCGCCTTTGTCGTTCCAGAAGCCGACCGGCATCGAGGGAACGGGAGAACGGCAGACGAGTTCGCCGCGCCCTTCTGCAACAGGGTGCCCGTCTTCATCAAACGCTGCGATATCTTTGCCCAGCATTGGTGCCTGGATCTCTCCTCGGCGAACCGGCAACAATGGATTGCTGCCCAGAAAACACCCACAAATATCCGTACCGCCGATAATCGATCCCAGCAGCGCATGGGGCGCGCCGTCTTGATAGAACCAGTCAAATTCGCTGGCTAGCAGGGGTGACCCGGTTGAAAAAACCATCCGCAACTGAGACAGATCATGGTCCACGGACGGCTTTAGCCCGCTCTGCCGGCATGCCGCCAGATATCGTGCGCTGGCACCGAAGTGGGTCAAACGCTCGCTCTCTGCAATCCGCCAGAGCCGGTCCAGATCGGGATAGCCGGGAGAGCCGTCATAGGTCACGAGCACGGCGTCCGCCAGCAATCCAGAAATCTGCCAGTTCCACATCATCCACCCGCAAGTGGTGAAGTAGAGAAACCGGTCACCCGTCTGCAAATCTGCGTGAAAGAAAAGCTCGCTGGCGTGGTTAAGCAATAAGCCGGCCGTGCCATGGACGATGCATTTTGGCACCCCCGTGGTGCCGGAGGAAAAAAGGATGCAAACGGGATGACTGGCTGGAACCGGGGTGAACGCCAATGGAGCGCCCGCTCTGGAGGCCAGCACATCGGCCCATGACTCGCCCTGATCATCACCTGGCATGGCGCATTCGGGCTGTTGGCGAACGATGACCACACGCTCAACCGAGGAGAGCCCAGCGCGCAGGGCTGGAATCTGATCTGCTCGCTCAAACAATCTGCCGCCGTAGCCATATCCGTTGGCGACGATCAGCACCCGAGGCTCGATCTGCCCAAAACGGTCCACGATGGCCTCGACACCGAAGTCAGGTGAAGCAGAGCTCCAGATCGCTCCGATACTGGTCGTGGCCAGCATTGCAACAATCGCCTCGTACCCATGGCCGAGAATGCCTGCCACCCGGTCGCCGGCACCCACCCCTGATTGCCGCAGCCATGCCGCCAGGGCCGCGACATCGCGCAGGAGGTCCTGGTTGGAGTGTCGAACCACTCGACCGTCTTCGAAAAAGGAAATGATCCTCTCGGCCTGCCCCGNTGCCGCTGCCACCGGCGCGAGAAGATTCTCAGCAAAGTTTAGCTGCGCGCCGGGCAGCCATTCGGTTGAGATGAGAGAGTCACCGCGAAGAATCGCATCAGGCGCTTTCTGGAGCTTCAAGCCCGTGTACTCGATGACCGCGCCCCAGAACGCCTCGGGCTCTTCAATGGAGAATTCATGCAGAGCGTCCCATTCTTCAATTCTGGCAATGCCCTGCTCACCGAGATATCGGATGAAGCGGGAGAGATGGCTGTGCCCAGGTTTGTATTGCTCTGGTCTCCAGAGAAGTTCCGAACTCACAGTCATCCACTCCCGCATTCCGGCTCACCGGTCCTGTTATGGAATAAAAACCAATCCTGCCCCGATAATCACGCCGCTCACCACCAGGACAATCAGGCAGTAGCCCATGATGTCCTTGGCTCTGAGGCCTGCGATGGCCAATGCCGGCAGCGCCCAGAAGGGTTGGATCATATTCGTCCAGGCATCACCCCAGGCAACCGCCATTGCCGTTCGGGCAACATCGGCGTTCAGTGCCAGCGCAGCATCCAGCATGATGTCTGCTTGGACGGCCCATTGCCCACCACCAGACGGCACAAAGATGTTTACGATGCCAGCACTCAAAAACGCGAACAGCGGGAATGTGAAGCTATTGGAAATCGCCACGAATCCCTGTGAGATGGTCGCCGCCAGGCCCGAGTCAATCATCATGCCCATGATGCCTGCATAAAACGGGAACTGAATGATAATCCCGGAGGCGCCCTTGACTGCCTCCTGCAGGCTTCGGAGAAACTGACTGGGTCTGCCGTGGAGCATGATTCCGAGCATCAGGAACGTAAAGTTGACGATGTTGAGATTCAAGGTCCCACTGTTGGCAATGAAGTAGTATCCGATGAACACCAGGCCCATCACACCCACCGCCTGAGCCAGCGTCACGCTGTTTTCCAGGCGATCCGCCGGCGTCTCAACGGGCGGAAGTTCCTCGCCCTCCTCCTCCTCACGCAGCTTCTCGGGGTCGACGACGTGCGCTTTTTCCGGAGGGCCCATCATCATGCGGTTCACGAGCGGGATGATGATGATAATCGCTAAAACAATCAGCAGGTTGAATGTGGCGAAGATCGTGTCGCTGGTGCTGACAATTCCGATCTTATCCTGGGTAAAATGCCCCTCGGTAGCGATCAGGAGCCCAATGGAGCTCGCCAGCCCCCCGTGCCATACCAGAAATCCACTGTAGGCACTGGCGATCAAAAGGCGGTAGTCCACCCTCGGTACCACTTGGGCCAGCTGACGGGCGAACAGAGCCCCGATGACGAGGCCAAAACCCCAGTTGATCCAGGCCGCGACCATCGATACCAGCGTGACAAGCACAATTGCGGCACCTGGTGTGCTGACCGATCTGGCAAGCGCAGACAGAATACGCCGAAAGAAAGGCGTACTGGCGAGTACAAACCCAGTGGTCAGCACCAAAACCATCTGCATGCCAAAGGTCAGCAGGTTCCAGAAGCCCCCGCCCCAGAATTCCACCATAGCGACAGGGCTTTGCCGCTCGACACCCATTCCCAGGGCGAAAACCAACAGAGTCAATACAAGCACGAATATAAAGGGATCCGGCAGGTATCGCTCGACCATGCGAACTGATCGGTTCGTAATTGCCTGAAACATCGCCACTCTCCTCACGTTTTGTTTTTATCGGCGAAGGCAATATAGGGGGGATGAAACCTGTGCACAAGCACGGCGCAATCGATGCGTCGTCGTGGTCAGACAACAGGAGGAGTGACCGTGACAGAAATCCACATCGAGNACTACATCAACGTCCGGTCAGTCACGCATTCCGCCGCGCACACCCAGGTTACCTCTATGGGAATCCCTGCCATCGGCGTTACCTTATCGCCATGAGACTACGAGTGCTTGCCCATTGGGTGGCCCTGGCCGCCTGGATCGCCCTGCTGGCCGGCTGCACCGGGGCGGGATCCCCCGCTGGCGGTCCCGCGGCCCCGTCGGACCAACCCGCTGACATGGCGCCGAGCGCGCTTCCCGACGGGCAGCGTTATGAGGTCGCTCCGGAGGCGTCCCACCTGCGCATTGTGCTGGGAACCGCCGGGCCCCTGGCCAACCTTGGCCACCCCCATGTCATCGGCGGGCCGGTGATTGCTGGCGAGATCATAATCGCCGATCCGTGGGAGGACTCGGCCTTTCGTCTGCAAATTCCGGTGGAATCATTGCAAGTCGATCCACCGGCCTGGCGGGCAGCCGAGGGATTTGATCCCGAGGTCCCGGAAAGCGACATTGCCGCCACCCGCGACAATATGCTGAGCGAGACCCAGTTGAATGCCGCCGAACACCCCATGATCCGAATCGACAGCCTGGCGATTCGCGGCCCCCAATGGCAGCCGGACATTACTCTGCAAATGACCGTGGCCGGGGAGACCTCGGTGCATCGCGTACCGGTTGCGCTGGAATGGGACGCGGATCAGCTGACCGCCACTGGCCAGCTGCGCACGACTTTCACGGCACTGGGCCTTGAACCCTACTCCGCGCTGGGCGGGGCCCTGCGGGTCGCCGATGAATTCTTCATGCGCTTTCGAGTGCGCGCTTTCCCCGAGTGAGTCCGAGCCCCTGTAGCTGGGGTATCATGGTCAGACAACAACAACCATGAGTGAGGAGGAGCGACCGTGACAAACGTTCACATCGGGCACTACATCAACGGCCGGTCAGTCACGGATTCCGCCGCGCAGACCCAGACCGTCACCAATCCCGCCACTGGCCAAATCACCGCCCGCGTTGAGATGGCCGACAAGGCGGGAACGGAACAGGCCATCGCAGCCGCCGAAGCCGCGCTGCCCGGCTGGCAGGACACGCCGCCGCTGGCCCGCGCGCGAGTGATGTTCCGTTATAAGGCGCTCATTGAGGAGCACTTCGAGGACATCGCAAGCCGGATCACCCGCGAGCATGGCAAAGTCATCGAAGATGCTCGTGGAGAACTGACCCGCGG